>FWPV01008018.1_pt1 | contig 18775 bp, 18 predicted proteins | sample 2228371 | NCBI WGS metagenome assembly FWPV01 (sample SAMEA103939776, study PRJEB20133) | metagenome
CATGGCGTAAACGCCGCGATCATGGCGTAAACGCCGCGATCATGGCGTAAAGGCGGCAGTCTCCTGCGCCAATTCTTATGAGCGATGATCGTGCGCCTCTCCACCCCACCACCCCGCCGGACGAACCGGGCGAACCTGACCCTGCCGCCGCCGCGCCGCCTGACCCTGCATTTTGCCAGCCCGACCACCTTCCACGTGAATGGCAAACACCTGCCCCTGCCTCTGCCGGAACAGGTCTTTGCCAGTTTGCTGGAGCGCTGGAACGCCTTTTCCCCGCTGGCGCTGCCAGCTGAAACGCGCCGTTTTGCCGCCGAATGCCTGCACCTTTCCCGCTACCGCCTGAATAGCCTGCCCGTGCCGGTTAAGCAGGGCGGGCTGCGCATTGGCGCGGTGGGTGAGGCGACCTACACTGCTACCCGTTACGACCGCTTTTGGTTGACGGTGCTGTTCACACTGGCTGAATTTGCTCTGTTTGCCGGTTTGGGCAGCGGGGTGGCTTATGGGCTGGGACAGGCGCGCCGCCTGGCATCCCCCAGCCGCAGTCAGGATTGACCGAATACCCCATCATTCCCCCGTACCTTAACAACCGAATACGAATTCTTGCAGGAATGGAATGACTCAACCGGCACAGCGGGAAAGGAGATTGTCATGCCGCCGTTATATGTGGTTCAACAAAATGCCAAACTGCGCCTCAACAACCGCCGCGTGCAGGTGGAAGTTGAGGAAACCGGCGAAACCCGCGTCTTGACCCACGTCCCGCCTGGGCAGGTGACTCAAATTGTCCTCTTTGGCAACATCGGGCTGACCACCCCGCTGATGGACGCGCTGTTGGGCGAAGGCGTTGAGGTGATTTTTCTTTCCCAGCAGGGAGAGTTTCGCGGGGTGCTGAGCGGTGAACTGACCCCGCATGTGCCTTTGCGCCGTGCGCAGTACCGCGCCCTGGAAAACCCCGCTTTTGTGCTGGAGATGGCCAAAGCCTTTGTGCGCGCCAAACTGGAACACCAGCGCGCTTTGCTGCAACGCCATAACCGCGAGCGCAGCGATTCGCTTATCGCCGAATCGGCGGAACGGCTGAGTGATGCGCTGACCGGTCTGCCCAAAAAGATCAACCTCAACAGCCTGCGCGGGCTGGAAGGCAGCGCCACGGCGGCTTATTTCAGTGGCTTTCGGCGGTTGTTCGACCCGCAGTGGAACTTCACCACGCGTCAGCGCCGCCCCCCGCCGGATGGCATCAATGTTCTGCTTTCGCTCGGTTACACGCTGCTTGGCCGGCTGACCACCAGCGCTGCCCGCGCCGTTGGACTGGACCCCTACGCCGGTTTTCTCCACGAGGTGGAATACAACCGCCCGGCGCTGGGGCTGGACCTGCTGGAGGAATTCCGTCCGGTGGTGGACGGCCTGGCGTTGTGGGCAGCCGGGAGCGGTGCGGTAACCCCGTCGGATTTTACGCCGGGCGGTGCGGAACGGCCCGTGGTGATGGGCGAATCCGCCAAAAGGGTTTATTTACGGGCATTTGAGGAACGGCTGGAACGCCGCTTTACTCATCCGCTGAGCGGATTGCAGCTGACCCTGCGTCAATGCCTGATCGAGCAGGCGCGTCAGGTGGGCGAATGCGTTACACGCGGCGAGGTCTACTTTCGTTCCATGGGGTTCCGCTGATGGCTGCCGAACGCGCTTTTTACGTACTGGCATACGACCTGAGCGATGACCGCCGCCGGGCGAAAGTTGCCCGATTGATGGAATCGCTGGGCGAACGGGTGCAGGGCAGTGTGTTTGAAGCGTGGTTGAGCGAGGCGGAGCTGAACCGCCTGCTGGCAAAAGCCAGAAAGATACTGAACGAAAAGGAAGACAGCCTGCGGGTGTATCAACTGTGTGCTGCCTGCCGCGGGAAAGTGCGGGTGGTTGGGCAGGGGAAACCGCTGCCCCCGCCGGACGTGGTGATCGTTTGAGGGTTTCGCATAGATATTGCGTACCCCCCTCCCCGTTCCACCAAAAAATAACCGATTTTTGGAGGGGGGTACGCAAAAAAGATTAAAAATGTACGGAAAGGGAAATTTTTTGCCAGAAACAGTTGATTTTTGGATCATAAAATGGTAGAATGGGAGCAACTCTTTCGGAGAATGCTGAAAAAGTGTTTTGAAAGTGAGGAAACGAGTCAGCAGTCCGAATCAATAAATGCCCGTAAGGGCATTAAGACAGCCTCGTTATATGGCAATTCGAGGTGCGCCACTTTGTCGTCCGAATCAATAAATGCCCGCAAGGGCATTAAGACCTCTAATGTGGTGAATTTATGCTTTATTTTAGCAGTCCGAATCAATAAATGCCCGCAAGGGCATGGGGTTTAGACCTCGCCCACCGCTCCCAAGTGGGAGAGGGGGGCAAGGGTGGGCGGTGTGAGGGGAGTTAGGACAGGCGCTCTTCCCCGAAGCCCCTTTCGCCGGCGCGGGCGGGAAGGGGGGCGAGGATGATCCGCCGCGCCAGCCGCGCCGCCAGCAGGTTCATCAGCAGCGCCGCCAGCAGGTTGCCGCCCATGCCCAGGCTGGCGAACAGCCACGGGGCGAGTTGCGCGCCCAGCGCGCGGCCCAAGGCGCCCATCGCCAGCGTGCCAGCCATCACCGTGGCGCGCAGCGCGGGCAGCGTCTCGCTCATCAGCGGCAGCAGCGAAACCAGCGCAAACTCAAACGAAAGGTAGAACAAAAACAAGCCGGCCAGCGCGCCCCACGCCTGCCCGCCCAGGCCGATCATCGCCGCGGCGGCCAGCGAGTTGACCAGCAGACCAGCGCGCACCGACCAGACCTTGCCCAGCCGGTCAACCAGCCCGGCCGAAAGTCCCTCGCCGCCCATCTCCGCCAGGCCGATCAGCGCCGCCGTCACCCCCAGCGCCGCCAGCTGAAAAGCAAAGCGGTTTTCCAGCCACACGCCGAACACCAGGTTGACCGTTTCGTTGGCGGCGGTCAGCAGCAGGGCGGTCAGAAAGCCGGCGCGCACGGCCGGCGAGCTCAGCGCCTGGCCGAGCGGCCAGACGGCCGCCGCCGGTCGAACGGTCGGCGAGGCGGAGGGATTTGGCCGGTCGGGCGGGTCGGGCGCCACCATCCGCCACAACGCCAGCAGGCTGAGCAGGCCGAGCAGCCCCAGCGGCAAAAAGGGCGCCTGCCAAGCTCCGGTGCGCGCCAGCAGCAGGCCGATCAGCGGCACGCCCACCAGAAACGACAGCGACCAGGAAAGTTCGGTCAGGCCCATCACCCGCCCGCGCCGCTGGTAGGGGACGCGGTCGCCGAGGTAAGCCTGCATGGCCGGCAGGAAGATAATGTAGGCCAGCGACATCAGCGACAGGCTGACGGCAAAGCCGGCAAAGTTGGGCGACGCTGTCGCCGTCAGCGCGCCGAGCGTGAACAGCCCCATGCCCAGCAGCATGCTCACCCGCCGGCCGTAGCGGTCGGCAATCGGCGCAAGGAACGGCCCGGCGAAGGCGATCAGCGAGCGCAGGGTCAAAATCAGCGAGATGGCCGGCAGGCCGACCCCCAGCCCGCTCTGAAAGAAGGACAGGTAGGGGTAGATCATGCGGTAGCTGGTGTTCAGCACGCCGCGAATCAGCGTGAACAGCAGCGCCGGCAGGGCGAGGGCTGGCAGGCGGATCAATTTCATGGGGCTTTGCCGGTCGCCCCTCGCAGCAGCCAGGCGATTTGCGCGCCGGCCAGCAGCGCCAGCCCCAGCAGCAGCCCAAAACTGAGCTGGATGGCGGCGGAGGCCGAGCCGGCCACCGGCGAATCGGGGTGCAGGATGTTCTCGGCGCGGCCGAGCGCCAGCCACAGCGCGCCGCCGAAAACGGCGTTGGCCAGCGCCGTCCAGCGCGGCCGGTCGAGCATGGCCAACCCGCCCTGCAGCAAAACGGCCACCACCCCAAAGGTGAAGGGGATGCGCCAGCGCGGCTCATCCCAAAAGATGCCGCCCCAATTTTGCCACTGCACCAGCAACGACAGGGGCAGGTAGGTCAGCCAGAAGAACAAAGCGCACCAGCCCAAGGCGCGCGACCAGTCCGCCCAGCCGGTGGGACGAATCAGCGCGGCCAGGCCGCACAGCGCGGCAGCGGCAAAGAACAACTTGCCGCTCCACACCCAGGCGCCGTGCAGCAGCACTAGGCGCAGGTTGCCGCCCAGCGTGCGCTCGGCCGGCGCCAGCGCGGCGGTCAGGCCGATCAGCGCCAGCGTCAGCGGCAGCGAAACGGCGAGGACGCCGGCGCGCTTCATGGCGCGGCGACTTCCTCCGTTTGCGGTGAGTCGGCTTGCTCGGCGCCGCACCACAGGCGGATCAGGCGCTGGTAGAACTGCACCATGCGCCCCAACGCGGCCACGCTGATGCGCTCGTTGACGCTGTGGATGCTGTCCAAGTCCTCGCGGGTCATCACCACCGGCGTCAGGCGCAGCACGTTTTCGCACAGGCCGGCGTAGTAGCGCGCATCGGTGGCGCCCATGACGAGGTAGGGGGCGGTCAGCGCGCCGGGGAAGACCTCGCGCACCGTGCGGCTCAGGCTTTCGAAGGCCGGGCTGTCCGGCGAGGTCAGCGGGGTGGCTTCCCACGAGCCTTGCTCAACGACTTCGATTTGCACATTTTGATCGTTGACCGCTCGGCGGACATGCTCCAGCGCCGATGGAATGGTGTCGCCGGGCATCAGGCGCAGGTTGACCACCGCCTCGGCCGCCGGCGGCAGGACGTTTTCCTTCACCCCGCCGCGCACAAGGGTCACGGCGGCGGTAGTGCGGATGGCGGCGTTGGTCTTTGGGTCCGCCGAAAGACGGCGGCGCAGCAGCCCGCCAAACAGCCACTGGTTGGCAAAGATCAGCTGCAGGGCCGGCGAAGCGGCCGCGCCGATGGCGCGGAAGGTCTCGCGCAAAAAGGCGGTGCGCGCCGGGAAGGGATGGTCTTCGATGGCGGCGATGGCGCGCGAGAGGATGCCGATGGCGGCGCTGGGCGGCGGGGCGGAGGAATGTCCGCCGGGCTGCTCCACCCGCAGGCGCAGAGTCAGGTAGCCCTTTTCGCCGATGCCGATCAGCGCGACCGGCAGTTCCACGCCGGGCAGCGTCCCCTGCACGATGGCGCCGCCCTCGTCCAAGACGACCTCCAACGATTCGCCGCGTTTGGCCAGCAGCGCGGCGATCTGAGCGGCGCCGCGCCTTCCGCCGGTTTCCTCATCCTCGCCAAAGGCGAAGTACAGGGTGCGTTCGGGCTGAAAGCCGGCCTTGATCAGCAGTTCGGCGGCTTCCATCAGCGCGATCAGCTGGCCTTTGACATCCAGCGCGCCGCGTCCCCACACCTGCTCATCGGCGACATCGCCGCTGAAGGGCGGGCGCTGCCACTGGTCAAGGCTGTCTTCGGCGGCCGGCACCACGTCGAGGTGGGCGCAAAACAGAACGGCGGGCAGTTCCGGGTTGCTGCCGCGCCAGCGGTACAGCAGGCTGAAGTCGGAGACAATCTCGCGTTCCAGCGTGGCGTGGACGCGCGGGTAAAGCGTTTCGAGGGTGCGGTGCAGCTCGTAGAAGGCCAGCGCGTCCGGCGGTTGATCATCGTAGGAGACGGTTTTGGCGCGAATTGCCAGCGAAAGATGACCGGCGGCGATGTCGGCATCCACCTCCGGCAGCTCGACCGGCTCAAGCGGCTCGGGCAGGCGCAGGAACAGACTGGTGCGGATCAGGAGGAAGGCTGCGATGAAAATCAGCAGCGCCAGCGCGGGAATCAAAGTGGTGAGCGGCATGGGAATCTCCTTAGCGAGAAAGGGGTTGGCAGTGTGGGGGGTTTAGAAATCGCCGCTGGCAAGCAGCTCGTGCAGGCGCGGGTGATCGGCGTACACGCCGCGATATTCGGGCGGCAGCAGCGCGGCAATGCGGCACATCACCTCATCCGTCTGACGGCGCAGGTCTTCTTCGCGGTTATCGCGCGAGAAGGGCGGCAGCCGAAACGGCTTGCCAAAGCGCGCCACGATCTCCCCGCGCCGCAGCCGGAGCAGCGATTTCAGGGCGGTGTGCGTGCCGGTGATGCCGACCGGCACAATCGGCACGCGGGCGCGGTGAGCAAGCAGCGCCGTGCCGGGCTTGCCTTCCAGCAGGGTGGCGGTTTGGCTGCGGGTGCCTTCCGGGGCAATCCCCAGCGCCCGCCCGGCTTGCAGAACGGCCAGCGCCTGCCCAAATGCGGTGAAGTCGGCCTTGCTGCGGTCCAGCCAAATGCCGCCGGCGGTCACCGCAAACCAGCGAAAGAGAGGATACTTGAGGTATTTATCGGCGACCAGCGCGGTAATGTCGGCACGCACCGGATTGACGAACAGCACGGGAATATCCAGGCGGCTGATGTGGTTGGTGGCGACGATCACGCCGCCGCTGGGCGGCAGGTTTTCCGCGCCGAGAAAGGTGGTGCGGGTCAGGTGGCGGATGAGAAAAGCCACTGCGCGCTGTAAGCGGCGGCGCGGCAAGGGCTGATCGCTGATTTGAGCGGGAGAACGGGGAGAAATATCGGCATTCATGCGCCTAATTGTATCACCGGCGGGTAGGGTTTGGCAAACGCTGGCTTGGGTGCAGTCAACACTCGCCTCAACGCAAACGAAACGCCGACAGGACTTTGGCGTTTCCAATCCAGAGGGTGAAAATCTCATCGGAATAAGGATACTCCTGCGGGTGCCAGCGGTAATTGGTGATGAAGTAATCCGCCTGCTCGATTTCAGCGACAAAGTGGATTCGTTTGGCTTGATCGGCGGGCAGGATGGCGGCGTTGGCCTCGCCGGCGAAGTTGGCGGCATGGATGTGGATGATCGGACGGGGGTCTTGCCGCAAAATGGCTTCCAGACCGCGGCGGTAGGTCAGGCCCCAGTAGTCCATGTCAAAACGCAGTTTGACCGTCTGCATATCCGGCCCGGCCAGGCGGTTGAAGTACAGGTTTTGATAGGGATGATGGGCTGCCATCCACGCGCAGACCGGCACAAAAATCACGCCGAGCAGGGCAGCGCTCAACAACCCGGCTGCCGGGCGAGGCCTGATCCGCCGCAGAATCTGGCTGCCGAGCCAATCCCAGCCGCCGACCGCGAAGATCAGCAAAGCCGGATAGATGAAAAACATCTGCCGCCAGGCGTCATACAGCGGCGAACCGCGCAGAATCACCGCCGCGACCGGCACAGCCAGCCACAGCGCTGCCAGCGTGCCGCCGGTCTGCTCCTGCGCTAACAGGCTCTTGGGGTTGCTCAGCCATTGTAAGGTGGCTTGGCCGATGCCTGCCAACAGGAGGATCAGATAGGGAATGGGGGTGGTGATTCCAATCCAGACCGGCAGGTAGTGCCACGGCAAGTCCTGCGGCGAGAGAAAATGACCCAGGTAAAGGACAGACGCAAAATGTGGAAAATTGCTCATGATCTCGAACGCTTCGCGCATCTCGCCGATTGGATTGTGCCAGAAGACCGGATAAAACCCGAAGACCAGCCCGGCGCTGAACAGCAAATAGATCAAGCCATGCCCGGCTGCGCGGCGCCAGGCCAGCCGCCCGGCGGCGGCTTCGCGGGCGATCATCGTCAGGCTGAGCGCAAGGATGAATGCGCCCGGCAGGCGGATGGCAATCGAAGCGGCGGAAAAGAAAGCGGCCAGCAGAAGTCTGACAAGAGAGGGCTGTCGTAAGTAATGAAAGATAGCCAGCATGGCCCACACCACAAAAACCATGAAAGGAATGTCTTTGCTGTTGTAGAACGCATCTGCAAAGAGGCGCGGGCTGAGCGCCAGCATGCCTGAACCGAACAGCGCCAGCCAGCGGCGCGGGTACATTCCTTCCAGCAGCAGGTAGAAACCAATGATCCCTGCCCAAAAAGCAGCAAAGTTCCAAGCGTGGCGGCTAATGTACATCGCGCTCGATGAGGATTGATCCATCATCCGCACCAGAAAAACCTCAAAAAGCGGCCCGTAATGTCGGTCTTTCAGGGTCAACAAAGCCGGCTCGCCGCGCACAAGGTAGCGGTAGTTGGCAAGCCCAATTTCGAGTTGGATGGGTTCATCCCAGGAAATCCCGTAATCCTCCACGATCAACCAGCCGACGACCAGCACAATGCCCATGAAGAGCGCAAAAATCCGTCGTGGGGCGATGAAGAAACTTGTCATGCGCCTCATTTGTCTGCTTCACCTTCCCAAAAGACGCTCGAACCAGCCGCCGATTTGCTGAAACAGCCACGGATTGTGCGCCTCGAACAATTGCTCACCGGCGGCGAACCCGCCCAGCAGCCCGACCGCCAGCCCATAGCCGGCCAGAACAGCCATCAGCGCTGTCAGCAAGGGACGCAGCCAGCGGCGCGTCCGCCAATCGTCCTGCAGCCACAAGAAGGTCAGCCAGGCCGAAAGCGAAAGCAGCGGCACGATTTCGATTTGAAAACGCATGGACGGGAAGAAATACAACCACAAAACCCCCGCTTGGGCAACCCCGCCGCCCAGCAGCGCCAGCAGCAGCCAGCCTTGCCGGGGGAGCGGCCCATCTTTGAAAAAAGCGGGCAAGCGCTGGCGGGTCAGGGAGGGGCGCAGCCAGCCGGCCAGCCGGAGGATGCCGGCCGGCAGGATGATCAGCAGCGGGAAAATGCTCAACCAGCCGGCTTGCGATTCGTGGGCGGTGTAATGTTCCGGCAGGCGGATGAACCATGGCCAGTTCGTTTCGGGGATGAACGGCACGAACACGAACGGAAATTCTCCGCGCCAGGCCGGCGGACGCAGCAGATAATGATACAGGTTGGGGATCAGGTAGCGGGTCGAAAACACCCACCCGCGCTTCGGCGGGTAGCCGGGAATGCTTAACTGATAACTCAACCCGCTTTCGAGTGGATTTCCAAACCGGATGGCATTGTAGGCCATCAGCAAGCCGATGCAGACCAGAATCGGCAGGGCAAAGGCTGCGCTGCGGAAGAGAAAGGACTTCACCCGGCTGCCGAAACGCACGCGGTTCAGCCAGATGACCATCCCCGTCAGCCAGACGGCCGAAACCAGCAGGGTCATGCGGCTTCCAATTGCCAACCCCATAGCCGTCCCCGAAATCAGAAACCAGCCCCAGTCGTTCTGCCGGCGGCAGGCAGCCTCGATCAAGGCTGCTATCCCCGCCAGCAGGAAAAACTGCCCGCTCAGAATGGCCGCCTCGTACACGCCCGGCCGGCCGGTCGGCCAGAGCAGGTAAAGATTCAAACTCAAAGCCGGCAGGAACAGCAACAACCAGCGTGCGCGGACGGGCGAAGGGACAATCTGCCACAGACGGTAACCCATCCACGGCAGCAGCAGGCCGATTCCCAGCAAAAACCCGACAACCAAAGCCTGATCCTCGATGGCGCCCCGCACCACGCTTTTGAGGCCGGCCAGCAGCAGCGCCGGGGTGGGACCCCAATAGAGGTAAAACTTGCCGCGGTAATAAGAAACATCCCACAGATAACGGGCGTTCTGGCGGTTTTCGAAGGGATAGGGGTTGGCGAGGATGGTTAAAGAAGGGTCCGGCTGCTCCAGAAGGGCTACCTGCCCGTGGCGAAAGGCCTGAGCCAATCGGTCGTAATAGGTATGGGGATAGGAAAACCAACGGGTGAAGGCGCCGGCGGTGCTGTACCAAACGATTGCCGTGACGGAAACGAGAATGGAGAATCCGAAGGCCAGCCTCCCCCGCCGCTCACGGCTGGAAAGCAGCGGCGTTTCATACGCCCTCTGGAAAAAACGGCGGACGAAACGGTATCCGGCTATTTTTTGGAGCAGCGCCAATCGGTCAAGGACAATCGCTTCCGCTTGGCTCAGTTGCCGTTGAAGAAGCGGCCAGAAGGACACCGCCAGGCCGATCAACACCCCCAGCAGGCCGATCACGAGCAGAAGGACGCGCCCTCTGCCCCAGCCGGGGTCGTTGTCCAACCCCAGCATTTCCGCAAACCCTGCGGCGGTGATGAAGATCAGCGCGAAGATGAAAATGAAACCCGCCCAAAGACGACGCATGGAAAATGACCCGTGACGGTTTGAAGAGGTATGACCAAAGCGCGAGCGGAATTATAACACTCGATTGGCGGCGGCTGCCCATTCGACCGAGGGTGGCGGCCGAAAATGGGCGCGAAAAGGTTGACGATTTTCGGATTCTTGCTATAATTGGGGTGCGTTCGAAAACCGCGGGCGTGGTTCAGTTGGTAGAACGTCTCCTTGCCAAGGAGAAGGTCGTGGGTTCGAGTCCCATCGCCCGCTCTATTCCTCCCCTGCAAAAGGGGATTTTTTCTTTATCGCAGCAAACGACTGAATTGGTCGGTTAACTGAAAGGGTTGGTGGGCGCGGAAGTGCCGCTGCAAATTGGCCACCGCCAGCCGCGCCCGCCGCCGCTCGGCATTGTCAATCGGCAGGGCGGCGAACTCGTCCTCGTCCAGCAGCAGGCTGCTGCCATCCGGATAAACCAGCACATCCAGCGCCAAATCCACGTACTCCACCCGCCCGTTCAGCAGGCGCGCCGGGCGGGTAATGTTGCAGTACCAGCCTTTCAGCGCGTCTCCCTCACGGTGGTGAATCTCGAAGATGTTGTACCAGCGGTGAGTGAAGTAGGCTTCCACAAAACGGTCGCCTTTGCACAGCCAAACGCCGTGAAAGAGGCGATCGTCGCGGTCAAAGTAGGCTTCTATCAGCACGCCGCGCGCCGAACGCCGCAGCGCCGCTCCCGCATACTGCCAGACATCCCGCCCGCTGGTATCCTGCTTGACGACGATCACCGTTTCAGTCATCGGCGTTCTGCTCCGTTGGACGCAGGCACCACAACGCCTCGGCGGACACCGCCAGCCAACCCCGCCAGCCGAGCGGCAAGGCCTGCGGAGAATGGAAGGAAAGGCTGTACCCGCCGCTGACCAGCGTCAGGCGGTAACCCTCGCCGCGGAAAATGACATCCCGCACTTCGGCGGGGAAGGCGTTAGCCGCGTCTGAGTCGGCCGGCCCGACCAGCCCGCCGGAGCGGATGAGCAGCGTAACCGCTTCGTCCAGCGCGGCCAGTTCGGCGCAGCCAGCCCCGCTGAACCGGCCAATCTCGGTTTGGAGGGTGAGCGGCTGACGCTGAATGACGCGGCCGGGCAGCAGGTTGGTCAGCCCCAGAAAGCGCGCCACCCACACGCTGGCCGGCTGACAAACCACCTGACTGGGCGAGCCGCTTTGCGCTACCCGCCCGTCGTGCAGCAAAATCAGGCGGTCGGCAATCGTAAAGGCCTCTTCCTGATCGTGGGTCACATAAATCGCCGGGACGCCGCTTTCGTGCAGCACCTCGCGCAGGAATTGGCCGAGTTCCTCGCGCAAGGCGCGGTCGAGCGCGCCGAGCGGTTCATCCAGCATCAGCAGGCGCGGACGGGGCGCCAGCGCGCGCGCCAGAGCCACCCGCTGCTGTTCGCCGCCGGAGAGATCGGTTACCCGCCGGTGGGCAAATCCGCTCAGGTTGACGCGCCGCAGGACTTCCTCGACGCGCTGTTCGATCTGCTCGGCGGGCAGATGCTGCATGCGCAGGCCGAAGGCGACGTTCTGCGCCACCGTGCGGTGCGGAAAGAGGGCGTAATCCTGAAACATCAACCCGAAGCGGCGTTCGTGAACCGGCACGGCGCGTAAATCGCTGCCCTGCCACAGCACCCGCCCGTTTTCGGCCTCTTCCAGCCCGGCGATGATGCGCAGCAGGGTGCTTTTGCCGCTGCCCGAAGCGCCCAACAGGCACACCGTTTCGCCTGCGCCAACCTCAAAGGATACCCCGCGCAGCAGCGGCCGGCCCTCGTAGCGTTTGTGGATGTTCTCGACGGTGAGCATGGCGGTTTGTTTATACCATGAATGCGGCCTCACGGGGAACGGTCTTCCGGCAGGCGGATGCGTTCCAGCGCGGCGATACCCAAGCCGCACACCAGCAGCAGCAGGGTGGACATGGCCAGCGCCTGCCCGTAATTCAACCCACCCGGCTGGCTGATGAAACGAAAGATTGCCACCGGCAGGGTGGGAAATTCGGGGCGCGTCAGAAAACTGGTGGCGCCGAACTCGCCCAGCGAGATGGTGAAGGAGAAAATCGCCGCTACCAGCGCCGCCCGCGCCAGAATGGGCAAATCCACCTCCAGCCAGACGCGCAGCGGAGAAGCGCCCAGCACGGCTGCCGCCTGACGCAGGTTGAGCGGGATGGAATTCAACACCGGCGTGAGAGTGCGCACCACGAACGGAAAAGCCACCAGACTGTGCGCAATTGGAATGAGCAGAGGAAACGAGCGCGCTTCCAGCGGCGGACGGTTGAAGGTGAGGATGAAACCCAGCCCCAGGGTGACCGCCGAAGCGCCCAGCGGCAGCATCAGCAGCGGGTCAAGCAGGCGGTTGACCGGCGAGCGGCGGCTGAGCGCAGCGGCGGCCGGCAGGCCCAACCCCAGCGAGAACAGCACCGTCAGGCCGGCAAAGGCGAGCGAATTGCGCGCCGCCTGAATGGGCGGAACATAAAACAGCGAGCCGCGCCGGTTGATGAACAACTCGCGGTAATAATCCAGCGTCCAACCGCTTTCAAAGCCCGCCCGCTGGCCGCGCGCCGGTTCGAGGCGCGCCACCGAACGGCCAGCCAGGGCTGCCAGCGGCAAGACCAGCAAGGTGAACAACACCAGCGTTACGGCTGCCACCAGCGCTTTCTGACGCAGCGAACGCGGCGCGGCAGCCCCCTCCCCGCGCAGACGGGGAGCGAGTGGAATGTTCAGGCGGGCAGCCACCCGCGTATAGACCACCGTCAACAGCAGGGTACACAGCAATTGCGCCACCGAAAGCAGCCCGGCCAGTGGCAGGTTGAGCAGGTGCAGCGCCTGAATGTAAATTTCGACTTCCAGCGTGGCATAGCGCGGCCCGCCCAGCAGCAAAATCACCCCAAAACTGGTGAAATCGAACAAAAAGACCAGCAGGGCAGCCGCCAGCAGCGACGGCCTGAGCAGCGGCAGGGTGATCTCCCGAAAGGCGCGCCACGGCGAAGCGCCCAGCACACGCGCCGCCGCTTCGAGGCGCGGGTCGAGTTGCTCCCAGGCGCTGCCCACCACCCGCAGGATGATGGTGGTGTTGTAAAACACGTGCGCCAGCAGAATGGCGGCCAGCGAATTGAGCAGATTGAGCGGCGGGGCGGGCAGGTTGAACCATGCCATCGCCAGCAGGTTGAACCAGCCGCGCGGACCGATCAGCGCGTTGAAAGCCGCCGCTACGACCACGGTCGGCAGGATGAACGGCAGGGTGGAGAGCAGGCGCAGCAGGCGTTTTCCGGGGAAGTTGAAGCGCGCAAACACATAGGCGCCCGGCAGGCCGACCAGCACGGTCAACAGGGTGGAGAGCGCGGCTTGGTAGAAGGTGAACCCCAATGCCCGCCATAAACGGGCAGCCGCCGCCGGACTCAGCCCGTCGGCGATTAATCCCTGTGCCGAAACGGTCAAAATGCGCCCCAACGGCATGAAGAAGAAAAGGATCAGGAAGGCCAGCGGCAGCAGCCACAAGGCCAGCGCCTGCCAGACGGCAGGCGCCGGCGGCTGCCCCTCAGGGGATCGGCGGGCAGAGGAAAAGGCTGACCAGAAACTCACCGCAGGACGACCTGGGTCCAGGCTTCGATCCACGCTTCGCGCTTTTCGGCGATCAGCGCCGGGTCCAGCGTGGCGGGGTTGGCCGGGATTTGGGCGTAGCGCACGAATTCCTCCGGCAGACGGGCGTTGCGGTTGACCGGAAAGACGAACATCTGCAGGGGCAGGTCTTCCTGGAAGCGCACATCCAGCATGAAATCCACGAACTGTTCGGCCAAGGCGCGCTGCTTCGTCCCTTTGAGAATGCCGACGAACTCAATCTGGCGGAAGCACATGCCGTCCCCCACCAGCGAGGCAGTCGGGGCATCTTCCAACGGCTGTTCGGCAAAGATGACCTCGGCCGGCGGGCTGGAGCCGTAGGAAACCACCATCGGCTGCGGGCCGCGCCCGGAAGATGCGCTGAAGTTGGTGTAGTAGGCGGTCTCCCAGTCGTTGACCACCACCACACCGTTCTCGCGCATCTGCCGCCAGAAGTCGAGATAGCCGTCCTCGCCAAAGGCAGCAATGGTCGCCATCAAAAAGGCCAGGCCGGGCGACGAGGTGGCCGGGTTCTGCACGGCCAGCAAGCCTTTGTACTCCGGTTTGGTCAGATCGGACAGCGATTGAGGAATGGGCAGTCCTTTTTCGGCAAAGTAGGCCTTGTCGTAGTTGATGCACACATCGCCGTAGTCCACCGGCAGGGCGCGGTTTTGCGGGTCAAGTTGGAAGGCGTCGTCTATTTGCGCCAGCAGCGGCGAGTTGTACGGCTCGAAAATGTCCTCATCCAGCGCGCGGGAGAGGAAGGTGTTGTCCACGCCGTAGAACACATCTGCCAGCGGGGCGTTCTTGGTCAAAACCGCCTGATTGAGCGCCGAACCGGTATCCCCGGAGGGCAGAAAGGTCAGTGTGACATTGTGTTCCTGCTCGAAGGCGCGAATCACCTCCTCGCTGGCGGCGAACGAATCATGGGTCAGGATGCGCAGTTCCTGCGGCGCAGCCGGGGTCGGCTGGGCGCAGGCCGAAAGCGCCCCCATCCACAGGCTGAACAGCAGGACAATACGGATAATTCGTTTCATCGGTACACCTCCAAACATTCCATTTAACCAAAAACAAATTCGGGCAATCTTTGACCCGTCCAATCCCTTAGGCAGTGGAGGAGGGGCGGCGGGTGTGCATGCACAGCAAGCGCCCGGTCAGCAAGCGGATTTCGGCGCGCTCGGCGGTCATCTCGTTGCTGATGCCGCGCGTGCGGTTGGGACACAGCGTTTCGTGGTTGAGGGCGTACTTCAGACCGCTGGTGACAATGCCCTTGCTGCATTCGTTCATCGCCAGCAGCGAAACGGTGTCGCCGGGCTGACCTTCCACCACGGCCTGATCGCGGATGATGAAAATCTCCTCCCGCCCGTCGTCCAAGCGGATGTCTACTCCTTCCAGGCCGGGCATTTCCAGCAGGGCCAGGTTGGCAAGGGTCTGGTCAAGCCGTCCGCCGAGCGCCGCCACCACCCGCATCTGCTTAAAGCCCTGCCGCAGCGCGTACTGGATGGCCAGTTCCAAATCGGTTTCGTCTTTTTCGGCTGGGTGGCGTTCCATGTGGACGCCGGCCGCTTGCAGGGCCGCCGTCTCTTCGGCTGACAAGGAGTCCAAATCACCGATGACCAGATGAGGCTGCAACCCCAACCCTCGCAGGTGGCGCAGTCCGCCGTCGGCGGCGATCAGGTAGTCATCGGGGCGCAGCCAGCGGCGGACGGCCTCGCCATCGGCCAGTTCTCCGTTGGCAAAAATCACGGTGCGAGCATAGTCCATAACAAAAAACCTCCTCGCCGGTGAGGAGGGGAAGATTCGCAAACGGTGTCTATTCTCCCTCCGCCGGCATTACCCGGATCAGGTTCAGCGGGTCGAGGGCAGCCTAAGCCCTCCTCTCAGCCCGGTGCGCCGGGCTCCCCGTGTTCATCTAACCCTAGTATAGCCTTGCGATGGGGGCTTGTCAAGAAACTGTGCGGGGTATTGTCCAAAATTTGGATATAATCCGAGCATATTAGGCTGAATTGGAGGTGTGCCGTGACTCACTCGTTACGCGCTTTGGAAATGGATCTGCTTTCGCCGTCCTTCATTGCCGATCCCTACCCCAGTTATGACCGGCTGCGCGCCGCACAGCCGATTCTGTTTGACCCGGATTGGCAGTTGTGGTTCTTCAGCGCCTATGAGGACATCGCCAATCTGTTGCGCGACCGCCGGCTGGGGCGTGACTTGGACGATGCCCCCAAACCCGATCCACAGACCCCCTTCGGCTGGCTGCACGCCAATTCGCTGATGGAAAAAGAACCGCCCGATCACACCCGCCTGCGCGGGCTGGTCAACAAGGCCTTCACGCCGGCACGGGTGGAGGCGTTGCGGCCGTCCATCGAGCGGATTGCTCATTGCCTGTTGGATGCGGTTGTCGAGCGCGGCGAGATGGATTTGCTGGCCGAGTTTGCCGAGCCGCTGCCGGTGTTGGTGATTGCCGATTTGCTGGGCGTGCCTGAGGAAGCCCGTCCCCGCCTGCGGCCGTGGTCGAACCAGATTGTGGCGATGTACGAACTTTCCCACACGGCTGAGGACGCCCGACGCGCCAACCGCGCAGTGAGCGAGTTTGCAGACTTCCTGCGCGGACTGGCCGCCGAACGCAAATTGCAGCCGCAGGACGACCTGATCAGCGCGCTGGTGGCGGCGGAGATGGAGGGCCATCGCCTCAGCGAGGACGAACTGATCGCCACCGCCATCCTGCTGCTGAACGCCGGACACGAAGCCACCGTCAACGCGATTGCCAACGGGATGCTGGCGCTTTTCCGCCATCCCGAACAGTACCAGATGCTGCGTCATTCGCCGCAATTGATCCAATCGGCGGTGGAGGAGATGCTGCGCTACGACACCCCCCTGCAGTTGTTCCGCCGCTGGGTGCGCGAGGAAGTGGAATACCAGGGGTTTCGCCTGAAGCGCGGCGAGCAGGTTGCTCTGCTGTACGGGGCGGGCAACCGCGACCCGGCGCGCTTCCCTGACCCGCACCGCTTCGACATCACCCGCCGCGACAACGCCCATTTGACCTTTGGGCTGGGCATTCACTACTGTGTCGGCGCGCCGCTGGCGCGATTGGAGATGCAGGTTGCGGTACAGGCGCTGCTGGAGCGTCTGCCCAACCTGAGGCTGGCAGATCGTCCGCTGGAATACCGCCCGACGTACGTGATTCGCGGGTTGAAAGCCCTGCCGGTGCAGTTTTAGAAAACGTAAGCGGGTCAGAGGAGGAGATTGGCTCACCCCGCCCGGCCCAGATGAGGGCAGGGGAAATGCACAATCGGGCGAAAAAAGCGCCGGCCTGTCGGCGGCCGACTCGCTGAGTTTGGTATTTGTCCAAAGATGTACAAAGTCTTGTAATTCGGATAATTACGGGTATAATAGTGATAGTTATCACTTTCACAAATGAAGTGATCCAAGAAAGGAACTTGCGATGAACACAAACCCTTCTACCCTTCCACATGTCGTCATTGTCGGTGCCGGGTTCGGCGGGCTGCGCGCTGCGCGGCGGCTGGCCAACCTGCCCGTTCGTGTGACGGTGATTGACCGGCACAACTATCACCTTTTTCAACCGCTGCTCTATCAGGTCGCCTCGGCCGGACTTTCCGCAGCCGACATTGCCTTTCCAATCCGCTCGGCGCTGCGCCGCCAGAAGAATATCCAATTCCTGCTGGCGCAAGTGCAGCAGATTGACCTGCCGAACCGCCGCCTGCTGACGACAGCCGGAGAGGTTTCCTACGACTACCTCATCCTCGCGGTGGGCGGGCAAACCCACTACTTCGGTCAGGATGGCCTGGCGCGGCACGCCTTTGGGCTGAAAACCCTCGCCGATGCGGATGCCATTCGCAACCATGTGCTGAGTCTGTTTGAACGAGCCGCCTACGAAAGCGACCCGCAGCGGCGCGCGGCGATGCTGACCTTTGTCGTCGCCGGCGGCGGGCCGAGCGGCGTTGAAACCGCCGGCGCGCTGGCCGAGCTGATTCGGCTGGGACTGAGCCGCGATTTTCCGAATTTGGATTTTTCGGGCGCGCGGGTGCTGCTGCTGGAGGCAGCCGATCATCTGCTGCCGGCCATGCCGTTGGACCTGGAAGTCGCTGCCGAGCAAGCGCTGCGGCAAAAAGGCGTGGAAGTCCTGCTTGGCGCGCGGGTGGAATCCTACGATGGAGAGACGGTGGCGCTGGCTAACGGCGAAAACATCCCCGCCCGCACGCTGATTTGGGTGGCGGGTATCCGCGCTGTGGATTTGGCGCAAAACCTGCCGGTTGAACACGCCAGCGCTGGGCGCGTGCGCGTGCAGCCCACTCTGCAACTGCCGCAATACCCCGAAGTGTTTGTGATCGGCGATGCGGCCTATCTGGAAGATGAGCAGGGCAAACCGCTGCCGATGGTCGCACCGGTGGCAATCCAGCAAGCCGATGCTGCCGTGCAGAACCTCGACCGCTTGCTCAAAGGCCAGCCGTTACAGGCCTTTCGTTACCACAACCCGGGTCTGATTGCCACAATCGGGCGCAATCAGGCGGTGGCGTGGATTGGACGGCTGCGCCTGCGCGGCTTTTTGGCTTGGTTGATGTGGGTGGTGGTGCATGTCTTTCAACTGATTGGCATCCGCAACCGACTGGTGGTGATGATCAACTGGGTGTGGGACTATTTCCTCTACGAACGCGCCCTGCGGTTGATTCAAACGCCGCCCGAAACGACCCGTCAGCCGCAGCGAGGAGCCGGACCAGCGAACTAATTTTTTGGTTTGGGCTTTGCGCCATGAGATGGGTTGTAACCGCTTTTTGCCGTGTTGAGGTATTTGATTGACGGCGTGAAGCCGGATAGCGGCATAGGTTCATTCCATCGAGTGGCATTGCAGACCGAGCAAAATCCTCTGTGTGCCTAATGGATGAGGGTATGCTATAATTCTCAATGAGCGATGAACGCCATAAAGGTTGCATCCATTCTTGAGCGGGAGCGTATTCCGGAGGAAGCCATCCGGGATGTGGTGCGGCAAATTATTGAGAAATTTCATCCGCAGAAAATCATCCTGTTTGGTTCATACGCTCGCGGCAACCCTCGTCCAGAAAGCGACCTGGATATTCTGGTGGTCATGGACACGCCTTTGAGCGAGAATCAGCAAGCGCTGCTCATTGATCAGGCGTTGGAACGTGATTTATTCGGTTTGGACTTGATTGTCCGTACACCCGAAAA
>FWPV01008020.1_pt1 | contig 18774 bp, 20 predicted proteins | sample 2228371 | NCBI WGS metagenome assembly FWPV01 (sample SAMEA103939776, study PRJEB20133) | metagenome
TGCGCCGCAACTTCGGCCAGACCGCGGCCATGCAGGCGGGGATCGACCTTGCGCGCGGCGACGTCATCGCCACCCTTGACGGCGACCTGCAGAACGATCCCGTCGACATCCCGCGCATGGTCAACCGCCTGCTGGACGAGGACCTGGACCTCGTGGCCGGCTGGCGCAAGAACCGCCAGGATGCGGTGATCATGCGCAAGATCCCCTCGCGCATCGCCAACAAGCTGATCCGCCGCATCACCGGGGTGGAACTGCATGACTACGGCTGCAGCCTGAAGGTGTTCCGCGCCGAGGTCGTGAAGAGCATCCGCCTGTACGGCGAGATGCACCGCTTCATCCCGGCGTGGCTGGCGACCTATACCGCGCCGAACCGCATCGCCGAGGAGGTGGTGCAGCACCATCCGCGTACCCGCGGGGTGTCGAAGTACGGCATCTCCCGCACCTTCCGCGTCATCATCGACCTTTTGGTGGTGTACTTCTTCATGCGCTTCTCCGCGCGCCCGGGTCACTTCTTCGGCATGGTCGGCCTGGGGTTGGGCAGTGCGGGCGGCCTGATCATGGCTTACATGGGGCTGCTCAAGCTCCTGGGCGAGGACATCGGCACCCGCCCGCTGTTCTTCACCGGCATCCTGCTGATCCTGGTGGGCGTGCAGATGCTGACGACAGGCGTGCTTGCGGAGATGCTATCGCGCGTCTATTTCGAGTCGCAGGAGCGCAAGAGCTACATCGTGCGCAACAAAGACGCGGTGCCGGCGACCGATGATGAGGCCTGGTGTGCACCGTCCGGGGCCTGAGCAGTCGCTCTATCTCGGCCTTGTCGGCCTGTTCGCGTTCCTGCTTCTGCTTAGCTTCCTGCCCGGAGCCAATGCGTCGGCGTTCTATCTTGTCAATGCGTGGGGCATAGGGCTCGAGCGCCCTTGGGCGGGCGTCAACCTGCTCGGCGACACGCTGGTCACGGTCAGCCTGTTCCTGCCCTTTGTCTGGCGTCGTCCTCAGGTGGTGTGGGCGGCGGTCGTTTCCGCCGTGTTCGCCACCCTCGTGGTGCACGGGTTGAAGCCGCTGCTGGCCTGGCCGCGTCCGCTGGCGGTGCTGCCGGCGGACACGGTGCACGTCATCGGCCACGCCCTGCGCAGCAACTCGTTCCCTTCCGGCCACACGGCCAGCATCGCCACCGCCGCGGGCGCGCTTGCACTGGCCCTGCGCGCGCCGTGGTGGGGCGTGTTGCTCGCCGCGTCCATCGCGGTGCTGGTGGGGCTCTCGCGCAGCGTAGTCGGTGCCCACTGGCCGCAGGACGTGGCGGCCGGATTGCTCATCGGCTGGACGGCGGCGTGGATCGGCGTGCGCCTGGCCGGGCGCTGGCCGGTCAACCGCACCTGGGGTCAGCCGGTCATGGCCCTGCTTCTGCTCGGCTGTCTGGTGCAGCTGTACGGTTTCGACGGCGGCTACCCCGAGGGGCGCTGGGTGCTGGTGCCTGTGGTGACATGGGCCGTGCTCGGCAGCGCCTGGGTGCTGTGGCGCTGCAATCGTCGCCCATGCTGACGGCCTGATTGAGTACACTCCTCTCGGTAAGCGCATCGAGGAGGTGTGTAGATGAACGCTGAAACGACGAACGTGGGAACCCCGCCCCTACCGCCCGCCAAGGGCGGGTTCCGGGGCATCCATGTGTTCTGGATCGTCCTTGCGACCATTCTGCTCACCATCGCGGTGACCTTCTGGTTCGTGCGCACCTACATCTATGCGAAGGATTTCACGCCGGTCGAACTGAGCGTGCAGGAACGGCAGGTGCTGGATTCCAAGCTGCGCACGCTCGGTTACGAACCCGAGGCACCCGCACGTGGCCCGGGGCCGGAGACGGACGAGGAGTGGCTCAGGCCGCGTCCCTACACCGAGCAGGCCGGGGCGCGCGTGGTCACCTTCAGCGAGCGTGAGCTGAACGGGCTGATCGCGAACAACAAGGACCTGGCTCGCAAGATGTCCGTCGACCTGTCGCAGGACCTGGTCAGCGTGCGCCTTCTGGTGCCGTTCGATCCGGACTTCCCGATCCTGGGGGGCAAGACCGTGCGTGTTTCCACTGGCGTGGAGGCGGCCTTCCGGACAGGCAAGCCCGTGGTCGTGCTCAAGGGTGTCAGCCTGATGGGCGTGCCCATTCCCGGCGCCTGGCTCGGGGGGATGAAGAACATCGATCTGGTCCAGCAGTTCGGCGACCAGCAGGGTTTCTGGCAGGGGTTTGCCGAGGGCGTGGAGGACATCCGCGTCGAGGACGGCCAGCTGCGGGTCGTGCTCAAGGAATGAGCCTTCCATGGCACTCCATGATGCCATGATCTGTAGAAGCGGGCTGGAGCCGGCTTCGCGTTAGCGCTCGGGCCGCGATATCCGTTTCCGGCTCGACAAACCCGATGTCCCCGCGGACCTGTCGTCCTCAATTCTCTCCTGCGGCCCTGACCCTCACCAGGGCATAGCCGCGCTCGTCCATCAGCACTTCGTGCGGCGGTAGCTCCCCGAGCTTGCGCGTGCGGGTGAACACCAGGTCTCCTGCGCGCGGCATCCGCTTCTCCTGCACATGCCCGCTGTGCACGCTGTAGCTCGGCGTGTTGACCGCCCACATGACGTATGGCCCCGGCAGGTCGCGGGCGAGCTCGGCCGCGCGGGCGACGGGACCTTGCTGGATGGCGCCGAGCGCGGGGAAGAACCAGATGGCGAGGGCGAGGTTGCCGGCCAGCGCCAGTCCGAACAGGGTGGCGGGCAGGGGCAGGCTGCGCACGAACACCAGCGCGAAGGTGGTGGCGGCCAGCAGGAAGAACACCACGAAGTAGCCGGACGGGAAGAGATGCTCCACGCCGGTGATGAGGGTGCGTGCGTCGCCCTCGGGCTGGCGCGCGGCGATCTCCGGCATCAGGCAGGGCAGCGGCGCGAGCAGGCTGAACAGCAGCAGGGGCGGTAGCAGGGCGAGGAAGCGCGACCTGAGCGTCGGAAGAGCCATCGCGGCGAGGATCAGCACGGCCGTCATGCCGTAGTTGAGGTAGTGCGGCAGCTTGGTGCCGGAGAAGGAGAAGAACACCAGCACGAAGCCGAACCAGATCCACAGGTAGAGGCCCAGCGGCGACTTCACCCGCTGCGGCAGCTCGCGTACCGCGCGCAGCAATGGCGTGGTGAAGGGCAGGGCAAGCAGGAGGGCCACCGGCAGGTAGTAGAACAGGCTGCCCGCGTGGCCTTCCATCGGCCCGGAGAAACGCTCGACGTTGTGGGTGCCGAAGAAGCCGTCGATGAAGGCCATGCCCTGCGCCTGGTACTGCAGGACGTACCAGGGCAGGGGGATGGCGATGAGCAGGACGAGACCGAGCGGATGGAAGGCCGCGCGCAGCAGGGCGGGCAGTTCGCGCTGCAGGGCGAAGAAGATCAGTCCGACCGCGCCGGGCACCAGCAGCGCGACCGGCCCCTTGGTCAGGAAGCCGAGACCCATGGCCGCATGGGTGAGCAGGATCCAGCGCGTCCTGCGCTCGAGGAAATACAGGTAGATGCCGAACATGGCGCCCACCAGCCACAGGTTGAGCAGGGCGTCGGCGGTGGCGGCGCGGCCGATGACCATCACCCCGAGCGCGGTGGCGACGACAAGGGCGGCACGGAGGGCCGTGTCGCGGTCCACCACCCGGGCGACGAAGCCGTACACCAGCATCACCCAGCCGGCCGCCGCCAGCGCGGAGGGTAGGCGGAAGGCGAAGGGTGTCGGGCCGAACACCGCCATGCTGGCCGCCTGCAGCCAGTGGATCAGCACCGGCTTGTCGAAGCGCGGCACGCCGTTGACGTAGGGGGAAATGAAGTCGCCGCGCACGAACATCTCGCGCGTGGCCTCCGAGAAGGCCCCCTCGTCCAGGTCGAACAGGGGGACGCCGCCGATATTGAGCAGGAAGCTGATGGCCGCGGCGAGGGCGAGCAGGGCGTAGTGAGGCGCGTAGCGGGGCATTGCGGGGCGTGAAATCGAAGGGTGAGGCACTGTAGCAAGCCCCTTTGGGTTAGGCTATGCCACTTTCGCAAGTCTCATGACGATATTTCGTGCGCCATTTGATCGACACGCCTGATTCCCGCGCCTATCTTGCGCTCGCCCTGCTGATTGGCCTGCTGACCGCCTACCGAGCCACGGTGCTGGCGGGTTCCGGACTGAGTCTGTACGTGGATGAAGCCTACTACTGGGGTTGGGCGCAACAACTCGACTGGGGCTATTACTCCAAGCCGCCGCTGATCGCCGTGTTGATCGCCCTGACCACTTCGCTTTGTGGCGATGGTGTGTTCTGCGTCAAGCTCGGCGCGTTGCTGGTCTACCCCATCACCACGTTCCTTGTGTTCAGGCTCGGTGAGGCTCTTTTCGATGCCCGCACCGGGCTGTGGGCTGCGGCGCTGTTCCTGCTCATGCCCGGCGTGGCGCTCTCCAATCTGATCATCTCCACGGATGTGCTGCTGCTGCTGTTCTGGACGCTGGGGCTGTGGGCCTTCGTGCGGGCGTTGGAGACCGATGCCTGGCGGCACTGGCTGCTGGTTGGCCTGGCGGGTGGCCTGGGGTTGCTGAGCAAGTACACCATGGCGCTGTTCGCGCCATCCGTGCTGATTGTGCTGCTGCTGGTGCCGGAATGGCGGCGCCACCTGCTTGGCCCGCGCCTGTGGACGGCCGCTCTGCTGGCGGCGCTGATCTTCCTGCCCAACCTGCTCTGGAACGCGTCCCACGGCTGGCCGACTCTGCGCCACACGGCGGAGATCTCCAATCTGGAAGAAGGCGATCTGCACTGGAATGAACTGGGTGAATTCCTCGGCGGCCAGTTCATCGTGTTCGGGCCGCTGGCGTTCGCGCTGTGGCTGGTGGCCGCCAAGGTGATGTCGCCCTCCCGCCAGAAGACACTGCTGCTCACCTTCACCCTGACCTTCCTGCTCGTGATCGCCGCCCAGGCCCTGTTCGGCCGCGCCAATGCCAACTGGGCCGCGCCGGCGTTCGTCGCCGCGAGTGTCTTGGTCGCCCGTTGGGGGCTGACGCATCCTCGCCTCGTGCTGGCTGCCTTGCTGGTCAACATCGTGCTGATGCTTGGCGCCTACCATTACGACTCGGCGGCGCGCCTCTTCGGCGTCGAACTGACCGGCAAGATCGATCCGTTCAAGCGCGTGCGTGGCTGGGAGCAACTCGGCCAGCAGTTCGCCCAGCGCCGTGCAGAAGCGGGCAGGGCCCCGTTGATGAGCGAGGATCGCGAGGTGCTGGCGCAGATGGCCTACCAGTTGCGCCTGCCCTCTGGCGAGGTGCGCAGCTGGAATCCGTCCGGCCTTTTGCGCCACCAGTACGACCTGCTGTACAGCCTGGATGCGGACGATATCGGTTCGGACGTGATTTACGTGACCCGGCGGGGCACGATCGACGACGTCTCCATGCATTTCAACGAGGTGCGCAGGCTGCAGCCTCTGGAATACGCGGTGCATCCCGACTGGGTGCGCCATTACGAGGTCTACTGGCTCAAGGGGTACAAGGGATGATGCTGCGCCGCATTCCGTTGTGGTGGTGGGTGTTTGCTACGGCCGCCGTGGTGTTCAGTGTGTGGCCGCAGATCGACCTGCGCATCAGCGGCATGGCGTATGAGGCGGGCAGCGGCTTCGTCGGCAACCGCTACCTCGTGATCCGCGTGGTCTACGACTCGGCGCGCTGGCTGACCATCGCGGCGCTGTTGCTCGGACTGGTCCTGCTGGCTGGCAGCTTCGTGAAGCGCTGGCGTGGCCCCTGGCCGCGCCGCGGCATCGGTGCCTTCCTGCTCCTGAGCCTGCTGTTCGGGCCGGGGCTGATGGTCAACAGCGTGCTCAAGGAATACTGGGGGCGCGCCCGGCCGCACCAGGTGGTCGATTTCGGGGGGCAGAAACCGTTCACGCCGGCACTGCAGCCAGCGAACAATTGCGCGAGCAACTGTTCCTTCGTCAGCGGACACTCGGCGATCGGCTTCTGGTGGCTGGCGCTCGGACTGGCCTGGCCGGCCTGGCGCTGGCGCGCCATGGCCTTGGGGGTGGTATTGGGCGGGGCCTTGAGCGTGGTCCGTATCATGCAAGGAGGGCACTTTCTGAGCGACACGGTGTTTTCTTTTCTCGTTGTGTGGGGCGTGGCTGAGGCCCTGGCCTGGCTGTTCCGCCGTCAGGGCTGGCTTCCAGCCCCGACACCCGGACATAGGGAGGGCGTGGCATCCAGCCGCTGAGGCGGTGCCTCAACCCTGCTGCGCCGCCTTGTCCATCAGCCAGGTCATGATCAGCGGCACCGGGCGGCCGGTGGCGCCTTTCTTGTCGCCCGAGTTCCAGGCGGTGCCGGCGATGTCCAGGTGGGCCCAGGGGTAGTTCTTGGTGAACCGGGCGAGGAAACTCGCCGCGGTGATCGCCCCGCCTTCGCGCCCGCCGATATTGGCCATGTCGGCGAAGTTGGACTTGAGCAGGTCCTGGTAGTCGTCCCACAGCGGAAGCTCCCAGGCGCGGTCGCCGCTCTTCTCGCCGGCCTTGAGCAGGGCCTGCACCAGCGGGCGATGGTTGCCGAACAGGCCCGAGGGGAAGCGGGCGAGGGCGATCACGCAGGCGCCGGTGAGGGTGGCCATGTCGACCACGGCCTCCGGTTTGTAGCGCTCGGCGTAAGTCAGGGCATCGCACAGGATCAGGCGGCCCTCGGCGTCGGTGTTGAGTACCTCGATGGTCTGGCCGGACATGGAGGTGACGATGTCGCCCGGCTTGAGGGCATGGCCGGAGGGCATGTTCTCCACGGTCGGGATCAGGCCGACCAGGTTGACCGGCAGCTTCATCTCGGCGCAGGCGGCGAACACGCCGAGCACGGTGGCTGCGCCGCTCATGTCGTACTTCATCTCGTCCATCTTCTCGCCCGGCTTGAGCGAGATGCCGCCGGAGTCGAAGGTCACGCCCTTGCCAACCAGTACGGTCGGCTTGCCCCCCTCGGGGCCCTGGCGGTATTCGAGCACGATGAAGCGCGGCGGCTGGGTGCTGCCGCGGGCGACGGACAGCAGGGAGCCCATGCCGAGGTGCTCCATCGCGCTCTGGTCGAGCACCTCGGTGTGGATGCTGGTGTAGAGCGAGGACAGGCGGCGGGCCTCGTCGGCAAGGTAGCTTGGCGTGCAGACGTTGCCTGGCATGTTGGCGAGGTCCTTGGTCAGGCGCATGCCGCCGGCGATGGCCTCGGCCGTGCGCAGGGCCTCCTCAAGCTCGCGCGCTTCCTTGCGGCCGGCGACGAAGTTCACCCGGCGCAGGGCGCGCTTGTTGTCCTTCTCGCGCTTGAACTGGTCGAAGCGGTAGTCCCGCTCGTCGATGGCGAGCACCGCCAGGCGCAGGGCCTCCGCCATGTCCATGCCGCGCGGGGCGGCCTCGAGCAGGCAGAATGCCGCGTCGCCCGCGCCGCGCTCGGCCAGGGCGCCCACCGCCTCGGCGTGGGCCTTCTTCCAGCTCTTCAGGTCGAGGTCGCGGGCGGAGCCCAGGCCGACCAGCAGCACGCGCTCCGCGGTAATGCCGGGCAGCGCTGGCAGCAGCAGGGTCTGGCCGCACTTGCCTTCGAGGTCGCCGCGCTTGAGGATCTGGGCGATCTGGCCGTGGCTCGCTTCATCAAGGGCCTGGGCTGAGGGGGTGAGCTTGCGCCCCTCGTGTACGCCGACCACGACGCAGGCGCTTTTCAGGGAGGTGGCAGAGCCGCTCTTGATGCCGAATTCCACGGTGTTCGTCCTCGTTCCGACGGTGAAGGTCGCACCATCATAGAACCTCTCCCGGCCGCTTTCATACCCTGTTCCGTGGGACCTTCCATGGATTGAGCGGAAGGCCTGTTTAGGGTATTCTGCAATTCCTTCAGGGGTACGTCCCTATGTGCCCTGCCTACGGCTTCTGAAGGTCCATGACTCGATACATATTCGTCACCGGCGGCGTGGTGTCCTCCCTCGGCAAGGGCATTGCGGCGGCCTCCCTTGGCGCGCTCCTTGAGGCGCGCGGCCTCAAGGTCACCCTGCTCAAGCTCGATCCGTACATCAACGTTGATCCGGGCACCATGAGCCCGTTCCAGCACGGCGAGGTGTACGTCACTGACGATGGCGCCGAGACCGATCTGGACCTTGGTCACTACGAGCGCTACGTGCGCACCACCTGCACCCGCGACAATAGCTTCACCACCGGCCGCGTCTACGAGGACGTGATCCGCAAGGAGCGCCGTGGCGACTACCTCGGCGGCACGGTGCAGGTCATTCCGCACATCACCGACGAGATCAAGCGCCGCGTGCGCCAGGGCGCCGACGGCTACGACATCGCACTGGTCGAGATCGGCGGCACGGTGGGCGACATCGAGTCGCTGCCGTTCCTGGAGGCCATCCGCCAGATGGGTGTGGAACTCGGCCGCGAGCGCGCCCTGTTCATGCACCTCACCCTGGTGCCCTACATCAAGGCCGCCGGCGAGCTGAAGACCAAACCGACCCAGCACTCGGTCAAGGAGCTGCGCTCCATCGGCATCCAGCCGGACATCCTGATCTGCCGCTCGGATCGCGAAGTCCCGGCGGACGAGCGCCGCAAGATCGCCCTGTTCACCAATGTCGAGCAGGACGCCGTCATCAGCGCGGTCGACGCCGACACGATCTACCGTATCCCGCGCCTGCTGCACGCCCAGGGCCTGGACGAGATCGTGGTGCGCAAGATGCGCCTGGACGTGCCACCGGCCGACCTGTCCGAGTGGGACCGCGTGGTCGAGGCGCAGACCAACCCGCACCATGCCGTGCGCATCGCCATGGTCGGCAAGTACGTCGAACTGGCGGACGCCTACAAGTCCCTCAACGAGGCCCTGACCCACGCTGGCATTCATACCCGCACCCAGGTCCACATCGAGTACATCGACTCCGAGCGCCTCGAGACCGGCGGCACGGACCTGTTGGAGGGGATGGATGCGATCCTGGTGCCGGGCGGCTTTGGCGAGCGCGGCGTCGAGGGCAAGATCCGCGCGGTGCGTTTTGCGCGTGAGCACAAGATCCCCTACCTGGGCATCTGCCTCGGTATGCAGGTGGCGGTGATCGAGTTCGCCCGCCATGTCGCCGGGCTCGAGGGGGCCTACAGTACCGAGTTCGACCGCAATGCCAAGCACCCGGTCATTGGCCTGATCACCGAGTGGCGCACCGCCGAGGGGGGCATCGAGCAGCGCGGCGAGGATTCCGACCTGGGTGGCACCATGCGCCTCGGCGCCCAGTTCTGCCGTCTGGAGGAAGGAACGCTGGCACGCAAGGTGTACGGCCAGGAGGTCATCTCCGAGCGCCACCGCCACCGCTACGAATTCAACGAGCATTACCGCGCGGCGCTTGAGGCTGCTGGCCTGACCTTCTCGGGCATGTCGGCCGACAACAGCCTGGTGGAGATGATTGAGCTCAAAGACCATCCCTGGTTCCTGGCCTGCCAGTTCCACCCGGAGTTCACCTCCACCCCGCGTGATGGCCACCCGCTGTTCAAGGCCTTCGTCGAGGCTGCCCTGAAGCACAAGGAGGCAGGCGCATGAGGCTGTGCGGATTCGAGGCGGGGATCGACCAGCCGTTGTTCCTGATCGCCGGCCCCTGCGTGATCGAGAGCGAGAAGCTCATCCTCGACACCGCGGCCACCCTCAAGGAGATGACCGGCCGCCTTGGCATGCCCTTCATCTTCAAGGCCTCGTTTGACAAGGCCAACCGCTCTTCCGCCAACAGCTTCCGTGGCCCGGGGTTGGAAGAGGGGCTGCGCATCCTCGAACGGGTGAAGACCGAACTGGGCCTGCCGGTGCTGACCGACGTGCATGAGGACACCCCGCTCGACGAGGTGGCCGCCGTGGTCGACGTGTTGCAGACCCCGGCCTTCCTCTGCCGTCAGACCAACTTCATCCAGAACGTCGCGCGCCAGGGCAAGCCGGTCAACATCAAAAAGGGCCAGTTCCTCGCCCCGTGGGACATGAAGAACGTGGTGGACAAGGCCCGTGCGGTCGGCAACGACCAGATCATGGTGTGCGAGCGCGGGGTGTCCTTCGGCTACAACACCCTGGTGTCCGACATGCGCGGCCTGGCCATCATGCGCGAAACCGGCTGTCCGGTGGTGTTCGATGCCACCCACTCGGTGCAGCAGCCGGGTGGGCAGGGTACCTGCAGTGGCGGCCAGCGCGAGTTCGTTCCTGTTTTGGCACGGGCTGCCGTGGCAAGCGGGATCAGTGGGGTGTTCATGGAAACCCATCCCAACCCGGAGCAGGCTTTGAGCGATGGCCCCAATATGTGGCCGCTGGCCAAGCTGGAGCCGTTGCTCGCCACCCTCGTGGAGTTGGATCGGCTGGTCAAGTCCAGGCCGTTTGCCGAAGACACCCTGTAATTTCAGGCCTTTAACGAATATTCATACGCAGCTGCTTGAATGGGGCGCTGCGTCATTTACGAATCAAGAGCACAAGGAGCGAACCCTATGTCCGCGATCAAGAGCATCCACGCCCGCGAAATCCTCGACTCCCGAGGTAACCCCACCGTTGAGGCTGAGGTCATTCTTGCCTCCGGCATCATGGGCAGCGCCGCGGTGCCGTCCGGCGCCTCCACCGGCGCGCGCGAGGCACTGGAATTGCGCGACGGTGATGCGAAGCGCTACGGCGGCAAGGGCGTGACCAAGGCCGTGGCCAATGTCAACGGCCCGATCGCCCAAGCCCTGATCGGCAAGGAGGTGCAGGACCAGGCCGCCATCGACCGGATCATGCTCGAGCTGGATGGCACCCCGTACAAGTCCAACCTCGGTGCCAATGCCATCCTCGCGGTGTCCCTGGCCTGCGCCCATGCCGCAGCGAACGAGAACGGCAAGCCGCTGTACGAGCAGCTTGGTGGCGAGGCGGCCGTGACCCTGCCGGTGCCGATGATGAACATCATCAACGGCGGCGCGCATGCCGACAACAGTGTCGACATGCAGGAGTTCATGATCATCCCGGCCGGCGCGCCGAGCTTTTCCGAGGCCCTGCGCTATGGCGCCGAGGTGTTCCATGCGCTGAAGAAGGTGCTGCACGAGCGCGGCATGAACACCGCCGTCGGTGATGAAGGCGGCTTCGCCCCGGACCTGTCCTCCAACGAGGAGGCGATCGAGGTGATCCTCGAAGCCATCGCCAAGGCCGGCTACACCGCGGGCAAGGACATTTTCATCGGCATCGACGTGGCCTCCTCCGAGTTTCACAAGGACGGCAAGTACGTGCTCGAGAGCGAGGGTAAGTCCTTCACCTCCGAGGAGTTCGCCGCCTTCCTCAAGGGCTGGGTCGAGAAATATCCGATCCTCTCGATCGAGGACGGCATGGCCGAAGACGACTGGGCTGGCTGGAAACACCTGACCGAGGTACTGGGTGGCAAGTGCCAGCTGGTGGGCGACGACCTGTTCGTCACCAACCCGGCCATCCTCAAGGAAGGCATCGACAAGGGCATCGCCAACTCCATCCTGATCAAGGTCAACCAGATCGGCACGTTGAGCGAGACCCTGGAGGCCATGCGCCTGGCCGCCGCCCACGGTTACACCAGCATCAGCTCGCACCGCTCCGGCGAGACCGAGGACACCACCATCGCCGACCTCGCTGTCGCCACCAACTGCGGCCAGATCAAGACCGGCTCCCTGTCCCGTTCCGACCGCATCGCCAAGTACAACCGCCTGCTGCGCATCGAGGAGCGTCTGGGCGCGCGAGCGGTGTTCCCGGGCCTGGCGGCGTTCAACCCGAAGCGCTGACAGGCCTGTGATCCGCGTCGGTATACGCCGACCCGTTGCGCAACGCCGCCGCCGTGCGGCGTTTTGCTATGCGGATGCCGGCCCATGCCTGGCCGGCACCCTTCGGGATTACCCTCGGCGATTCCCGATCCGTTCCCGACGGATCGGTGGTGAAGGCTGATGCTGCGCTGGCTCGTCCTGCTGCTTGCCGCCATCTTCGCCCTGCTGCAGTACCGGCTCTGGCTGGGTGACGGCAGCTGGCCGCGTGCCGAGGCGGCGCGGGTCGCGCTCGAGAAGCAGCTGGCGGAGAACGAACGGCTGCAACAGCGCAATGCGGCGCTCGAGGCCGAGGTGCTCGATCTCAAGACCGGGCTCGAAGCCATCGAGGAGCGCGCGCGCTCCGATCTTGGCCTGGTCAAGCAGGGCGATACCTATTTCCAGATCATTGATGAATCCAGCAAGAACTGACGGCGACCTGTGGGTGGTCATCCCCGCTGCGGGACTGGGTACGCGCATGGCCGCCGACCGCCCCAAGCAATACCTGATGTTGGCGGGGCGCACGGTGCTCGAACATACCCTGGCCTGTTTCGCCGAGCATCCCCGGGTGCGTGGCATCGTGCTCGCCATTGCCCTCGATGACCCGTTCTGGCCCGATCTCGTGCTCGATGTTGAGTTGCCCGTCCATATCGTCCCGGGAGGAGAGGAGCGCGCCCAGTCGGTGCTCAACGCCCTCGACTTGCTGGCCGCGCTCGGTCAGCCGTCCGACTGGGTGCTGGTGCACGATGCAGCCCGCCCCAACCTTGCGCGGCAGGATCTTGACCGCCTGGTGGCTGAGGTGGAACAGGATGCGGTGGGTGGCATCCTGGCCGTGCCGGTGCGGGATACCATGAAGCGCGCGGATGGCGGGGGGCGCATCGCCCACACCGAGCCGCGCGAGGGGCTGTGGCATGCCCTCACCCCGCAGATGTTCCGCCTTGGCCTGTTGCGCGATGCCCTGCGGCGCGCGCTGGAGGCGGGGGCAAGGGTCACCGACGAGGCCTCCGCGCTCGAATATGCAGGCTTGCACCCGCTGCTGGTCGAGGGGCGGGCGGACAACATCAAGATCACCCGGCCGGAGGATTTGGAGCTGGCGGAGTTCTTCCTGACCCGGAGGCAGGCATGAACCTGCGGATTGGCCAAGGCGTGGATGTGCACACCTTCACCGACGGTGACCACGTCACCCTCGGCGGGGTGCGTATCCCGCATGATCGCGGCCTCAAGGCCCATTCGGATGGCGACGTGCTCATCCATGCCCTGTGCGATGCACTGCTCGGTGCGCTGGCCTTGGGCGACATCGGCCACCATTTCCCCGACAACGATCCCGCCTACAAGGGCATCGACAGCCGCATCCTGCTGCGCCGGGTGATGGAGGAGCTGCGCAGCCGCGGCTTTCGGGTGGTCAACGCCGACATGACGGTCCTCGCCGAGGCGCCCCGCCTGGCGCCCCACATCGACGCGATGCGTGCCGTGCTCGCCGGTGACATGGGCGTGGGTCTGGACCGGGTCAATATCAAGGCCACGACCAACGAGGGCATGGGCTATGTCGGGCGCCGGGAGGGTATCCTGGCCTATGCCACCGTGCTGGTGAGCCAAGGCGCGGCGGGCGAGGGCGCATGATGCACCGCGATGGTGCGCGGGCGGTCTTCCCAGGCGGGGAGGACGGCCATGTTTTTATCCAACCTATTGAAATAAAAGATTAATCAAACGGTGGCATGCTACATGCTTCTTACATACATGCCAGCAACGCCTGCAAGCGTGGCATGGTGCCGTTGACTCCTCCTGTATTGGCGCACCTCTGGTGCGCCTTTTTTCGTTAGGGAAACACCCATGGCCGACATGAGTTACCTGGCCGTCATCGAGCGGTACCACGAATTCCGGGAGCCTATTCGTGAGCTCCTCGCCTCCATCATCACCGGCGTCACCGACTCGTCGCTGCTGCATGACCAGGAGGCCCAGCGCAAGGCCCTGCTTTCCGTGCGCGAGCGCTATTCCTTCGTGCAGATCCTCTACGTGCTGGACGAACACGGTATGCAGATCAGCGAGTTCGCTGCCGGCGAGGGCGGCGAGATCAGCACCCGCCACGATGTCGGTCGGGGGCGCGACCGCCGCCATCGCCCGTACTACCAGCAGGCCGTCGCGGCCGGGGGGGTTGTGGTCACCGAACCTTACCTCTCCAGTGCAGACAGCACGCTCTGTCTCTCCAGTGCCATGCCGATCGTGGACGGGGAGGGGAAAAAAGGGTATCTCGTCATTGACGTGAACCTCGAGGCGCTGATCCGCTTTCTCATGGGCGACATCCGCCGCCGCCGCTTCGAGCCGGTGTTCAAGGGCGTCTACACCCTGATCGGCCTCAGCCTGCTGGGTGTGGTCGGGTTGCTGATGTTCAATGCCCTGCGCGAGCTATTCGAGGCCGTCATCCACCCGATCCAGACCGAGCACGACAAGCTGCGGCCGTTTGGCATCATCATCGTCATCACCCTGGCGATGGCGATCTTTGACCTGGCTAAGACGACGCTTGAGGAGGAGGTGCTGATGCACAAGGACATCTTCCGCCACAGCACCACGCGGCGGACGATCACGCGCTTCCTCGCCGCTATCATCATCGCCGTGTCGATCGAGGGCCTGCTGCTGATGTTCAAGTCCGCCATGGGTGCAGCCGACCACCTGCTGGAGGCCGCCTTCGTCATGCTGTCGGCGGCGATCCTGACCGTGGGGCTGGGGCTGTATGTCTATCTCGGCGCGCGGGCGGAGGCCCAGCTGCTTGCGATCAACCGCCGCAGGGGGAAGTGAGGATGCAGGTCAACGGGCCCCTGATGGTCGATCTCGCCGGGACACGCCTGGCTTTTGATGAGGCCGAGCGCCTGCGTCACCCCTTGGTGGGGGGGCTGATCCTGTTCGCACGCAACTACGAGCATCCGGACCAGCTGCGCGCGCTGGTGGCGGAGATTCGCGCCGTCCGTCCGGAGATCATCATCGCGGTCGACCACGAAGGCGGACGGGTGCAGCGCTTTCGCGATGGCTTCACCCGCATCCCGCCGGCGGTGCGACTCGGCGAGCTGTACGATGTGGACCCGCAGTCGGCGGTGCAGCTCGCGCGCGATTGGGCCTGGCTGCTGGCCGCCGAGTTGCGCGCCTTTGGCATCGACCTGAGCTTTGCCCCGGTGCTGGACCTTGGCGGGCCGCTCTCCCGCGTGATCGGCGACCGTGCCCTGCACCCCGATCCCGCCGCCATAGCCATCCTTGGCCAAGCCTGGATGGAGGGCATGCGCGAGGCAGGCATGGCGGCGGTGGGCAAGCACTACCCCGGGCATGGTTCGGTGGCGGGTGATACGCATCTCGAATGTCCGGTCGATCACCGTTCGTTGGCCGCGATCGAAGCGCTCGACCTGATGCCGTTCCGCGCCCTGATCGCGGCGGGCCTGCCGGCAGTGATGATGGCCCACGTCGTCTATCCGGCGGTGGACGAACTGCCGGCCGGCTTCTCGCCGCGCTGGGTGCACGACATCCTGCGCGTACGGCACGGCTTCGGGGGTGTGGTCTTCACCGACGACCTGAGCATGGCCGCCGCCGCCACGGTGGGCGACCCCGTCGAGCGCGCTCGCCTGGCGCTCGCCGCCGGCTGCGACATGCTGCTGGTCTGCAACCGTCCCGAGGATGCCGAGGCGGTGCTGGCCGGCCTCGGGGACGTGCATGACCCCGCAAGGGAGGCGCGCCTTGCCTCCCTCCGGTCCGGAGGGGCGATCGAACTGGCCGAACTGCGCGCCATGCCCCGCTTCCGCCAAACCGCCGCTACAATGGCGGCCATGGTGTGAAGAGGAAAAGTCCATGCAAGCCGCTGAACTGAATGCCTTGCTGGTCCGTGCCGAGTGCCTGGTGGATGCCGCCGCGATGGATTCGGCCTACGACCGCCTGGCCGCAGCCATCCGCGCCGACCTCGCGGACCGGGTGCCGCTCGTGCTGGTGGTGATGGCCGGTGGGGTGATCGCGGCGGGCAAACTGCTGCCGCGGCTGGATTTTCCGCTGGAGCTTGACTACCTGCACGCCACCCGCTACGGCGAGGCGACCTCCGGCGGCGAACTGCGCTGGCTGGCCCGCCCGCGCCACTCGCTTGCCGGCCGCCACGTGCTGGTCATCGACGACATCTTCGACGAGGGTGTGACCCTCAAGGCCATCGTCGAGGCCTGCCGCCTTGAGGGGGCCGCCAGCGTGCGCAGCGCCGTGCCGGTCAACAAGCTCCATGGGCGCAAGGTGGACGGGTTTGTGCCGGACTACATCGGCATCGACGTGCCGGACCGCTTCCTGGTCGGCGAGGGCATGGACTATCAAGGCTATTTCCGCAACCTGAACGGCATCCACGCCCTGCCGGATACCCCATGAACAGGCGCAGCATCGGCCTGGCGCTCGGGGGTGGCGCGGCGCGCGGCTGGTCGCACATCGCCGTACTGCGTGAACTGGACGCGCAGGGCATCCGGCCCGACGTGATCGCCGGCACCTCGATCGGCGCCCTGGTCGGCGCCGCCCATGCCCTGGGTCGCCTTGACGCCCTGGAGGAGTGGGTGCGCGACATGCGCTGGCCGGACCTTGCAGGCTATTTCGACATCCGCCTCGAGGGCGGCCTGATCGCGGGCGAGCGCCTGATGGGGGCACTGGCCGGCCTGCTCGGCGATGCTGATCTCGCTGATTGCCGCATTCCCTTTGCCGCCGTGGCCACCGACCTCGAGACCGGTCAGGAGCGCTGGCTGCGCGAGGGCAGGGTGCTCGACGCCGTGCGCGCCTCCATCGCCCTGCCCATCCTGTTTTCCCCCGTGCGCCATGAAGACACCTGGCTGGTGGATGGCGGCCTGGTCAACCCGGTGCCGGTGTCGCTATGCCGCGCCATGGGGGCGAGTCGGGTCATCGCGGTCGACCTGCTGGGTGATGCCCTGGAGCGCGAGAGCCTGCAGCCGGCCCCCTCCGTCCTGGATGACAGTCTGGTAGGGCGTGTCCGGCGGGCGATGGTGGACTGGCTGGGGCGGGAAGAGGAGGCGGACATGCCGTCCATCCTGGACGTCATGAGCCGTAGCATCAACATCATGGAATTGCGCATCAGCCGCTCCCGCCTGGCGGGCGACCCACCCGATGTCCTGCTGATGCCACGCATGCCGCAGATCGGCCTGATGGACTTCCACCGCGCCGAAGAGGCGATACTGGCCGGCCGCCAGGCGGTTGAGCGCGCCGGCCCGGCATTGCATGACCTGATCCGAGACATAGAACGAGAAACGACTGGGAGAGAGCGATGAACCTTTTGGCCATCATCGGCGGCACCGGCCTTGGTAGCCTGAAGAACCTGGAGATCACCCGCCATCAGGTCGTCAACACGCCGTTCGGCGAGCCGTCCGGTCCGCTGACCTTCGGCACCCTTGGCGGCACCGAGGTGGTGTTCTTCGCCCGCCATGGCTATGCGCACCGCATCCCGCCGCATGAGATCAACTACCGCGCCAACATGTGGGCGCTGAAGGAAGTCGGGGTCAGCGAGATCGTTTCGGTCGCCGCCGTGGGGGGCATCACCCCGCGCATGGGGCCGGCGGTATTGGCCGTGCCGGACCAGATCATCGACTATACCTATGGCCGCAAGCAGACCTTTTTCGAAGGCGAGCTTGAGAGCGTGACCCACATCGACTTCACCCATCCCTACAGCGCTTCCGTGCGTGGTGCGCTGCTCGACAGTGCGCGCGCGGTCGGGGTGGAGGTGGTGGATGGCGGCACCTACGGCTGCACCCAGGGGCCGCGTCTGGAAACCATCGCCGAGATCCGCCGCATGGAGCGGGACGGCTGCGACCTTGTCGGCATGACCGGCATGCCGGAGGCCGCGCTGGCGCGCGAGCTGGGACTGGAGTACGCCCATCTCGCGGTGATCGCCAACTGGGCCGCCGGCAAGAACGGCGAGGAAGAGATCACCATGGAGGCGATCGACCGCACGCTCAAGGAAGGCATGCGCAAGGTGCGCCTGATCCTCCAGCAACTGCTTGAGCGCCGCGCCGCCTCCCAGTGAACGACACCCTTGGTGGGATGGGGTATTTCTCCAATGAGCGTTGCGGTGGGCTACCTTCACGGTAAGGGTTCCGTGCCATCGTCCGGAGGATGTCGTCATGCTTCGCACCTTCCTCTCCTGCTTGCGCCATGGCCTGATCCTGCTGTTCCTGGGTGGAATACCTCTCGCGGCACAGGCCGTTGAGCCGCGCCTTTTGGATGCCCAGGTCGATGCGCTCCTGCTGCACAGCAGCGCGCCTCCGGGTGTGGTGTTCGAGGTTGAGAGCTGGGATCCGCGCAGCCTGTACACCCTGCTGCCCTGGGTCGAAAAGCAGGCCGTACGGCTGCGGGAGAGGTTTCCAGGCCTGGAGATGGCGGTGGTGACCCACGGACGCGAACAGTTCACCTTGCTGCGCAGCGAGGCCGCGGCCCATGCCCCGCTGCATGAGGCGGTGAGGCGTCTGCGTGCAGCCAACGTTGTCGTGCATGTTTGCGGCGAACATGCCTCCTGGCGCGGCGTGACACCGGAGGAGTTCATCGCGGACGTGGACGTCGCCGCCTCCGGGCCGGCGCAGATCAACGACTACCTGCGGCTCGACTGGGCGCTGGTGGTCACCGACAAGATGAGCCTTGAGCAGTTGATGTCCCTGCTGCCGAAGGCAGTGGGGCAACCATGAATCCAGGAAAGACGAGGTTGGAGCTATGTGCGGTTGCGCATCGATCGGTATGAAAACCTGGCAGGCCGAGGGCGGCTGGTACGCCGAGGCCTATGGGCGGACCTATGGCCCGGCCAAGACCGAGCATGAGCTGCTGGATTTCATCATCCAGACTTCGCTGGAACAGTCGCGCCAAAACTACGCGCGGGCCCAGGCCGGGGCGGCTGGGGCCTGAGCGAAAAGGAAGGTTTTCTGGACGATTCAACGCTGGACAAAGGAGCCGCTCCCCCTTGGGGTCGCCATGGCCGGGGTTGTGGAGACCGGGTGAAAGGGCCATGGATGGCCCTTTCAGTCCCGCCGCGACAGG
>FWPV01008021.1_pt1 | contig 18773 bp, 16 predicted proteins | sample 2228371 | NCBI WGS metagenome assembly FWPV01 (sample SAMEA103939776, study PRJEB20133) | metagenome
CGCTGGCAGGGTGCGTGGACCTAGGTTCCCAGCGGAGAGCCGCCAGTAGGATCGGCGCTGCGATGTTTCACGACCCGGTTCGGGATGGGACGGGGTGGGTCCATCGCGCTCCACACACACCCGTTGGCAGAAGGTCATCCCTTCACCACTGCCGCGATTGCCGACCGACCTCCGTTCGTTGCTGCCGCCTGGCCCGGCGGGCCGTCGCCTGCCGCGCCGGAGGGAAGCCCTCGCCCCTGCGCACCGGTCGCCTCTACGGGTCGCCCCGCCTCCAGCTCCGGCCGCTTCGCCCAGTCATCTCCTGGGGGGCTTACCAGCCTTGCGCTGCGAGAGCACTCGTCTTGCGGCGTGTTTCCCACTTAGATGCTTTCAGCGGTTCTCACTTCCGGACATAGCTACGGAGCCTGCAGGCCGCCCCACAACTCCTCCACCAGCGGTCCGTCCAGCCCGGTCCTCTCGTACTAGGGCCAGCCCCGCGCAATGCTCTACGCGCTCAGAGCGGATAGAGACCGAACTGTCTCACGACGTTCTGAACCCAGCTCGCGTGCCGCTTTCATGGGCGAACAGCCCAACCCTTGGGACCTACTCCAGCCCCAGGATGCGACGAGCCGACATCGAGGTGCCACGCTCCGCCGTCGATATGAACTCTTGGGCGGTCTGAGCCTGTTATCCCCGGGGTAGCTTTTATCCGTTAAGCCACAGCCCTTCCACTCGGTACTGTGGGATCACTACGGCCGACTTTCATCCCTGCTCGGCTTGTCTGCCTCGCAGTCAAGCGCCCTTCTGCCGTTGCACTCCACGGCGGATGACCATCCCGCCTGAGGGCGCCGTTGCGCGCCTCCGTTACCCTTTAGGAGGCGACCGCCCCAGTCAAACTACCCGCCAGCCACCGTCCCGGCGTTTCGCCGGTGAGGGCAGCGCCGTCGGAAGAGTGGTATTTCACCGTCGGCTCCCGCGCCCCCGCAAGGGCGCGTTCTCCGCCTCCCACCTATCCTACGCATCCGGCGACGCGGCCCGATGGCAAGCTGTAGTAAAGCTCCACGGGGTCTTTTTGTCCCGCTCTGAGTTGGCCGCATCTTCACGGCCACTGCAATTTCACCGAGCCCCCGGTCGAGACAGCGCCCAGATCGTGATGCCTTTCGTGCGGGTCGGAACTTACCCGACAAGGAATTTCGCTACCTTAGGACTGTTATAGTTACAGCCGCCGTTTACCGGGGCTTCGGTTCGGAGCTTGCACTCCTCCCCTTAACCTTCCGGCACTGGGCAGGCATCACCCCCTATACGTCGCCTTGCGGCTTGAGCAGGGAGCTGTGGTTCTGGTATCCAGTCGCCCGGGCCTGGACCCTGCGGCTGCCTCGCGCTCCATCCGCCAGGGACTTCACGCTACGCGCAGCACCCCTTCTTCCGAAGGTACGGGGTCAAGTTGCCGAGTTCCTTAACCGGGGGTCACTCGTCCACCTTGGTTTCCTCAACCTGTCTACCTGTGTCGGTTTGCGGTACGGGCGTGGGGTGTCTGCCGAGCCGGCCTTTCGTGGCTGCACAGGCGCCTCGCCATCGGGGCGGCGTGGCCGCTGCCCCTTTCACTCGCTTCTCGGTCAACGCCGAACGGGATTTGCCGCGCTCGGCTCCCTACCAGCTTGGACGGCGCTCGTCTCGCCGCGGCGACTACCCCTCAGCATCCGGCATTGGTCGTAACGACACCGCCACGGTACAGGACTATCAACCTGTTGTCCATCGACTTCGGCTGTCGCCTCCGCCTTAGGCCCGACTACCCCGCCGCGGTGCGTCCGTGCGGCGGAACCCTCTGACATTCGGTGGCGATGGTTGCGACATCGCTTCTCCGTTACTCATTCCGGCATTCGCACTCGACAGCGCTCCACGGACGCTTACGCGCCCGCTTCGCCGCGCTGCCGACGCTCCCCTACCGTCCGGTCGTGACCGGACCCGCAGCTTCGGCGCATCGCTTTGCCCCGTTACAGCGTCGGCGCAGCGCTGCTTGACCAGTGAGCTGTTACGCACTCTTTCAAGGATGGCTGCTTCTAAGCCAACCTCCTGGTTGTCTGAGCGGCGCCACAACCTTTCCCACTTAGCGATGACTTGGGGGCCTTAGCTGGCGGTCTGGGTTGTTTCCCTCTCGACGACGGATGTTCGCACCCGCCGTCTCACGCGCGGTGCGCGCGCGCCGCATTCGGAGTTTGCCGTCGCTTGGTAGGCGGTGAAGCCCCCGCACAACAACAGTGCTCTACCTCGGCGCGCGCCGATGCCGCGGCTGTACCTCAATACATTTCGGGGAGAACCAGCTATCTCCGTGTTCGATTGGCATTTCACCCCTACCCACAGCTCATCCGAGCCTTTTGCAACAGACACCGGTGCGGCCCTCCACGTCCTGTTAGGGACGCTTCAGCCTGGCCATGGGTAGCTCACACGGTTTCGGGTCAATCCCCAGCGACGGTCGCCCTGTTCAGGCTCGCGTTCACTCCGGCTCCGGCTGGCACTGCCTTAACCGCGCCACTGAGGATTACTCGCCGGATCATACTCCAAAAGGCACGCGGTCACCGGTCGAACCGGCTCCCACGGCGTGGAAGCACACGATTTCAGGGTCTGTTTCACTCCCCTCACCGGGGTGCTTTTCACCGTTCCCTCACGGTACTGTGCGCTATCGGTCGCTTCGTGTAGGTTGCCTTAGACAGTGGTCTGCCTGGCTTCAGCCCGGGTTCTTCGTGCCCGGACCTACTCAGGAGCCAGTCCCGCGCCAGGGTCGCCGACTACGCGACTGTCACGCTCTGCGGTGCAGGGTTCCACACTGCTTCGCCGACGCGCCGGTCGCGCGGTGCGGGGTCGCCAGCCCCCGCTGACTGGTCCTTCAACCCCGGACGGGCCAAAGCTGGCGCCGTGACCACCCGTCCGGTTTAGGCTGCACCCGGTTCGCTCGCCGCTACTACGGGTGTGGTTCACTCGTCCTCCGGCTACTGAGATGTTTCAGTTGGCCGGGTTCCCGCTCTCGAAGAGAGCGCCGCCGTGTGGCGGCGGGTTGCCCCATTCGGAGACCTCCGGATCACAGCCTGCACGCGGCTCCCCGGAGCATATCGGTGCCGTGCCCCGTCCTTCATCGGCACGAAGCGCCGTGGCATCCATCGTGTGCTCATCATGTCTTCCCTCCGGTGCGGCGCGCGGCGGCGCGCACCGGTGACGGCGGTGGTGGACGCCCCGCCGTCGGAAGCAGCAACAGATAATCGTATTCAGCAATCGCGTCAGTTGTCAAGGTACGACCGGCCCGATGGCGAAAAAAAGCGGAGCAGGCGAGAAGCGCTGCGCCGGAAGAGACGGGCCGATTGGTTGCGGAGCGTACCCGGTCGGGCCGTCCTCCGTGGTCGTCGCGTGGGCGACTGACGAGGGGGAGTATAGCAGGTCTGAGCGACGTTGTCAAGCGGGCAGCCTGAACGGCGATCCGTCGCTTCTGGATGCGGAATATGCCTCGATCATCTCCGTTTGAATCTCAGCATGCGCCCAACGAATTTGCGTGGTACACTTGGATCAGTTTGCTTTTCCTGGACAATCAAGAAGGAAAAATAGGTGTCTTCCTTGCTCGCACAAATGACTGCTCAGATCGCGCAGTGGGATCAGACAGGCGATCGACGAGCCATTTTTCTGGCATGCTACCAGCGTATGACCGAACACATGGTAGCGGCAGTCGATCGCGGCGCTTTTCACGACGCGGTCTGGGTTCGGCGCCTGATTGATGATTTCGGCGCATACTACTTCGCGGCTTTGGCTGCGTGGGAAGATCAACGACAGGGCCCACTGGTCTGGCAGTATGCGTTTGCTTACGCCGAGCAGTCAGCCGCGCTGGCTGTGCAACATCTCCTCCTGGGCGTGAACGCACATATCAACTACGATCTGGCGCTGGTGCTCGATGATTTGCTGCGTCCGGAGTGGGGCCGGCTTGCGGAGGCACAGCAGAACCAGCGCAGAGCCGATTACGATGCCGTTAATCAGATTATTGGCCTGACCATCGATCGGGTGCAAGACGAGGTGATTGCGCGATATGCGCGAACGATGCGGTTGATCGATAAAACGCTCGGCCCTCTAGACGAGTGGTGTACCGCGCGGCTGATCCGAAACTGGCGCGACGATGTCTGGCGACAGGCGATGGCAACCATTGTCATCAGCGATGAGACGGAACGACAGGCAGCCTATCGCAGGATTGATCAGCTTGCGCTGGCTCGTGCCCGATTGCTCAGCGGCGACGCTGTGCAGGCCCGCGTCTTCGGCTACCCGCTGCGCTGGTTGAGTCGATTACGCCTGCTATAATATGCCCGTCTTGCATCAATCTCATTCCCGTAGTGAGGTGGTATGTCAGTCGAAACCCAACCGCCGCTCTGGCGGATGTGGATCTGGCCGGCGGTGGTGGGAGTCGCCATCGCGGTCGCCAACGTATTGGTGTTTATCCTCTTGCCTCCCGATCTGGTTGAACGGCTGGGCGCGCTTGGGTATCTGGGAGCATTTCTCTCGGCAGCGATTGCCAATGCATCGATAGTCGTGCCGGTGCCCTACTATCCGCTGCTCATCCGGCTGGGTCAGGCGTTCAACCCGTATGGCGTCGCGGTTGCTGCTGCGGCTGGCTCAGCGTTGGGTGAACTGGTCGCCTTCTACGCCGGGCGCAGCGGGCGTCAGGTGATGGAACGCACTGCATTCTACACCTGGGTTCATCGTCAGATGCAGCGCCGCTGGCGCGCTCCGATCGTCTTGTTCATTCTGTCGGCTCCGCCCAATCCGTTTTTCGACGTGGCCGGGATCATTGCCGGCGCGGTTGGCGTGCCGGTGTGGGTCTTTACTGTGACGGTGTTTCTGGCCCGGATTGTGCGAATGGGGCTGGTGGTGTTGCTGGGATATACCATTTTTGAGACGTGGTGAGCGGTTGATCGCCATCATCCCGGCGAGACGTTGGCGGGCAACATCTCGCCGGGATCTGCGCATTGAGCGAGGTTATGAGGCTGGTTTGGCGGTCGAATTCGCGTCGTTGACGGCCACTTCCAACGGCAGGTTGAGCGGATTTTCAGCCTGAATCTTGATCTCTTCCGGATCGATCCCCGGCGCCGCGCCGCCAAAGGTGGTGTCAGCATTCAACACCTTCTGCTGCTTGATCGCGGCAATCTGCTCAGGGGTGAGCACGCGCGACTCGTCGAAGCCCAGGTCGATCTCAAGTTGCGCACCGCGCATGTGGACGCGACCAAGATCGTAGAAGCGGCGGGTCACGGTGGTCTTCATAAAGGCGCGCAGACAGCCGAGCATATACTTCCGTTTGAAGGGATCCTTGATAAAGGGATACTCAAGGAACGCTTTGCGCATGTAGAAGCGGGCATAGTTGCGCAACACGCCCTTAAGCACATCCTCACGATCCATCAGATCAGGCTTCATAATCGGGGTCACAAAGTTGTACTTCGAGTAGTCGCGCACTTCGACCCGATCGCCCAGCTCTTCAAACAGCTCGGCAAATGGCCACGGCGTGTACATATTCCAGTTGGCCATATCTGGCTTCCAGTCGAGCACATAGCGATAGGTCTCTTCGATGGTCTCCGGCGTCTCGTTCTCCATTCCCATGATGAACTGCGCCTCGGCCACCATGCCGTGCTTCTTGATCAGCTCGATTGCGCGCTTGTTCTGCTCGATCGTGGTCTGCTTGCGGAAACGATCGAGATTCATCTGCGCCGCCGCTTCGGTGCCGAGCGAGATATGCACCAGGCCGGCGGCTCGCCAGAGGGGAAGTTGCGCTTCATCACGCAGAATATCGGTCACGCGGGTGTTGATGCCCCAGTAAACCGGTAGCTTTCGTCGCACCAGCTCTTCGCAGAGGGCGGTAAACTTCTTGCGGTTGATGGTCGGCTCTTCGTCGGCCAGAATGAAGAAGCCAACATTGTGATCGCGCACCAGCGTCTCGATCTCATCGACAAACTTCTGCGGGCTGCGCGCGCGATAGCGGCGCCAGAACTTCCACTGCGAGCAGAAGCGACAGGTAAAGGGACAACCGCGGGCGAAGTTGGGCACGGCCACCCGCACGTTGAGCGGCACGTAGATGTAGCGCTTCCAGTCGTAGAGGCTCCAATCCGGGGTAAGTTTGTCGAGATCGGCGATCGGATCACGGGCGGGAGTCGCCACCACTTTGCCGTCTTCGAGGTAGGCAATGCCCTTGATGTTGGCGCGATCGCGGCGATCGGTGCCAGCCTCAATCGACTGCATCAGCTCGACAATAATCTCTTCACCTTCGCCACGCACAATGTAATCGATCCACGGCGCTTCATTGAGCACCTGGCCATACATGAAGGTGGGATGGATGCCACCGAGAATCAGACGCGCATTGGGCAGCTCTTCGCGCGCAATCTGGAGCGTCTCTTGCGCTTTGAAGATCATCGGCGTGATCGCGGTGGCCATAACGACATCTGGCCGATTACGGCGCAGGATCTGCCGCAACTGTTCGTTCGGCAAATCTTCGGTCATGGCATCGACGAAGCGCAGGTTGGTAAAACCCGCAGTGCGCAACGCGCCGCCGATGTACGCAACCCAGCTCGGCGGCCAGTTTCCGGCAATCTCAGCTCCACCGGCATGGTAGTTCGGCTGGATCATCATGATCCGCATGCGTGGCCTCTCTTCCTGTTTGACAACCAAGTCTGCACTACAATCACATCGCAAAGCGGCGACACCTGTTATGCGACAAGCGACACCGCAAAGACACATTGCTCGGCGCCGGCGGCGCGACACGCCACCTCACGCACGGCGATCCGACGGCTCACCACTCGCTGGAGCAATCCCTGAAAGGCAGCCTGATAGTAGGAACACACTGGTTCGTCGGCGTGAACGCCGCGCGCTTCGACGCTGTCGGCAAGCGTGAGCTGGCAGGCGGGATGGAACGTGTAGCCGAAACGACCACTGCCGGCGAATGTCCACGCATGGCGCGCAATGGCCGGCAGAAAGATCCGCAATCCCAGTCCTGGCGGTAGCAAGGGCAGAATCCGCCGGATTGGCGCGGGCACTCGATTGGTGGCGACATATTCGGCGGTCAGATCGCCTGAACGTTCCAGCACGCGCTTTGCCGCTGCCATGCCCAGCCAGTCACGCAGATCGGCCATCATCGCGCCAAACTCGCTCTCAGGCAGCATGTGCCCCGGCATTGCCGCGAGCAGATCGGCGCGACCTGTCTGCCGCAACCAGGCGTCTACCATCGCCGAGTCGTATTGCTCGCGCAATGCGGCTACGGTCTGGATGATCGAATTCGGCCCAATCCGCGCCTGATCTGCGCCTGTCGCAACACTGTGCATACGAATCTCTCTGTCACGCTGACATTACTTGAGATGTCAATGTATGCATTAAATGTAACATCATAACCATTCCGGCATCGTTGCAATCTGTTCACGCAACGTAAAAACCGGGTAAAGGAAGCAGGGCAAGATCTGGGCAAAAGGTGGAAGGTTCAACTACTTGCTGCCAACCACGGCAGCAATGGCTCGATCGGGGTCAAGCGGGGATCGTTCGGGATGGAAGAGGATGAGAAACTCGACATTGCCGGCTGGCCCGGTGATTGGCGAGCGGATCAGGCCGGCGGGAACCAGTGCCAGCGTCTGTGCCGTGTCGATGACCGCGCGGATGACCTGCGCATGCACTGCCGGATCGCGCACCACGCCGCCCTTGCCTACCTGACGCGGGCCGGCTTCAAACTGCGGTTTAATCAAGGCAACGATCCATGCGACCGGCGCGATCAGGCGTTGCACGGCTGGCAAGACGAGGCTCAACGAGATGAAGCTGACATCGATGACCGCGCAATCGGCCAGCCGGTTGTCGGGCAGATTGTGCAGGTAGCGGATATTGGTGCGCTCGAGCGGCGTGACGCGCGGATCGTTGCGCAGCCGCAGATCGAGGATGCCGTAGCCAACATCGACTGCAAAGACGTGGGCTGCGCCTCGCTGCAAGAGCACATCGGTGAAACCGCCGGTTGAGGCGCCGACATCGAGGGCCAGCAGGCCAGCCGGATCGAGCGCAAACTGGTCGAGCGCATGCGCCAGTTTGAAGCCGCCGCGACTGACATAAGGCAGGCCGGCGCGCACTTCGATCTGGGCTTCGTCGGCCACCAGCGCGCCGGCTTTGGTCTGCACCTGACCATTGACCAGCACATGGCCGGCCATGATGAGCGCCTGAGCGCGGGCGCGGGTTTCGGCCAATCCGCGCATCACGAGCAGGTTATCGAGGCGCTGCCGAGCCATCGTCAGCCATCCCGGCGCAGTTCGACTTCGAGGCGGGTGATTTCTTCTTCCAACTCGTTGATCATGGCGCGCAGCCAGTCGGGCGGGGGATTATGCGGGTCATGCAACTGCGCGCGGAGCATGCGTAATTGACTGCGCCGCAGACGCAATTGCTCGCGAATGGTCGCCTGTCGATCAATCGGCGCTGGCGCCGGCGGCATGGGCTGCGTGGAGAGGTAGTCGCTCACCAGTTCCGTGATGAGATCTTCCAGCTCAAGGCCACGCTCGCGCAGCAGCCAGTTGAGCTGCTCGCGTTGGGCGGCGGTCAGCCGGAAGCGAGTTGGAATCGTGTAGTGACCACTCATAACGCTCGCCATTATAGAGCCGAAGCCGATGCGCGTCAATGAACTCGGTCGCAGAGCGTATATTGCCGAAACGGGCAGCAACCGGTTTTGCGCACTCTTTTTCACCAATTGCCTCTCTGGGCGTATAATACGTCCCGCATGGCACGACACCGGTATATGGGGTCAAGGAAAGCAAATACCCGCTGGAGGAGATGGTATGTGGCAGCACTGGCTGGGAGAACGTCTGATGGTTGGCATGCACATTCCCGATGGATTTCTGCACGCGCCGATTGCGTTGCTCTGGTGGATCCCAACGATCATCGCCATCGGTGTTGCCGCGCGATCGACGCAGCAATCGCTTGATGAGCGGGCGATTCCGCTGATGGGGGTGATGGCCGCATGCATCTTTGCAGCGCAGATGCTCAATTTCCCGGTGCTGGGCGGCACGTCCGGCCATCTCCTTGGCGGCGCGCTGGCGGCGATCGTCCTTGGGCCATGGGCAGGGATGATCGTGATGGCCTGTGTCGTCGCGTTGCAGGCGCTGGTCTTTCAGGATGGCGGCGTGGTCGCGCTTGGCGCCAATATCTTCAACATGGGCATTGCGACGGCAGCGATTGGCGGCTGGCTGGCGCGCCCGTTGCTGATGCGCAATGGCGCGCCGACCGCCAATCGAGCGCTGATTGCCGTGGGGAGTTTCGGCGCGGGCTGGCTGTCGGTGATGGTTGCGGCGGCGCTCACCTCGGCGCAACTGGCGCTCTCGGATGTGCCGGCCACGATGGTCTTTCCGGCAATGCTCGGTGTGCATGCCGTGATCGGCATCGGCGAGGGTCTGATCACTGCGGCAGCAACGCTCTTTCTGCTGCGCAGTCGGCCCGATCTCATGCAGCCCGCTCAGCGCAGCCCGCTCCCGGCGCGGGTAACGATGATCGGTCTCGCGGCTGCGTCACTGCTGACCGTGGTCGCTCCGCTTGCCTCGTCCGACCCCGATGGACTGGAGCGCGTGGCCGACGATCTCGGCTTCAGCGAGCGCGCCGGATCAGCATGGTATGAGTTGTTGCCGGATTACACCATCCCCTGGCTTGGTGACACGCCGGCGGGCACGATTGTTGCCGGACTGATTGGCGTGATCGCCACGGCGGGAATCGTCTGGCTGATTGCGCGTCGGCTGCGTCCGCGCGCCGCCGATCGCTGATGCGCTCAGAAGAGCAGATCGTTTCCACGCCAGCCGTGGCGGCAGGCGACCATTCGTCCCTGGATGCGCGAGTCAGGGTGTGGTGGATCTTCGGCTACATTGTCACCCTGTCCTGGGTTCCGGCTGGCGACTGGGATGCCTACGGCGCGGCAGCGCTGATCCTCTGGGGCGTCCTCTGGTGGAACCGGGTCAGGTTGTGGATGATCTGGCGCCGTTCCCTGATCGCCCTTCCCTTTGCGCTGGCCGCGCTGACCCTGGCCGTTTCGCGTCCGGGCGAGGCGCTCGTGACCATCACCCTGGGCGGTCAGACGATCACGGCTACCGGCGCAGGCGTGACGGCGGCAGTCTCAGTGTTGCTCAAGGCGTGGTTGTCGGTGCAGGCGATGGCAGCGCTGGCGGCAACCACCCACTTCAGCGCGCTGCTGGGCGCGCTGGCGACGCTCCGCCTGCCAGCCGTGATCGTGATGATCCTGGGGATCGCGTACCGCTACCTGTTCGTTATGCAGCATGAAGCGTTGCGAATGCTGCGCGCGCGCGATAGTCGCAGCGCTGCCCTTGCCGGTCGCCGTTCTGGGCGCAGCATTGTCTGGCGGGCGATGATCACCGGGCGCATGGCGGGCACGCTGTTCATTCGGGCTTACGAGCGCAGCGAACGCCTGTATGCTGCCATGCAGGCGCGCGGGTACGATGGTCGCGTCCTGCTTGACCGGCAACCGCCGCTGCGCCGCGCCGATTGGCTGGCGTTGACGGTCGGCGGCCTGCTGTTGATTGCCCTGATCGCGCTGGCGGTGACCTGAGCGCGCTGGCGGCGCGATCAGCGAACACCTATCCATCAGCGGCCAGCGGGAGCGCGGCGAACCCTGGGCGCATGCCGACATTGGAGGAAGGATGCGATGATTGTCATCACCGACCTCGTCTACTGCTACCCAGATGGCACGCCCGCGCTGCGCGGGATCAATCTCCAGATCGCCCGCGGCGAAAAAGTGGCGTTGCTGGGCGTCAATGGCGCCGGCAAGAGCACCCTGCTGCTCCATCTCAACGGCACGCTGCGTCCAACCGGCGGCAGCGTGACGATTGACGGCATTCCGATCACTGCGCAAACGATCCGCGCGATCCGCGCTCGCGTGGGATTGGTGTTTCAAGACCCGGACGATCAACTCTTCTCGCCGACCGTGAGTGATGATGTCGCGTTCGGGCCACGCTATATGGGGCTATCAGACGCCGACATCGAACGGCGGGTGCAGCGCGCGCTGGCCGTCACCGGCATGAGCGGACACGAACACCGGGCGCCACACCGGCTCAGTCTCGGCCAGCGCAAACGGGTGGCGCTGGCCACCGTGCTGGCGATGGAACCAGACGCACTGGCGCTTGATGAACCATCCGCTGGCCTCGATCCGCGCGCGCGTCGTGAACTGGCAGCGCTGCTGCGCTCATTGCCCCAGACGATGGTGATCGCCAGTCACGATCTGGCGTTCATCGCCGAGGTGTGTCCGCGCGTGGTCGTGCTGTCAAGCGGCTCCGTCACCGCCGATGAGCCAACTGCCGCGCTGCTCAGCGATCAGGCGCGCCTGATCGAGTATGGACTGGCATAGCGTCAGGTGAGAGGGCGCCACTGACGGCGCTGGGTAAAGAAACGAGCCACCATTTCGGTGTGAAGGGGAAAGGCGAGATCGGTCGGCGTCACGATAATCACCCGCTCAGCCGCCTCGCTGTTGGGGAGGAAGACCGGCAAATCCTCACTGCGCAATTGCGGGCCGATGCCGAAGACCAGCAGGTAACCATCGGGCGTGCTGCGCACAGCAAAATCGCCGATCAACGCCGGATCAACCTCAACCCCGGCCTCTTCGGCCAGCTCACGCGCAGCCGCATCCTGCCAGCGCTCACCTATCTCGATAAAACCGCCCGGCAAGGCCAGTTGACCCCGGCGCGGATAGTCTGCGCGTCGAATCAAGAGCAGACCATCATCTACCGGCTGCAACAACAGCACAACCGGCAACGGATTGCGGTAGGTTGTGCTGCCACAGTGAGCGCAGACGCGCGGCCATGACTGGTATTCAGCAAACGGATGGCCGCAAAATGAACAGAATGAGTGCTGGCGATACATGCGACTCTAAGCATACAAATTGACGGTTCCAACAAGTTCTGTAGTATAACATAAAATGCGAAAGTTCAGGCTCGCAGTCTCTTAGCGAGATTGTCACGTATCGGGCAGCCGTGTGCATTCTGCCTCAGCGCAAACGATGCGGCGGGAGGGATACGGAGAGCTGCTGCTGGGGCAGCGCGGAGCGCACACCTCGCGCTGGTCGGGATAGCGGCGGCGCGGTTATTTCCTGCGCGCCCTCACCCCCGGCCCCTTTCCCAGCGGGAGAGGGGCGAGCAGAAGCGGGCGATGCGGCATGGCGCTCGCTGACGCAGGGGATTGCTTTGGGCGCGGCTGCGCCCGCGCAATGATAGAGATCAGGGCGGCACCGCGCGCTCCCGCGTTCCGCATGTCAATGCGCGACCCGGCAAATCCCTGCTCTGGGGCGGGGATCCCCTTATTGTGCCACCCTCTGTTCAATCCTTTATGACCCAGAGCGCATCCAATGCGACCATTCCGCTGACGCTTGAAAGAGCAAGATGAGGCGTGAACAGGCACGATACCGATCGCCCATTCCCAACACATATAGTCCGTTGCTGCTGGTCGATGATCTGGTGTCGGTCACGGCGTTCGGAGGGGCACAGCGCGCTATGCCCCTCTATTCTGCATCCTCGCGCCGCGCCCCGATCAGGTATGGGCCGGTTCAGTGTTATTCGCGCGATACCACGTTTGCGCCGCATCGACCGGCTGACTATTGCCTGACGCGGGATCGGCCAGGCAGCGATCGAATGCCGCGCGCAGTTCTGCTTCATTGATCTGACCGGGTAGACCGATAAACACCATCTGCGTCTGGGGCTGCATTTCCCCCCATGGCTCGCCAACCGTCAGATGCACCCGCACCCCGACAAGCTGTAACACTGCCCGACGCTGCGGCACTTCGGTGAGATAAACAACGCCTTTGCCGCGAAAGATCGCTGGCGGCAACGAGAGCACGACGTTCCGAAAGGCTTTCAGCGTGAATGGCCGACTGGAAACATAACTCCAGGTCGCAAACTCCTGGCCGTGATCGTGGCTGTGATCGTGGTCATGCGTATGGTCGTGATCGTGATCACAGGTACTGTGGTCGTGGTCGTGATCGTGACCCTGATCAATCGCGCTCAGCGCTCGCGGAAGCGCAGTGGTGTGTTCAAAACGACCGGCGCCGAGCAGCAGCGACAGCGGCACATCGGCATAAGCGGTCGGCAGAATCCGCGCCTGCGGCACGATTCGCCGTATCCACTCCTCCACCTCTGCGCGTTGCTCGGCAGCAACCAGATCGATCTTGTTGAGCACCACAATATCGGCGGCGCTGATCTGATCAACGATCAGCGACTCATAGGTCGGCTGTTGGCGGACATACTCGGCATCAACCACCGTGATCACGCTATCGAGGCGGAAGAATGGACGTAGTTCAGGCAGCGTAAACGTCTCGGCAACCGCCCAGGGATCGCTGACCCCACTGGCCTCGATCAAGAGATACTCCGGCGGTTCAGGGCGATCGAGCAGAGTCAGCGCCGTCTGTAGCAGATCATCGCGAATCGTGCAACAGATACACCCATTCGCCAGTGAAATGGTCTCGCCATCCACCCCTACGACCAATTGCGTATCGATATTGATCGCGCCAAAATCATTGACCAGCACCGCTACGCGCAAGCCGTGATCGGCGCGGACAATGCGATTAAGCAGAGTCGTCTTGCCAGAACCGAGAAACCCGGTCAGGATTGTCACCGGCACAGGTCGGTCAGGTTGTTCCATGGATCAGCCCTCTTTTCTTAGCTAACGTCGGCGTGGCCGACAGCAGGCGCAATCGAGGCCGTGAACGACACGCGCCACCTGCTGGGGCGAGGCATAGATGGGTTGCGGCGAACGGCGATAATGGACGGTACTTACCGCCCGGACGCACAGACCGTGGCAGATCGGACACTCGACCGGCTCATCGGCCCGCCATGCCGGTCGCAGCTCTTCCAGCTCAATCTCGCACTCAGGACACTCATAGACGTACAGCGGCATACGCTCCTCTGGGGGCAATTCGACAGGCGGATTGCGAATTGCGCTTCCCCTAAACGATTTGATACATTATATCATTAATGAAAAGCCTTGGCAAGGGAGGGAGCAGGAGACAGAACGGGGAGGAAGGGAGGGGGATGCTGGTTATCTTTACCTACGGACTGGCGGCGCGCGAACCATGGGTATGCTGTGTTTTATCAATGAGCGATTCATCTAACCCGTGACACACAGCGCGCACTTTGTTGATCACCGTTTGCGCTTTCGGCGCGTTACTCTCCATGCCAACATGCGCCAGCGAATTGCGCACTTTTCTGATCTGTTCCCATAGACTGCGAATCTCCGCAATATCTTGCGTGTTGCTATTAAGTTTCTCCTCTGCTTTTTTGCGCGCTTCTTTGTCAAACAGATTGCCACTGCCGCGATAGACAACCAGCGAGACGAGCCATTCACGGGCGCTGGTCATAGCCTGAACGTAGAGACCCTTTGCGACATACCATCTAATCATAGCCAGTTGTCTGCGCAGCGCTTCCTTTGCATTTGTCTGCTCATGCGGATCGGCTAAGCCAAACCCGCTATATTCCTCATCGATCCGCTCAAGTAGCAGATCGAATGGTTGTTGTCGAGCAGTTCCGCTTATTCGCTTGATCTCCTCTTGCAATGCGATTGCCGTCTCCATCACCTCAGCAGGACGTGAGGTTTGCAACGCATTGGTAAGCTGACGCAGCGTTTGCGCCAATCCCTGATTTCCCGCAAGTTCAGCCAGTACATCAGCTCGTCCGTAGCGCAGAAACGCATCGGTCGCCGATGTCCAGTCGAACAATGTTACCAGTGGAGTCAGATCGAAGACAGGGGTTTTGTTGTTTTGGGATGCATCATAGGCGCCATAGATCATTCGCTCAAGCGAAGCGCCGCGCACAACCCGGACAAATGAGGCAACAAGGAGCGCCAGGACAGGGATTGAGCGAAACCCGTTGGTGATATCGAAGATGATCCGATCGGCAGGAGCGATTTCGCGCGCTATGGCAGCAAATATCTCCCAAAGTTCATCCTCATTTCGCCCTGACGGGATGAGGATCGGGTGAATAGCGATAACTCCTTGCAGAGCGCGTTCGAGATCGGCGAAATTTTGCTTATACGCCTCTTTAGTAACAACGACCAGCATTTCCTTAATCTGAGACTGAAAAAAGCGAGCGGTTGCCTCTGCCATGAACGCTGTCGTGCATTGTTGCCCCTGATAGACATACGTGGTCTCGCGATATGGCTGTCCTGATTTGGTGTAACCCAGGAATGAGATGGCCTTTGTGTTCATTTCTGCTCCTGTCAGGATAAAGGCAATGTTTGCTTGCAGTTGTCCTCCCCTCAGCACTTCTGCTGACTGCGACTCAGCACTTCTGCTGATCACAACGACTGGTTTGCTGGGTACACTTGCTCAACGAAAGCAGCGAAATGCTCGCGCAAGAAGCGGTAGTCGATCGGCGCCGTCTCATCCAGCTCCCAGACGAGGCGGCACTCTTTCAGGATAGCAGTCTTGTGAGTGTTGACCGTGCTGAGCGAAATGCAGAAGCGTTCGGCGACCTGATCGGGGCGCAGACCGCGGGCGAAGGCGCTCAAGATTTCGCGCTGGCGCACGCTGAGCCGTTCCCAGACCTGCCGACAGCGCAGTTCGTCGCTTGCGATCAGGCCGGGCAGTCGTTGCCGGATGGTGGCCGGATCGGCCAACGAGCGCAGCGCCGGCAGATAGGCGCCCCACGGCGTAATCGGCACTCTCAGCAGACGGAAGCCATCGGCAGGGGTGAGGTGCATGATCACGCCATCCTTAACCCGTTCGAGCGTGTCTTCTGGAGTGTACATGTGCCAGATCTGGTCGTGGTGGTCGCAGAAGAGAATGGCGACGGAAATGGCCAGCATCGCTACCATGCGTCGACCGCCGCTGAGACAGAGATGGAGCCGACGCCCCTGGTTCTTGAGCGAGACGATCAGGTCGCGAATCGCCGTGAATACGGTGTTGACATCGGCCTCGCTGCGAATATCATCGAGTTCGATGCCGCCGTGAGTGATCGGTACCCGGCGCAGCCGACAGCGCCGCCCGCGGTAGTAGTCGTCGGTGAATTCTTGTTGAAGTCGCTGCCAGGCCTGTCGAGTGCGTTCGCGGTTGCCGTTGAGCGAGAGCACGTACACTTCGTGGATTGGTTCACCCCGGTCGAGGAGCGCATCGAGGGCGAAGGTGATGACCTGAGGCTGGCCGCCAAGAGTGGCGATCAGAATCGATTGCGTTTGTTCTGGCATACCCTGCTATGATTATTGTGTCTGAATGTCTTGATCATAGCATATCTTAGCCGCAGGTGAAAGCGAATGATGCTCTCTTTTCCGGCTGTCATGATTGGCGGACCGCCGCATAGCGGGAAATCGGTGCTGACTTACCTGCTGAGCCAGCAGTTGCGCCAGCGTCAGGTTGCGCACTACGTGTTGCGGGCCTGCCCTGATGGCGAAGGCGACTGGAGTCAGGAAGCGCCGCTGGAGACGGTTCGACTGCTGCGCCAGAAAGGCGCGTTTAGTCAAGAGTTTGTCGATCTGGTATGTCGGGATATTGCGCAACGCCATTTGCCGTTGCTGGTTGATGTTGGTGGGCGACCGACGTCCGATCAGGAGCGGATCTTCCACCATTGCACGCATGCGGTGCTGCTCTCGGCGACGGCAGAGGGGCTGGCGGAGTGGCGCGTGTTCGCCGAGCGGGCTGGCCTGCCGGTGATCGCTGCGCTGCAATCAGCGCTCGACGGCGAGGATCGCATCGACGCAGAGACGCCGGTGCTACGCGGACAGATCTGCCGCCTGGAACGGTCTGCCAGAGTTGGCGGTCTGATGGTGACTGCGCTGGCTCAGCGGCTTGAGCGGTTGATGTCGTTTTCCGGCGATGAGTTGAAAGCGCGCCTATTCCCGCTGGCGCCAACCGAGATGGTGGTTGATCTTGAGCGCCTCGGTCAGGCCATTGGCCTGTCGCCCGGCGCGCACTGGCATCCGAGTCTGCTGCCGCGAGCGTTGCAGGATGTGCCGGTTACGGCGTTGTCGATCTACGGTCGCGGCACCCACTGGCAATACGTTGCGCTGGCGCTGCACGCTGCGCCCCACCCGGTGGCGCTGTTCGATCCGCGCCAGGGTTGGGTGTCGCCCGCAACGGTGCGCTGCGTTCCGCATCCGACGCCCGCCGCGCTGGAATGGCGCATTAGTCCGCAACCGAACGCTACCTGGCTGGCGGTGCGTCCGTTGCAGGCCTATCTCGACTACGAGGAGCTGCAAGCGCTCGAAGCGCCGCAGCTCGATCCGCAGCGCGGCGTGATCATCAGCGGCAAACTGCCGCTCTGGCTTGTGGTTGGGCTGGCGCTGGCCTACCGCCACCATCCGTGGCTGGCCGTCATCCAGGCCCAGCAGATGGATCAGGCCATTGTCGTGGCCAGTCGGGTGGCTGATTACGCTCCTGGTCAGGTTACGCCAGTTGTTGACATAAGTAATTGAGCGTTGTCACCCGTCTGATGACGCCCTGGAGGTGATGAGGCATAAAGATGTAGCCTAAATGCTCATGCTGCGCTGTCGGCGCGCTGCCCATCATCACGTTGCCCCAAACCGGCTTGCGCGCCGTTGACGATACGCTTCGCGCTGCCGTTCATTCCCGCCCGCATTCCTAACCATCACCAGTTTTTATCCGGCGTAGACCGGGACGCAACCGGCGCTTGCTCGCACTGACAGCAGGCGATGGCTGGCTGTGTCCCGCCTACCGCTCCCGCCGCCGGTCAGGCGTAATCGGCGCCGTGATCTGCGCGCGGGATGGTTTCTGAAGCAGGGTCTCATCCTTGACCGCCAGCGATCACGAAAGGAGGAATGGAGATGCGCTGGAACACGATCCGTCTCATCGTGGCACTGCTGCTCGTTGCCACGCTCGCCGCCGGTCGCTCTGCCGCCATGCCCGCCGTCGCCGCCACATCTGTTGAGCCAATGGCGCAGGCAGCGCAGACCGGTGAACAGCAATCGAACCTGCCCCACATTCTTGCCCGCGCCGATCGCACCTGCGTGATCAATCGCGATGGACAGTTGTACTGCTGGGGCGCGTATTCAGACGTGCCCGATGATCTCGGCCCAATCACGCAGCTCAGTATGTCTGGCACGCACATCTGCGCTATCACCCTCAGCGGCAATCTGCGCTGCTGGGGAGACAACCGGTATGGTCAGCTCACGCCCCCGGTTGGTATGGGGGCAGTCGTGCAGGTCAGCGTTGGCGAACGGTTCACCTGTGGCGTTGACCGGGCTGGCACCTTGCGCTGCTGGGGGTACGGCGATGTGCGCAATGTGCCGCCTGATATCGGCATTGTCAAACACGTCAGCGCAGGGTATGAGTATCATGCCTGCGCAATCCTTCACGACAACACCCTGCGCTGCTGGGGATCATCTTTCTTTGCAGGCTCAGCGATCACTGTGCCTGCCGATCTCGGTCCGGTGACGCAGGTCAGCGCTGGCGGAAGCCACACATGCGCGATAACGATCGATAGCGCTTTGCGCTGCTGGGGGGCAGCTTTCTCTGGCGCGGCGCGAGTTCCCGCCGATCTCGGCCCGGTCACGCAGGTCAGCGCGGGTGAAAACCACACATGTGCCATTACCGTTGCCGGGGCAGTGCGTTGCTGGGGCAGAAATTGGGAAGGCCAGGTCACTGTTCCTACCGATCTGGGGCCGGTGACGCAGGTCAGCGCCGGGAATACGCACACCTGCGCGCTGACAGGATAGAACCTGCCGCAAGCCGCCGCGCTTGAGCGCGGGCGGTTAGGCGGGTTGTTTCGATGCCTTCGCGGCATCATCAGGTTGGTTCGCTTCCCTGGTTGGCGTGTGCAACGAAT
>FWPV01008022.1_pt1 | contig 18758 bp, 16 predicted proteins | sample 2228371 | NCBI WGS metagenome assembly FWPV01 (sample SAMEA103939776, study PRJEB20133) | metagenome
GTGGGCCCAGGTCACCGGGCCACCCCAGCGGCCAGTCGTTGTTCAGGTGGTAGTAGACGTAGGTCCAGCCGTCGGCGTCGGTGATCTCGATGCCGTTGCCGGAGATGCCCCGGTCCACCAGGATCCGGCGGACCACCCCGTCCACCGCGGCGAGCACCGGCTGGAGCTTCACCCCCGACAGGTCGGTGCCCTGGTGGCGCCTCGGGCAGCGGGGCCCGCCGCGGCAGTCGCCCCAGTCGTCGGCGTAGACCGTCGGTCCGAGCACCGGGAACACGATGGCCCGCCGCGTCGAGGTCTGCCGGGCCGGCGCACGTGAGCCAGCCGCAGGCGGGGGCACCGCGACGTCGGACACCGCGACCATCCCGGCCGCCTCGATCACCGGCGCCAGCGGCTCCTGGGCCGGTCCCGCCTCGACCCGCTCCGGGTCGCCGGGGCTGAGCACTGCGCCGACCGTGGCAGGCACTACGAGCACCAGCGGCAGGGCGACCAGCGCTCGCCACCGGGCGCGACGGTGGGGCCGGCGGGTTCGGGGGTCGATGACCATGGCCCCGACCCATCGGTCGGGGCCATGGTCCGGTTGAGCGTGTGGCTACTGGAAGAACGGCAGGAACAGCGCCGTCTCCTCGCCCAGGTGGGCGGGCACGGCGTACCCCTGCTCGTCGCGGATCTCGTCCCAGTGGTCGCGGACGTCTTCGACGGTGAGGTTCTTGTTGTAGTAGCCCCGGGTCTCGGCGATGAAGATGCGGGCCACGCGGCCACCGCCGACCGAGTAGATCTCGCCGCTCACCGGGCAGTCGGCGTGGGCCAGCCAGGCCACCACCGGCGACACCAGCGCCGGGTCGAGCTTGTCGGCCAGCGGCCCCATGAGGTTCTCGGTCATGCGGGTGAGCGCAAGGGGGGCGATGGCGTTGGCCTTGATGTTGTAGCGGGCACCTTCGACGGCCAGCACCCGGGTGAAGCCCACCAGGCCCATCTTGGCCGCCCCGTAGTTGGTCTGCCCGAAGTTCCCGAACAGCCCGGCAGCCGAGGAGGTGGAGATGATGCGGCCGTAGCCCTGCTCCCGCATGCGGATGAACGCCGGACGGGTGACGTGGAACGCGCCCTTCAGGTGCACGTCGAACACCGGGTTCATCAGGTCGGGATCCATGTTGTGGAACGCCTTGTCCCGCAGGATGCCGGCGTTGTTGATGACGATGTCGACCTGACCGAAGGCGTCGATGGCCTTCTGCACGATCGCCTCGCCACCTTCGGGGGTGGCCACCGAGTTGGTGTCGGCCACGGCCTCCCCGCCGGCGGCGATGATCTCGTCGACCACCTTCTGGGCCGCTCCGGTGTCGCTGCCGGTGCCGTCGACCGCGCCGCCGAGGTCGAGATCCACGATGCGGGCACCGCGTGCCGCAAGCAGCAGCGCATGTTGGCGGCCGAGACCGCCACCGGCACCGGTGATGATCGCGACCTTGCCGTCGAACCCGAGATCAGCCATGGGCGTTGGTTCCTCCGTCGTGTGAGAGCCAGCGGACGGTACCGAAAACGGCCGAACCCCGGCCATCCGGCCGGGGTTCGGCGGACCGTCGGAACCGCGACCGCGCCTGAGCTCAGCGTTCGCGCAGCTTGGCCAGCAGGCGGAGGATCTCGATGTACAGCCAGACCAGCGTGACCATCAGGGCGAACGCCGCGTACCACTCCATGTACTTGGGCAGGCCCTCGGCGGCTCCCCGCTCGATGAAGTCGAAGTCGATCATCAGGTTGAACGCCGCGATGCCCACCACCACCAGCGAGATCACGATCGACAGGCCACCGCTGCCGGTGATCCAGGTGGGTTCGACCCCGAAGAGGTTCAGCAGGAACGAGCCAAGGTAGAGCACCACCACTCCGATGGTCGCTGCGAGGATCGTCCGCCGGAGCTGGCTGGTGACCTTGATCAGCCGGGTGGCGTACATGAACAGCATGGCGAAGAACACCGTGGCGGTGGCCAGCACCGCCTGCAGCACGATGCCGTTCCACTGGGCGTCGAACAGTCCGGAGATCGCCCCGATGAACAGCCCCTGGGCAGCGGCGTAGACGGGGGCCAGGAACCGTGCGAGCTTGGGCCGGAACGCCAGCACCAGGGCGATCACGAGGCCGCCGATGGGCCCGATCCACACCCAGGCCGGCACCGAGTAGGCCACGACGCCGTTGATGTCGGTCGACACGGAGACCGAGTTCCAGCCCACGATCCCGGTGGCGAGCAGGATCACGAACAGCACGGCGGTGGCCGTGAGCACGCCGCCCATGGTCATGGCCCCGGTCCGGGCCGAGGTGTAGGGCGACACCGGGCCGTCGCTGACCGGGGCCCGCTGGGCCGCGAACAGGTCGGTGGGCGGGGCGAGTTCGCCGGGCCGACCGCTGCCGGCCGCGGGCGCCGCCCACCCGGCCTGCGTCTCTTCGGCTCGGACCTTGTCGAACACCTTGTCGGTCAGGACCGGGTTGCTCATGTGCGCTCCTTCGGTTCGGATCGACGATAGGGCCTCAGCCGCCGATCGCGGCCACGGCCACACCCTTGAGCCGCTTGTAGTCCACCTTGCCGTTCGGGGCCCGCCCCACCGTGTCGATGGTCAGGACCCGCTTCGGGGCCTTGTAGGCCGCGATCTTGCTCTTCACGTGCGCGATCAGGGCCGCCTCGTCGAAGGTCGCCCCCGGGACCAGCTCCACCAGGCCGGTCACCGCCTCACCCCACTTCTCGTCGGGCACGCCCACGACCACGGCGTCACGCACGCTCTCGTGCAGCTTGAGGGCCTCCTCGACCTCCTCGGGGAAGATCTTCTCGCCGCCCGAGTTGATGCACACCGACCCTCGGCCGAGGAGGGTGATCGTGCCGTCGGCCTCGACGGTGGCCCAGTCGCCGGGCAGCGAGTAGCGCACCCCGTCGATCACCGGGAACGTGGCCGCCGACTTCTCGGGGTCCTTGTAGTAGCCGATGGGCACCAGACCCTTGACCCCCACCCGGCCGATCTCGCCCGAGCCGGGCTCGACCAGGCGGCCGTCCTCGGTGATGACCACCGCCAGCGACCCCTTGGTGAACTTGGCGGTCTGGGCCGCCGAGTCGCCGGCGCTCATGTTCATGCCCATGCCGACGGCCTCCGACGACCCGAGCGCGTCGAGCAGCATCATGTTCGGGTTGTGGGCGAGCAGGCCTTTCTTCACCGGCTCGCTCCACATCACCCCCGACGAGGCGATGGCCACGATCGAGCTGATGTCGTAGGGCTGGCCGGCGTCCCGCTTGGCGTCGAGCTCGGCCAGCAGCGGCTTGGCGAACACGTCGCCGATGATGACGAGCATGTTCACCTTCTCGGTGCCGACGAGCGTGAGGAGCTCGGCGGGGTTCAGCGACCGGCTCTGGGCGAGCACGATCTTGCCGCCGCCGTTCATCAGGTTGAACGACACGAGGGCGCCGGTGCCGTGCATGAGCGGGGCGGCGGGCAGGCCGGACAAGCCCGGCCCCTGGCTGATGAGCCGCTCGGACAGCTCGGCCATGTCGGCCGGCGGGGCGGCCAGCGGGTTCTGGTTGAACAGGATCTGCACCAGCGTGTCCTGCTCCCACATCGTGCCCTTGGGCATGCCGGTGGTGCCGCCGGTGTAGATGAAGAACAGGTCGCTGCCCGAGCGGCCCCACGGCGCGACGGTCCGCCCTTCGGCCACGGCGCTCGCCTGCTCGTAGGGGACGGCCCACGCCGGGCAGTCACCCGAGCCGTCGTCGACCCACAGCCAGGTGCGGACCTTGGGGACGCGGTCCCGGATGCGCTCGATGGTCGGCACGAACGTGCCCTGGAAGACCACGGCCACGGCGTCCGCGTTGTCCCACAGGTAGACGAGCTCGTCGTCGGTGTAACGGTAGTTGGTGTTGACCGGTACGAGGCCGGCCTTGAAGCAGGCGAAGACGCTCTCGAGGTACTCGGGGCAGTTGTACAGGTACTGGGCCACCTTGTCCTGGTGCTGGGCGCCCCGGTCGAGCAGGAACCGGGCGACGCCGTCGGCCCGGCGGCTGAACTCCCCCCAGGTCAGCCGGCGGTCACCCTGCACCATGGCGTCCGCGTCGGGGTGGGCGTCGGCGACGGCCTCCCAGATGTCGGCGAAGTTCCAGCCGGACATGGTGTCCCTCCAGATCAGGAATCGGTCTTCAGTTTTCCGTCGACCGGAGAGTGTGACACCTCGCACACGCCGACGCCCTGCCGGGCCGGCGGTTCTCAGCCCGGGCTCAGGGCGCCCCGACCCGTTCGACCGCCTCCTGGCGCAACCGGCGGTAGTCGACCTTGCCGTTGGGTGCGCGCCCGATCGAGGCCACCTCCAGCACCCGCTTGGGGGCCTTGTACGCCGCGAGGCGGCTCTTGACGTGGGTGATGATCCCCGGCTCGTCGAGGGTCGCCCCGGGGTGCAGCTCGACCATGGCGGTGATCGCCTCGCCCCACTTCTCGTCGGGGACGCCCACGACCACGGCGTCGGCGACGTCCGGATGGAGCTTCAGCACCTCCTCGACCTCCTCGGGGTAGACCTTCTCGCCGCCGGTGTTGATGCACACCGACCCCCGGCCGAGGAGCTTGATGGTCCCGTCGGCCTCGACCTCGGCCCAGTCGCCGGGCATCGAGTACCGGGCGCCGTCGATGGTCACGAAGGTGGCCGCCGTCTTCTCGGGGTCCTTGTAGTAGCCCACCGGCACCCGCCCGCGCAGGGCCAGCCGCCCCCGTTCCCCCGAGCCCGGCACCACGTCGCGACCGTCTTCGGTGATCACCCGGGTGTTGGCCGACAGCTGGAACTTCGCGGTGCGCGAGTCGGCCCCGGCAGTGCTCACCTGGGTGGCCATGCCGATCGCCTCCGACGAGCCGAGGGCGTCGACGAGGATCAGACGGGGGTTGTGCCGCAGCAGCCCGGCCTTGGTCTCGGCCGACCACATCACCCCGCTCGAGGTGATCACCCGGAGGCTGGAGATGTCCCACCGGTCGGGTTCGGCGTCGAGGGCCCGCAGCATGGGCTTCGCGAACGCGTCACCGACGATCGAGATGGAGTTCACCCGTTCCCGCTGGATCGTGTCGAGCAGTTCCACCACGTCGAAGTGGCGGCCGGCGAGGGTGACGATGCAGCCCGCCAGCATCCAGATGTTGAAGCTGTTGAACGCAGCGGTGCCGTGCATGAGCGGGGCGGCGGGCACGGCGATCGGCCCTGGCTTGACCGTCCGGGCGAGCAGGGCGTCGAGGTCCTGCTCGGCCGGCAGCGGGTGCTTCGAGGCGGCGTCGAGGTTCCCGAAGATGTCGTCCTGGCGCCACATCACCCCTTTGGGCATGCCGGTCGTACCGCCGGTGTAGAGCAGGAACAGGTCGTCGCCGCTTCGCCCCCGCGGTCCCCGCACCGGGCGTGCGGGCGGCTCGGTGGCGGCAGCCTGCTCGTAGGGGACGGCCCACGCCGGGCAGGGCCCGCTGCCGTCGTCGACCCACAGCCAGGTGGCGATGCGGGGCACCCGGTGCCGGAGCCCCTCGATGCGCTCGGCGAACGTGCCGTGGAACACCACGGCGACGGCGTCCGCGTTGTCCCACAGGTAGACGAGCTCGTCGTCGAGGTAGCGGTAGTTGGTGTTGACCGGTACGAGGCCGGCCTTGAAGCAGGCGAAGACGCTTTCGAGGTACTCGGGGCAGTTGTACAGGTACTGGGCCACCTTGTCCTGGTGCTGGGCGCCCCGGTCGAGCAGGAACCGGGCGACGCCGTCGGCCCGGCGGCTGAGTTCGGCCCACGTCCAGCGGTGGTCCCGGTGCACCTGGGCGGGGGCGTCGGGGAACTTGCCCGCCAGCGCCTCCCACACGTCCGCGAAGTTCCAGCCCGTCACGGGCGCGGACCGTACCGGGCCGCCGGCGCGACTGCCCATCTGCAGCACCGCCCGCTAGCCTGAGCGGTCGCGGGCGCTCAGGTTCAGTCGACCGGCTGCCGATCCTCACCCAGTCGTCAGGCGGTCCACGAGGAGCATGATGCGCGTTCAACGGACCAGGCGGCGCATTGCCGGCGTCGCCGCCATCTCTCTGGGGCTCATCGGACTGGCCCCGCTCCCGGCCGGCCCGGCCGCGGCGCAGCAGGCACCGGGCCTCGCCCAGGCCTGGTCGCGCGGCGGGCTCGGGCGGGTGCATCACTCGTCGCCGACCGTGGCCGACGTGGACGGTGACGGGTCGGCCGACATCGTCGTCGGTGACCTCGCCGGCTGGGTCCGCGTCTTCCGGGCCGACGGCTCGACGCTGTGGGAGCGCCCGGTGCGCATCCCCGGCTGGAACATGAACGTGGCCGTGGAGTCGAGCCCGACGGTGATCGACCTCGACGGCGACGGGCGCAACGAGGTGGTGGTCGGCGCCGTCTCCCGGTGGGTGCCCAACCAGCCCGGTGGGGTGGTGGTGTTCGATCACGCCGGCAACGTCCGGTGGACCCGGACCTTCTTCGACATCTTCAACATGTGGAACGAGGCGGTGGGCGCACGACCCGACGGGTTCCCCGAAGGGGTCATCGCCTCGGTCGCCGCCGGGGACGTGACCGGCGACGGTCGCCCGGAGCTGGTCGTGCCGGCCATGGACAACCGCATCTGGGTGCTCCGGGGCGACGGCAGCGTGCTCGACTCGGCCTGGGTGGACGACTCGATCTGGTCGTCGCCGGCGCTGGCCGACGTCGACGGCGACGGCGACCTCGAGATCTTCTTCGGGTCGTGTGCCACCCCCGGTGGCCCGGTCGACCACGCCGGCGGCGTGCTGTGGTCGTTCGACGTCCGGGACGGCAAGCTGGTGGAACGGTGGCGGCGCTACCTGGGCGACATCGGCGCCAGCAGCCCGGCCATCGGCGACGTCGACGGTGACGGGGTGCCCGACGTGGTCACCGGCACCGGCAACAACGGGCTGCCCGGGTCGCGCCAGGTGCATGCCTACCGGGCCACCGACGGCGCCCCGCTGACCGGATGGCCGGTCACCCTCGGGGGCGACACCATCTCGTCGCCGGCCATCGGCGATCTCGACGGCAACGGCAGCCTCGACGTGGTGATCGGCACCCGGGACGGCAAGGTGAACGCGCTGCGGGGCAACGGGTCGCTGCTGTGGTCGGTGAGCCCCGAACGGGCCGGCGAGGGTGGCGGCGAGATCGTCGCCTCGCCGATCATCGCCGACCTCAACGGCGACGGCGCGAACGACGTCGCTGTCGGCAACGGGTGGGCCACCTTCACCCTGCGAGGGAGCGACGGCAGCCGGCTGTCCGCCCCGCTGTCGATCGGGTGGACCTACCAGAACGCGCCGGCGGTGGGCGACTTCGGCTCGGTGGGCTGGCGCCTGGTGGTCGCCGGGTTCAACGCCAACGCCGGCCATGTCACGGCCTTCGCCATCCCGACGCCCGGCCGGCCGGCCGACTGGCCGCAGTTCCACCGCCAGGCCGACAAGACCGGGTCGTGGGAGCGGGCGCCCGCCCGGCGGGTGTTCTCGTCGGCCTCGGCCGGCATCGCCGCGGTCACCCCGTTCGGTGGCGTGCGGGTGGGGGGGACCACCCCGTTCCAGGGCGACCTGCCCTCGCTGGGGATCCGTCCCAACCTGCCGGTCAACGGCATCTCGCGCACCGCCAGTGGACGGGGCTACTGGCTCGTGGCCGACGACGGCGGGATCTTCGCGTTCGGCGACGCGCAGTTCTACGGCTCGATGGGCGGCAGGTTCCTGTTCCAGCCGATGGTCGGGATGGCCCCCACGCCGACCGGTCGCGGGTACTGGATGGTGGCCAAGGACGGCGGGATCTTCGCCTACGGCGACGCGCAGTTCTACGGCTCCACCGGCGGCCGGTTGCTGAACGAGCCGGTGGTCGGCATGACGCCGACCCCGACCGGCCGGGGGTACTGGTTCGTGGCCCGTGACGGTGGGGTGTTCGCGTTCGGTGACGCGCAGTTCTACGGCTCGATCGGCGGGACCGGCCGCAACGACGTGGTCGGGATGGCGTCGTCACCGTCGGGTCGGGGCTACCGCTTCGTGACCTCGGGTGGCCGGGTGTTCTGCTACGGCGACGCCCGGTGCTTTGGCGACGCCCAGGGCAGCGGTCTGCGCATCGCCGGCATGCAGACCTCGCCGTCGGGGAACGGCTACTGGCTCCTGGCCACCAACGGGACCGTGCTCGGCTTCGGCGACGTGGCCGCAGAGCCGGCGAGGCTGCCGGGCACCGCCGTCCCGTTGGTTGGGGTCAGCCCCCGCTGACCTTCGCCTCCGCCCCGCGCCGCCCAGCCGTTCACCCAGCGAACTGGCGTGGATCACGGACATGGCGTCCGCGATCCACGCCAGTTCTACGTCGGGGCCTGAGGCGCGGAGCCGTGCGGGTACCATGTCGCGGTGGCAGACGACGCCTTCGGCGCCGTTGCCGAGCTCGCGGCCTCTCAGCACGGCGCGTTCACCCCACGCCAGGCCGCCGCCCTCGCCATCCCAGCGTCGACCCTGCAGAGCTGGCGGCGCCGTGGCCTCATCTGGCCCGCCTTGCCCGGGGTGTTCCTGCTCGCCGGGCGGGAGCTCACCTGGCGGACCCATCTCGCTGCGGCCTCGCTCAGCCACGGGAGTGACACGGTCGTCGTGTCCCACCGGGCCGCCGTGGCACTCCACGGCCTCGACGGCATCCACGAGCCGTTCCTCGAGGTCACCGTGGCACGGGACCGCACCGTGCGGCTCCCCGGCTTCCGCATCCATCGGTCGCTGGTGCTCGATCCGGCAGACGTGACCTTCGTCGACGGGATCCGGGTCACCTCGATCGCCCGCACGGTGGCTGACCTCGGTGCGGTCGCCACCGACGAGCTCGTCGCCCAGGTCCTCGACGACGCCCTGCGCCGGGGTGTGCGCCGGCGCTGGATCGAGCAGACCCTCCAGCGGATCGACCGGCCCGGCCCGAGCGGGACGTCGTCGCTCCGCCGGGTGCTCGCCCGCTACCGCGACCTGGGGCGGACTGATTCGTGGTTCGAGACGCTCGTGCTCGAGCGGCTCGTCCGCGGAGGGATCGCCGGGGTGGTCGCCCAGTACCCGGTCCGCTCGGCGGCCGGGAAGCTGCTCGCGGTGCTCGACGCCGCCGTGCCGGAGGTGAAGCTCGGCATCGAGGCCCACAGCAAGCGGTTCCACTTCGGCGAGCGGAAGAACACCGTCGATGCCGACCGGGACTTCGAACTCGCGGTCGAAGGCTGGGAGCTGATGTACGTGCGCTTCGACGAGGCGCGTTCGGGTGCGGTGGTCGACCGGGTGCGCCGGCTCGTGGACGCACGCGCCGCTGCGGCCTGACCCGCACCTCCCGCCGCGCCCGGCCCTCTCGGGGCAACTGGTGTGGATCACGGACACCGCGTCCGTGATCCACACCAGATCCCTGCGGGGGATCCACGTCAGATCCCTGCGGGAGCGGCCTACAGTCCGGGCCGATGCAGATCGAGCTCGCCCCGCCCGACGATCCGCGCCGGCTGGCGGTGCGCCGGTGGCTGGCGGACCACCCGAACCCCACCGGCCGGCAGCTGGCCGAGGCCGGTTACGTGGCCCCCCACTGGCCCCGACCCTGGGGCCTCGAGGCCGACCCGGTCCACCAAATGGTGATCGACGACGAGCTGCGGGCCGCCGGGGTGCAGCGCCCGGCCAACCCGATCGGCATCGGGTGGGCGGGGCCGACGATCGTGCATGCCGGCACCCCAGAACAGAAGGACCGCTACCTGTTCCCGCTGCTCGCCGGCGAGGAGATCTGGTGCCAGCTGTTCAGCGAGCCCAACGCCGGCAGTGACCTCGCCTCGCTGCAGACCAGGGCCGAGCGGGACGGCGACGAGTGGGTGGTGAACGGCCAGAAGATCTGGACCTCCGGGGCCCAGCACAGCCAGTTCGGGATCCTCATCGCCCGCACCGACCCCACGGCACCCAAGCACCAGGGGATCTCCTACTTCATCTGCCCCATGGACACCCCGGGGATCGAGGTCCGCCCGATCGTGGAGATGACCGGTGGCCAGACCTTCAACGAGGTGTTCCTCACCGACGTCCGGATCCCTGCCGCCAACCTGGTCGGCGAGGTCAACCGGGGATGGGCGCTGGCCAAGGTGACCCTCGCCAACGAGCGCGTGTCGCTGTCGAGTGGCGGGGTGCTGTGGGGCAACGGCCCGACCGCGGCCGACCTGCTCCGCTGGGCCCGCGCCACCCGGGCCGACCGGCTCGCGGCGGACCCGGTGCTGCGCCGGCGGTTGGTGGACGTGCACATCGAGGCCACCGTGCTCGACCTGATCCGGCTGCGGACCCTCGCCGCCCGCCTGGCCGGCCAGCAACCGGGCCCGGAGGCCAGCGTCCGCAAGGTGCTGGCCGACGAGCACGGCCAGCACGTCATGGAGCTGGCGGTCGACCTCATGGGGATGGGCGGGGTGGCCGGCCCGGCCGGCGCCGACGACCCGGCCGAGCTCATGTGGCGGTACGGCTTCCTGTTCTCCCGGGCGCTCACCATCGGTGGGGGGACCAGCGAGGTGCAGCGCAACATCCTCGGCGAACGGGTCCTGGGCCTGCCCCACGAGCCGGTCGGGTAGCGTGCCCGGCATGGTGGCGCCGGTGGTCCAGGCAGCCCGCGAGCTGCACCCCCTCATCCGGGCCCGGGCCGACGAGGCCGAGCAGGCCCGCCGGCTCCCGCCCGACGTCGTGGCCGCACTCACCGAAGCGCAGCTGTTCCGGATGTGCGTGCCGGCGGTGTACGGCGGTCCCGAGATCGACCCGCTGACGATGATGGAGGCCATCGCCACCGTGGCCGAGGCCGACGGAGCCACCGGATGGTGCGTGATGATCGCCAGCACCACCTCCACCATGGCCAACTACCTGCCCGAGCCGGTGGCCAAGGAGATCTACGGCGACCCGGCCCACGTCACCGGCGGCGCGTTCGCTCCCAACGGCACCGGACGGCGGGTCGACGGCGGGTACCGGGTCAGCGGTCGGTGGGCGTGGGGCAGCGGCACCGACCACTGCCACTACGTGAGCGGCGGCACGCTCACCGACGACGGCGGGTTCCACCTGATGTTCGTGCCCGCCGAGCAGGTCCGGTTCCACGACACCTGGTACTCGGTCGGTCTGCGGGCCACGGCCTCCACCGACTTCGAGTTCGACGACGTGTTCGTGCCCGACGGTTGGAGCGTGCAGCCGCTGCGGTCCCACACCACGCTCGACGCGCCCCTGGCCCGGTTCCCGAACTTCTCGTTGCTGGCCTGCGGGGTGGCCAGCGCCATGCTCGGCATCGCCCGGCGGGCCATCGACGAGGTGATGGTGCTGGCCCAGGCCAAGACCCCGGCCCTGGCGACCCGGCGGCTCGCCGATGCCACGATGGCGCAGGTCAACATCGCCCGGGCCGAGGCGGCCCTGGGGGCGGCGACGGCGTTCCTCCACCACGAGGTCGGCGTGGCCTGGGAGGCCGTCCAGCGGGGCGACCGGGTGACGGTCGAGCAGCGGGCCCGCATCCGGCTGGCCTGCTCGCATGTGGGGGAGGAGACCAAACGGGCCGTCGACCTGGCCTACGACACCGGCGGGGGGTCCTCGGTCTACGACCGGAGCCCGCTGCAGCGGTGCTTCCGGGACATCCACACCGCGGCCGCCCACATCATGGTCGGGCCCCGCCTGTACGAGACCTTCGGGCGGCTGGCCCTCGGCCACGACGTCGACACGGGGATGCTGTGAGCGGCCCGCTGGCGAGGACCCGGCCGTGATCGACGGCGCGCCCCAGCTCGGCACCATCCGGCTCGAGCCGGACGGCGACGTGCTCGCCGTGGTCATCGACCGGCCCCCGCTCAACGCCGTCGATGACCGCCTCCACGGGGACCTGGCTGCGACGTTCCGGTGGCTGAAGACGCAGCGGTCGGCCCGTGCCGTGCTGCTCACCGGCGAAGGCCGGGCCTTCAGCGCTGGAGGCGACTTCGCCTGGTTCCCCACGCTCGACTCCGTGGCACGCCTCGACCACCTGCGCCAGGACGCGAAGCAGCTGATCTGGGACCTGCTCGACGTGGAAGCCCCGGTGGTGTGCGCGCTCAACGGCCCGGCGGTCGGTCTCGGTGCCTCGATCGCGCTGCTGTGCGACGTGCTGGTGATGGCCGACACCGCGGTGATCGCCGATCCCCACGTGAAGCTGGGCATCGTGGCCGGGGACGGGGGCACGGCCATCTGGCCGCTGGCCATCGGCCCGATGCTGGCCAAGCGTTACCTGCTCACCGGCGACCCGCTCGACGCCGCCACCTGCGAACGGCTCGGGCTGGCCGCCGAGATCGTGCCGGCCGACGACCTGCCGGCGGCCGGACGCCGCTGGGCGCAGCGGTTGGCCGCCGGCGCGCCGCTCGCCCTCCGGTACACCAAGCAGGCGGTCAACCAGCACCTGAAGCGGGCGCTGCTGGAGAGCTTCGACCTGTCGACCGCCCTGGAGATCACCACCTTCCTGTCCGAGGACCACGCCGAGGCGCTGGCCGCGATGAAGGAGAAGCGCGATCCCCGCTTCCGGGGCCGGTAGGTTGCCGCCATGGCCAGCAAGAAGGACGCCTACCTCGAGCACCTCGCCCGGATCCCGCTGTTCGCCGACTGCACCAAGAAGGAGCTGCGGGAGATCGCCTCGGCGATCACCGACCTCAAGGTGGAGAAGGGGCACGTGCTCATGCACGAAGGGGGGCTGGCCGACGAGCTGTTCGTCATCGTCTCGGGCACGGCCACCGTGCGCCGGCGGGGCCGCAAGATGGCCACGGTCGGTCCCGGTGAGGTGCTCGGCGAACTCACGTTGCTGACCAACCACCGCCGGGTGGCCACCGTGGTGGCCGACACCGATATGGAGCTGATGGTCATCGACCGGCGCATGTTCGAACCGCTGCTCGACGACGTGCCCGGCCTGGCCAAGAAGCTGCTGAAGACGACCCTCACCCGCCTGGTCGACGCCCTCAAGCTGAGCATGCCCTGAGCCGCCGGCCGATGGGGGAGACTCCGGGGATGGACGCCATGGAGGCCCTGCTCACCACCCGGGCCATCCGCCGGTTCACCGACGAGCCGGTCACCGACGACGAGATCCTCACCTGCCTGCGGGCCGCCCAGCAGGCACCGAGCGGCGGGAACCTGCAACCGTGGCAGTACCTGGTGCTGACCGAGCCCGGACCCAAGCAGGTCGTCGGTCGCTTCTACCGACTGGCCTACGACCGCTACGAGCGGACCCTGCTGGCCAACCCCCCACGGTTCCGCACCCCCGAGGACGAGCGGTCCTGGGTCCGCACCAGCGCGGCGAGCCGGCACCTGGCCGATCATCTCGGTGAGGCGCCCGCCCTGGTGCTGTTCCTGCTGCCGGTGATCCCGTGGACGCCCTCTGACGACGACGGGCCGATGGACATCGGGCCGCTGTACGCCAGCGTCTACCCGGCCGTGCAGAACTTCATGGTGGCCGCCCGCAGCCTGGGAATCGGCACTGCGCTCACCACGGTCATCAGGATCCACAGCGACGAGGTGCTCGACGCTCTCGGCGTGCCGGCCGGTGCGTTCGAGATCGCCGCCCTGGTCCCCATGGGCCGGCCGCAGGGCAGCTTCGGGATGGCCCGGCGCAAACCACCCGAGGTCGTCACCCACTGGAACGCCTGGGGGGCCAGGCGCCCGGCCGGCGGCTGAGACCCGGTCACGAAGCCGCGCGCCGCCGGCTGGCGCGGCATCATTCCGCCACGAGAGCCCGACGACGCAGGGGGATTCCGTGGCGATCCAGACCGTGGCCCAGGTCATCCGCACCTACGGCACCAGCCAACCCGACGTGGTGGCCTTCCACCACGACGGCGGCGCCCTCACCTACGGGGCGCTGCACGAACGCTCCAACCGGGTCGCGCGCGGGCTGATCGCCGAGGGCGTCGGCCCCCAGCAGCACGTGTGCTGGCTCGACAAGAACTCGACGGAGTTCTTCGACCTGTGGTTCGGCTGCGGCAAGGCCAATGCGGTGATGACCCCGGTGAACTGGCGGCTCGCGCCCCGGGAGGTGGCCTACATCGTCAACAACGCCGAGGCCAGGGTGTTCGTGGTCGGCCAGGAGTTCGTGCCGGTGCTCGACGCCATCGAAGGGGAGCTGACCACCGTCGCGAAGATCCTGGTGGTCGGTGACCATCCCCGGCACGAGCGGTTCGAGGACTGGGTCGCCCGCCAGGCGGACGACGACACCGGCATCGACGGTGGTCCCGACGACGTGGCGGTGCAGATGTACTCGTCGGGCACGACAGGCCTCCCCAAGGGCGTGATGCTCGCCAACCGCAACCTGTTCGCCTCGATGCCGATGTACGAGGAGCTGATGGAGTTCGGCCCGGACTCGGTGAACCTCGTGGCCATGCCGCTGTTCCACATCGGCGGTGGCGGGTGGGCCATGGCCGGCCTGGCCGCAGGCATCCCCGGCGTGCTGCTGCGCGAGGTCGACCCGGTGAAGATCCTCGACGTCATCGAGCAGTACCGGGTGAGCCACGCCTTCCTGGTGCCGGCGGTGCTGCAGTTCATGCTCATGGTGCCCGGCGTCGAGCAGCGTGACTTCTCCAGCCTGAAGTACGTGCTCTACGGCGCGTCGCCAATCTCGACCGAGGTGCTGGCCAGGTCGATCAGGACCTTCGGCTGCAAGTTCATGCAGGCGTACGGCCTGACCGAGACCACCGGCACGGTGGTGCTGCTCATGCCCGAGGACCACGACCCCGACGGGCCCAACGCCCACCGGCTGCGGGCTGCGGGCAAGGCCATCCCCAACGCCGAGATCAAGGTGGTCGACCCGGCGACCGGTGCCGAGGTGCCGGTGGGTGAGGTCGGCGAGATCTGGATCCGCTCGCCCCAGGTGATGCTCGGGTACTGGAACAACCCCGACGAGACCGCCAAGGCGATCCAGCCCGACGGGTTCTTCCGCAGCGGCGACGCCGGCTACCTCGACGCCGACGGCTACGTGTACATCCACGACCGGGTCAAGGACATGATCGTGAGCGGCGGGGAGAACATCTACCCGGCCGAGGTCGAGAACGTGCTCATGGCCCACCCGGCCGTGGCCGACGTGGCGGTGATCGGCGTGCCCCACGAGAAGTGGGGCGAGACCCCCAAGGCGATGGTGGTCAAGGCCGCCGGGGCCGAGGTGACCGAGCAGGAGCTGATCGACTTCTGCCGTGAGCGGCTGGCCCGCTACAAGTGCCCGACCTCGGTCGACTTCATCGACGCGATCCCCCGCAACCCCAGCGGCAAGGTCCTGAAGAAGGACCTGCGGGCCCCGTTCTGGGAGGGCCGGGACCGGTTCGTCAGCTAGGAGGGCGGTGCCGGCGGCACGTGCCCGTCGGCGAGCCCGTCGGTCGCACGCTCCGGTTGCGCGGCAGACTGCCGGGGTGGCCGGCGACCGCAGCGACGACTCGGTGTCCGTCAGTTCCCGGGAGCTGGTGGTGCTCGGCACCGCCAGCCAGGTGCCCACCCGGACGCGGAACCACAACGGGTTCGTGCTGCGGCTCGACGGCGAACTCGTGTTGTTCGATCCGGGCGAGGGGACCCAGCGCCAGATGACCCTGGCCGGCGTGTCGGCTGCCCGGCTGTCGTTCATCTGCATCACCCACTTCCACGGGGACCACTGCCTCGGCCTGCCCGGGGTGCTCCAGCGCCGCTGGCTCGACGCGCCGGTCCGCCCAATCGGCCTCGCCTACCCCGCCACCGGTGAGGACGTGCTCGACCACCTGCGCCGGGCCTCCCTCGTCGACCGCTCCGACGAGCACCTACTGATCCGCCATCCGGTCCACGGCGAGGGGCCGGTGACCGAGGTCGGCTCGTTCCGGTTGACCGCGGCGCCCCTCGACCACACCGTGCCGGCGGTCGGCTACCGGCTCGACGAGGCCGACCGCTCCCATGTGCTGCCCGACCGTTTGGCGGCCCTCGGGGTGGCCGGCCCGCTCGTCGGCCGGCTCCAACGGGAGGGTGTGGTCGTGGCCGGTGGTCGGCGCGTGACCCTCGACGAGGTCAGCGAGGTCCGGCCCGGCCTGCGGATCGCCTTCATCATGGACACCCGGCCGTGCGAGGCCGCCGAGCGCCTCGCCGAGGGTGTGGACGTTCTGGTGTGCGAAGCCACCTTCGTGTCGGCCGACGCCGACCTCGCCGATGCGTACGGGCACATGACCGCAGCGCAGGCGGCACGCCTCGCGGCGACGAGCGGCGCCCGCCTGCTGGTGCTCGGCCATTTCTCGTCCCGCTACCCGGACCCCCGGGTGCTGGCCGAGGACGCGGCGACGGCGTTCGGTGACGTGATCGTCGCCCATGATCTCCAGCACATCGCGCTGCCCCGCCCCCAGCGTGGCGCGACACTGAGGTGATGGTCGCACGCAACGTCCTGGGTGAACCGCTCGAGCCGTGCGGGACCGACCCGCTGACCGGCTGGTACCGCGACGGCTGCTGCAACTGGGGCCCCGACGACCTCGGGTACCACACGATCTGCGCCGTGGTCACCGCAGAGTTCCTCGAGCATCAGCGCAGCATCGGCAACGACCTGATCACCCCGATGCCCCGCTACGGCTTCCCCGGCCTGGTGCCTGGCGACCGGTGGTGCGTGACCGCCCGGAACTGGCTACGGGCCCACGCCGACGGGCGGGCGGCGCCGGTCGTGCTGGCCTCCACCCACGAGCGGACCCTGGAGATCGTGCCGCTGGAGGTGCTCCGACCGTACGCGGTGGACGTGCCCGCCGACCTGCGCGACCTCGAGGACTGACCGGTCACGCCCGCCCTGCCGCGACGGCGTGGCGCGGGCCCCACCCGGGAGCGGCGCAGCGCCCGGCCGGTAGGGTGCGGCGATGGTCGAGACCATCGCCTGGGGGTTCGGGCTCGTCGAGGGCCCGACCGTCACGCCCGACGGGTCGCTGTACGTGAGCGACGTGCTCGGCGGCGGGGTCGTGCGGCTCTCCCCCGACGGCGAGCGGGTCACGGTCGTGCCCAAGCGGCGGGGGGTGGGCGGGATCGCACTGCACGCCGACGGGGGGATCGTGATCTCCGGGCGTGACGTGCTGCACGTCACGCCCGAGGGGGCGAACCGGACCCTCCTGGCCATCGACGGCCTCCCCGGGTTCAACGACCTCGGTGTCGACCCCCTCGGCCGGGTACTGGTGGGTGCCGTGCGGTTCTTCGTGTTCGACCCGGCGAGCACCCCGGTGCCGGGAGAGCTGTGGCGGATCGACGGCGCCGGTGAGGCGTCGGTGGTGATCGACGACGTGCTGCACCCCAACGGGGTGGCGGTGGCCCCCGATGGGCGGTCGCTGTGGCTGTCGGACACCCGCCGCCGCCAGGTGGTCCTGGCCGACCTCGACGACAGCGGTGCGGTGGTCGCGCAACGGAGGATCGACTTCCCCGGACCGGGGCATCCCGACGGCCTGGCGTTCGACGTCGAGGGTGGCGTGTGGATCGCCTCGGCCGGCGGCGGCGAGGTGATCCGCTTCACCGCCGACGGCACCGTGTCGGCCCGGTTGACCGTGCCCGCCCGGGTGGTGACGTCCTGCTGTTTCGCCGGCACCGACCTGGTGGTGGTCAGCGCGGACAACACCGAGGCGCCCGAACGGGGCGGCTCGGTGTTCCGGTGCGCCGCCGGGGTGGCCGGAGCCCCGGTGCCTCTGGTGCGGATCTGAGCGCAGGTGTATCCCTCGGGCTTGCTCGTGCGTCATGAGGGCACGGAACCGGATCGAGGAGGAGTCATGCAGAGGAACGAAGGGACTGCCGACCGGGCCATCCGGCTCGCTGCTGCCGTGATCGCTGCGGTGGTCGCGCTGGCAGCGGGTGGGGGCACGGCGCTCGGTGTCGTGCTCCTGGTGATCGCCGCCGTGCTGCTGGTGACCGCAGCGACCGGCTTCTGCCCGCTGTACCGGGTGCTCGGCGTCAACACCTGTCGGCGGCCGGCGGCGCACCAGCGGTGACCGAGGCCGGGTCAGCCGGCATCGGCGACTTCGAAGCGCTGGTGCGCGATGCCGCCCCTGCGCTGCTCCGATTCGCCCGCCACCTGGCCGGCGACGGGCCCACGGCGGAGGATCTGGTGCAGGAGACGTACCTGCGTGCCTGGCGGGCCCGTGGGTCGTTCCGGGGGGAAGCAGCGCCGCTCACCTGGCTTCGCCGCATCCTGCACCACGTCGCCGTCGACCGGATCCGCCGCACGGGCCGGGAAGAGGTCGTCGAGGTCGCCGAGGACTGGTGGCGGGACGACGCCTCCACCGTCGACGCAGCTGCGGTGGTGGAGCGGGCGCTGGACCTCGAGGCGCTCCAGGACGCCCTCATCCACCTGCCATGGACCTACCGCTCGGCGGTGGTGCTCCACGACGTGGAGGGGTGGACCGCAGCCGAGATCGCCGCAGCTGCGGGCATCGGTGTTCCGCTGGCCAAGCAGCGCATCCGTCGCGGCCGCATGGCGCTCGTCAGTGCGCTCGCCCAGCAGCCGGCACGGCCACGCGCCCCGGTGGTGTTGCGGTGCTGGGACGCCCGCGCCCGGGTCAGCGAGTACCTCGACGGCGAGCTGAGCGCCGACGACCGGGCGGCGGTCGAGGCCCATCTGGCCGCCTGCCCCACCTGCCCTCCGCTGTACGCCGCGCTGGTCGGTACCCGGAACGCCCTGGGCGCGCTCCGTGATCCCGACACGGTGGTGCCGACCACCCTGGCGGAGCGCATCACCGCTCGGCTGGCTGCCGAGCACCCCGGCGTGCACGCCATGCACGATCCCACCGAGGGCGGCGTCGTCACCGCGTTGCATGAGTTGGCCGAAGCTTCGGGCCTCCGGCTGCGCGT
>FWPV01008023.1_pt1 | contig 18758 bp, 17 predicted proteins | sample 2228371 | NCBI WGS metagenome assembly FWPV01 (sample SAMEA103939776, study PRJEB20133) | metagenome
GTCAAAGGCAGCCACGGCATCCTCGAAGCGCTTCTGGTTGTAGTGAATCTCTCCGATGTAATACTGCGCGTTGGGCGCCATTTCCGTGCCGCCGAACCAGGCCAGGTAATTGGTGAACTGCTGGAGGGCGAGATCGAAATTGCCGCCCATTTTGTCCCGCAGCGCATCGTCGTACAGGCTCTTGGCGGAGACGCCGGGCGGCGGGCCGCCTGCCGGCGCCACGGGAGGCGCGGGAGGCGCCTGCATCATGCGGATCGTGTTTTCCAGATCCGCGATGCGCTGGTCGACCTTGGCCAGCCGCGAATTGACCTCCACGAGCGTTTCGCGAATGTAGCCGAAGTCCTGGCTCAGCGTGTCCACTTTGCCCGTGACGCCGGACAACGGCTTCACCATGGACTCTTCCAGCCGCTTCTTCAGTCCGCTGTCGAGCACGGCGAGCGAACGGTTGGCGGCGGCGATCTGCTCCTGCATCGCCTTCAGCAGCTCTTCCATCTGGGCCAGCCGTTCGTTCTGCGTCTTGTTCATCAGCCGGACCTCTTCCTGCAGAAGGGCGAGGTCTCGGCCCAGCTCGACGAGCTGATCCCTGCGCTGTGCAGGGGCGGCAGCGGGCCATGCCAGCGCCATGGCGGCGGCAATCGCGAATGTGCGCATCGGTTTTCCTCCCCGCCGGAAGCGGCGCGGGGACGGCCGGCAGAAGCCGCCCCCGCGCTCCGGCGATTACTGAACGCCGACGAAGTGGGCGCGGCGGTTCTGTTGCCAGCAGGACTCGTTCGACTCGGTGCAGAAGGGCCGCTCCTTGCCGTACGAGATGGTCTTCAGGCGATCAGCCGGGACGCCGAGCTGGACCAGGAACTCCTTGGTCGCGTTGGCGCGGCGGTCGCCCAGACCCAGGTTGTACTCGGCCGAGCCGCGCTCGTCGCAGTGGCCTTCGATCAGGATGGCCGCCGAGGGGAAGTCGTTCAGGATGGACTTCAGCGCCTCGACGTTGCGCTGCAGCGTGGCGCGGGCGTCTTCGCGGATTTCGCTCTTGTCGTAATCGAAGAAGATGTCCTGCACCTCGCGCGCGATGCGCTCGGCGAGGCTGGCCTTCGGCTTGGCCGGCGGGGGAGGCGGCGGCGGGGGAGCGGTCACCGTCACTGTCACGGCAGCCACGGCATCGCCTCCGGCGCTGCGCGCCGTCATGCGGTAGGTGGTCGTGTCGCTGGGCGAAACGATCCGCTCGCCGCGCGGGGGAACCGTGCCGATGCCCTGGTCGATCACGACTTCGCTCGCATTCTCCACGTTCCAGCGCAGCGTGGAGCTCTGCCCGCGCGTGATGGTCGAGGGCTCAGCCGTAAAGGAGCGGATCACCGCCGCCGCCGGTTTTGGCTCTTCCTTCGGAGGAGGAGGCGGAGGGGGCGGAGGCGGCGCGGGCTGCTTCTTCTTGCAGCCGGCCGCAAACAACAACAGGAACACGCTCAGGATGCCGGTGGCGATGAGCCGTGGTGTCAACAGGCGCTTCATGATGGGCGAAATGCCTCCCTTCTGTTTACTGTCTCTGATCTGTCCGGAGTCTGCGATTCTTCGTCTTCCCTCAATCCAGTCCGTCACTTCGACCAAACTGGCATCCAGTTGTTGCCTTCCGTCGTCAACTGACGGACGCCCGTGCCGTCGGCCAGCATGGTGAAGATCTGGTAGGAGCCGGTGCGGTTGGAGCAGAACGCCAGGTGGCGCCCGTCGGGCGCCCAGCTTGGGTTCTCGTTCCTGCCTTGCCCGTGCGTGAGCTGCACCGTCTCCTTCGAGGCTACATCCATCAGGAACAGGTTCCAGTTGCCGGGCGCGTAGCCTCGGGTCCACGCGAACGCCAGATGCCTCCCCTCCGGGTGCCAGGCAGGGTTGCTGGCCTCGCCCTCCCCGTTGGTCAGCCGTTCGACGTCCGCGCCGTCCATATTCATTCTATATATCTGTTGCAGGCCGCCCCGCCCGCTCACGAAGACGATGTCGGCGCCAGTCTTCGGGTTCACCTTGGGCTCGGCTTCGATCGCACGAGTGTTTGTGAGCCTTCTTGGATTGCTTCCGTCCAGATCGGCAATGTAGATCTGCATGTAGCCGCTCACCGAGGAGGCGTATAGAACATGGCGTCCGTCGGGAGTGAACGAAGCCTGCGCATTTGTAGGCGCGGCGGAATTGCGGAACGGGATGAAGCGTCCCGTCTCCGTCGAGTACATCATGATCTGCGGCTGGCCTTTTGCGTAGGTCGTGAATGCCAGCCGCCGTCCGTCGGGAGAGACCGAAGGCATGGTGCTGATCGAGTTGAAATGCGTCAGCCGCCTCTGATTGCTGCCGTCGAAGTCCATCACCCAGATCTCTTTCGTCCCTTTGCCCTGCCTGTCGCTGACGAAGTAAATCTTCGAGCCCACCAGCGACGGGACGCCGAACTGCGCCAGAATGTCGGCGGCGTATTCATGCGCGATCTTGCGGGCGCCGTCGGCGCTGAGCTCCCCCGTGTAGATCTTCGCGAACACGCGCGCGGAAGACGGCTGATCGAGCCGCGTGTTGAAGAAATTCCCGAAAGCCACCAGCCGCCCGCCCTGTTCGCCGAGATAGCCGAAGCCCAGATAGTCCGCATTGACCGGCGCGCCCGCCCAGTCGGCGAGGCAGAGCCCTCCGCAGGGCGCCTGCGGGGGCGAAGGCGTGCGCAGGTCGCGTTCCTGCTGCGGCGCGTTGAGCGGGTAGAAGCTCTTCGGCGCCATGGTGAACACGCCGGAGCGCTGCACGTCTTCAAACACCGTGGCGTTGAAGACGTCGGCGAACTGCGCCGACGCGCCCGCGCCGCGGAAGTCGGGCAGCGCGATCACCTTCCTCGCGCCGCCGGTCAGACGGATGACGATGTCGCTCTGCACCTGCGTATACGCGGCCGCCGCGGCCAGCGCAATTATGGCAACCACCATCCAGTGTCGTTTCATCGTTTCAGCTCAAACCAGAATTCGACCCTCGCGGGATCGCCCTCGCAACCCGGCGGGATCGGCTCGAAAGGACTTGCCTCCAAGATAGCGCGCTGCGCCGAGTAATCCAGCGCAACGTTGCCGCTTGATTGAATCAGACGCACGTTGCGCACCTGGCCGTTGCGCTGCAATTCGAACATGACGATCGCGGGCGGCAGCGTGCGGATGCGCGGATCCACCTGTTCGGTGCGCCAGCGCTGGGCGACGCGGTCCCGCAGCACGGTCACGTATCCGCCGCAACGCGCCCCGAAGGGAGCGCCGCTGCCGACGCCCACGCCGCCGGCGCCCGGCGCGATCGAGTACATCGGGCTGGCCGCCGCCTGTCCGCCGCGGCTGAACACCTGGTTGTCGCCGAACTCCCGCACATCGCGGCGCTCGGTCTCGGTGCGCGGCGTGCGCTCCGTGCGCGGGGCCTTGCGGCTCTTCAGCGCAATGGCGTCGGGCTCGGGCTGCTTTGCGGCTTTCTTCGTCTCCTGCTTTGGCGGCGTGGGGATCCGGGATTCGGTGTCCGAAGCCAGCCGGTTCACCGGTCCGCTGCGGCCGGCGATGGGGATGTTGCGCACAGGGCTGACACTGTAGGCGCTGCCGCCTCCCAGCGAATTCGGATCGCCCCAGGGCGTGCGCCTTCCGACGCCGGTGATGGCCGTGGCCGCAATCAGCCCGAACACGACGGCGTGCAGCGCCAGCGAGGCCAGCAGCGGGCGGCGGAGCTCGTCCCGCTCCTCAAGCACATCGACGTGGCGCAGCTCCATGGCTTTCCGCCCTTACTGCCGCGAGTCTTCCGGTTGCGTCACGACGCGGACGTCAAGCCCGAGTTCTCCGAGCGCGCTGATCACCTGCGCAATCGGATCCCAGATTGTCTGGCTGTCGGCCCGCACATAAACGGCCTTCGCCCCCGGAAACCGCCTCTGGAACTCCTCGCCCAGGCGGTGGATGTTGACGGGCGATTCATTCAGGTACAGTTCGCCGTTGCGGGTCAGGGTGACCACGGGCAGCTCTTCGGCGCTGTCGCGCACCTGCTTCACCTTCGGCACCTGCACTTCCAGGCCGAACTCCATCACGTGGGCCGTCAGCATGAAGATGATCAGCAGCACCAGCACGACGTCCACCAGCGGCACGACGTTGATTTCCGACAGCGCCCCGACGCTGCGCCGCCTGTAGCTGCCGCCGCCTCCGCCGCCGTTGACCGAGAACCCCATGGCGCTACTCCTCGAACTGCCGCTCCACCAGATTCAGAAATTCGAGCGCGAAGTCGTCCATGCGCGCAGCGAATTCCTTGATTGCATGGCCGAACGCGTTGTAGGCGACGGCCGCCGGGATGGCCGCCGCAAGGCCTGCCGCCGTGGCGATGAGCGCCTCGCTGATGCCGGGCGCCACCGCCCGCAGACTGGCGCTGCCCGCCGAGCCGAGCCCCTGGAACGCGTCAATGATGCCCAGAACCGTTCCGAACAGGCCGACGAAGGGCGAAACCGTGGCCGTCGTCGCCAGCCAGCTCATGCGGCGCTCCAGGCGCGCCACTTCCTCGCTGATGCCCAGCTGCAGCGCGCGTTCGAGCGCGTTCTTGTTCACGATGCGGCCGCGCGCCTTGATCTGCCGCGTCACTTCCTGGTAGCCGAAGTCGAAGACGCCGGTCAGCGGGGAGACGCGGAACTGCTCGATGGCCACAGCCACCGCTTCGAGCCCGGGCGCCTTGCGGAACGCGCGCAGGAACGCCGCGTTGGCCGCGCCGCCGTTGCGGAACTGCGACCACTTGGCGAAGATGACCGCCCAGCTCATCAGCGAGGCGAGCAGAAGCAGAACGAGGACGAACTTGGCAACCGGCGAGGCCGCCAGCACCAGCTCCCACAGCGAATGCTGCTGCAGGAGCGCCAGAGGGAGGCTAGGGAACAACGGACACGCTCCTTGTGAGGCTCTGCCTCCATCATATCGAAGGGCGGCGGAACGGCGGCATCAAACATTTCGCTCCATTTGCGTTTTATCGGGCGCTCTTCGCGGGCCGGCGGCAGACCGTATACTTGTGCTGAATGCTGGTGGAACTCGCCGTTGAGAATCTCGCCGTCGTCGAACGGCTGCGCCTCCGCCTGCATCCCGGATTCAACGCGCTGACCGGAGAGACAGGCAGCGGCAAGAGCCTCGTCGTGGGCGCGCTGAGCCTGCTGTTCGGCGGCCGCGCCTCGGCCGAAATGATCCGCACGGGCGAAGAGCGCGCCGTGGTTTCCGGCATCTTCGAGGTTCCTGCGGACGCGCGGCTCCGCGAGCTGCTGGAGCAGGCGGGCATCCCCGCCGAAGACGGAGAGCTGCTGCTGGAGCGCGAGATCACGGCCGCGGGCAAATCGCGCGCCTGGGCCGGTTCGCGCCCCGTGACCGTGGCCTTTCTGCGCGACCTCGCTCCGTACCTGGGCGACATCCACGGGCAACACGACCAGCAGAAACTGTTCTCGCCCGAGGCGCAGCGCGAAATGCTCGACGAGGCCGCCGGGGCGCTGGATCTGCTCGGACAGGTGCGCGAGGCGTGGCAGGGCTGGCGCGCCGCGCTGCGCGAACTGGCGGATCTGGACCGCGCCGAACAGGAGCGGCTGAGGCTGGCGGACCTCTGGTCCCTGCAGAGAAACGAGATCGCCGCCGCGGGGCTGAAGCCCGGCGAAGACGCGCAGCTCGAGAACGAGCGCCGCGTGCTGCGCAATGTCGCAAAGCTCAGCGAGGCCGTCGCGGCGGCTTACGGGCTGCTGGAGGAATCGGAATCGAGCGCGGGCGCGGGCGTCGGGCAGGCTCTGAAGCGCCTGGAGGAAGCGGCCCGCGTCGACGCCACGCTCGCGTCCGTCGTGGAGACGCTGCGCCCTGCGCAGATCGCCATCCGGGAGGCTTCCCACGAGCTGCGCCACTATCTGGGCAACCTGGAAGCCGACCCGCGCCGGCTGGAAGAAGTGGAAGCGCGGCTGGCGCTGATCGAGCGCCTGAAGCGCAAGTACGGAACGACGATCGAAGAGATCCTGGCGTTCTTCGACGATGTCTCCTCGCGGCTGGCCGCGCTGGAAAGCGCGGGCGAACGCCGCGCCGCCCTGGAAGAGTCGATCGCGCGGCTGGAAGCCCGCTTCCACGAGCTGGCCCGCGAGCTGCGGGAGCTGCGCACGCGCGCGGCGCGCAAACTGGCGCGCAAGGTTCAGGAGGAGCTGGCGGGGCTGGCCATGCCGGGCGCGGTGTTCCGGATTCAGGTGGAAGCGTGCGAACCCGGCGAGACCGGCATGGACGCGGTGCAGTTCCTGTTTTCAGCCAATGCGGGCGAAGAGCCGCGCCCGCTGGAGCGCGTGGCCAGCGGCGGGGAACTGTCGCGCGTGGCTCTGGCCATCAAGACCTGCATGGCGCCGGCGCGGGAAGGCGCGGCGCGGACGCTGGTGTTTGATGAAGTGGACGCGGGCGTCGGCGGCGCCGCGGGCGAGATGATCGGCCGGCGCCTCCGCGAGCTGGCGCGCCGCCATCAGGTGCTGTGCGTGACGCATCTGCCGCAGATCGCCGCCTTCGCCGAGCATCACTACCTGGTCTCGAAAAGCGAAGCCGGCGGCAGGACCGCCGCCGGCGTCGAACTGCTGGGCAATCAGGAGCGCGTGCGCGAGATCGCCCGCATGATGTCGGGGCAGAAGCTCACGCAGGAAGCGCTGCGCCACGCCGAGAAGCTGATCGAGCAGTTCTCGGCGCGCTGAGCGCGCTCAGCCCTTGTGCCAGTACATCTCCCAGCCGAGGTATTTGCGCCCGGCTTCATAGACCGCCGCAGCCACCTGCGAGAGGTTCGCCGCCACATGGTGCTCGAAGCCGTTCTCGCAGATGTAGTGCAGCAGAGCCTGCAGGTTCGGGATGCGCGCCACGCCGGCGCCGCCGAAGGTCTCGAGCGGATCGCTGGTGAACTCGCCCTCGCCGACGTAGGCTTTGAGTTTCCCTTCCGCATCGCAGGTGGACAGGCGCAGGTAGGTCATCGGACCCGCTTTGACGCGGCCCACCACCGTGCCGAACGTGTTCAGCTTGCCGACCGTGCCGGCGATGATTTCCTGGTAGTCCATCCGCGCCGTTTCGAAGAAGTGCTTCGGCAGGTTGGAGCAGTGGAAGCAGACGCACTTGTCCGGGTCCTCGCCGTAGTTGTTGTTCCAGTCCAGAAGCGCGCTCGGCGTGCCGGAGGCCAGCGCGAGCGCGTACATCGCCACCACGCCCGGAACGTCCACCTCGCAGGCGCTCGGCAGCAGCCGGTTCGACATCATGCTCATCACCGTGCAGGGCACGACGCCGAAGTACTCCTCCATCGAGGTCCAGCACTGCACGGCTGTCACGGTGATGTCGTTGTCGGCCATCCAGCGGTCCACGACAACGGCGAGCTTCGCCATCTTCAGCAGCGCCGTGGCGTCGATGCCCGCCGTGCTGACGTAGCTGTTGATCTCGGCGAGCTTGGCCTGAACGGCGGCATCGTCGTCCTTGAGCCGCCCGATGCGGCCGAAGATCTCCGACAGGTCGATCGTGTCGACATCGATGCCGGACGCTTCCAGCAGCTTCTCGCTGTAGCGGACGGTGTTGAACGCCGCCGGACGGGCGCCAATGGCGCCGACGCGGCACCGGCGCAGACCGTTCACCACGCGGCAGACGGCGGCGAACCACTCGACGTCTTTCGCGAAGTCTTCACTGGAAGGCGCCACCGTATGGAGCTTTGTGAGCGAGTACGGGATGCCGAACTGTTTGAGGTTGTTGCAGACGCTCATCTTGCCGCAGAAGCTGTCGCGGCGGTCTGCGATCGTCATGCTGGAAGCGCGGTCCGGGGTGGCCTGCACGAGCACGGGCACCTTCAGCCCCGCTCCCCGCAGCGCCTCGGCCACGCCCCGCTCGTCGCCGAAGTTGGGCAGCGTCACGATGACGCCGTCGATCTCATGGCGGTGGCGGTCGAACAGCTCGGCGCACTTCTTCGCGTCCGCGCGCGTCTCCACAGCGCCGTACTTGGTCTCTTCCGGCGACAGCACCACGACGCCGTAGCCCAATTTCTCGAGAACCTGAATCATTTCCTCGCGGCCGGACTTGGCCAAATGGTCAGGAAAGAATCCACGGTTGCCGACGATCAACCCGAACGTCTGTTTCTTCATAAGAGTGGCTCCTGCAAACGATTGCAATGCTGCGATTCTATCGTCTTCGCCCGCAGCGGTCAACGAAGAACCGCAACCGGCTGCTACACTGAAATTTCCCCCCGTGAGCAAGATTCTCAGGCTGCTGGCTGGCATCGGATTGTGTATCCTAGGCATCATCGGCTGGCTGTTGCCGATCATGCCGGGTTGGGCTTTCATGATCCCGGGGCTGATCATTCTGTCCGACTTCTTTCCGCCGCTGCGGCGGGCCCTTCACTGGGCCCGGGACAAAGTGAAAGAGGAGGCGGCCAGATTCAGGGACCGGCCCGGCCAGGGGCAGCCGCCCCACAGTTGAGTCCATGCCGTACCGCACCGACGACGTCCGCATCCAGCAGATCTACGAGCTGATCACGCCGCAGGCGCTGCTCGACCAGTTTCCCCTGCACGACGAGGGCGCGAAGCTCATCTGGGAAGCGCGCCATACGATTCACGATCTGCTGTATGGAAAGGATCAGCGCCTGGCGGTCGTCGCGGGACCCTGCTCGATCCACGACGTGGCCGCGGCGGAGGACTATGCGGGGAAGCTGCTGGAACTGAGCCGGCAGTACAGGGACGCGCTGTTCGTGATCATGCGCGTCTACTTCGAGAAGCCCCGCACGACCGTGGGCTGGAAGGGCCTGATCAACGATCCCTACCTCGACGGCAGCTTCCAGATCAACGAGGGGCTGCGGCGCGCGCGCGGGCTGCTGCTGCGGCTGACGCAGATGGGCATCCCCTGCGCCACGGAGTTTCTGGACATGATCACGCCGCAGTACATCGGCGACCTGATCTCGTACGGCGCCATCGGCGCCCGCACGACGGAGAGCCAGGTGCACCGGGAGCTTGCCAGCGGACTGTCCTGCCCGGTCGGCTTCAAGAACGGAACAGACGGCAACTTCAAGGTGGCCATCGATGCGGTGCGCGCCGCCCGCATCTCGCATCATTTCCTGTCCGTCACCAAGGCGGGCCATTCGGCCATCGTCTGCACGAAGGGCAACAAGGATTGCCACGTCATTCTGCGCGGAGGCAAGCTGCCGAACTTCGACGAGCAGTCGATCGAGACCGTGCTGCTCAGCCTGCGCGGCGCCAAGCTGCCGGACCGCGTGATGGTGGACTGCTCGCACGCCAACTCGTTGAAGAACTACCGCCTGCAGTCGGCCGTGGCGCGGAACCTGTCCATGCAGATTGCCGCCGGACAGACGGGGATCTTCGGCGTCATGCTCGAGTCGTTCCTCGTCGCCGGCAGGCAGGACCTCGTCCCCGGGCAGCCTCTGGTTTACGGACAGTCCATCACCGACGCCTGCATCGACATCGAAGAGACGCGGCAGATCTTCGACCTGCTGGCCGAAGCGACGCTGCGCCGGATGACCGCCTCCGCGGCCTCTCTGTGACGCAGGCCGCCTGCGGGACAATGGAATTTCCATGATCGACCGCATCTCCGTGCATGGCGCACGGGTGCACAATCTGAAAAACGTCAGCGTCTCGATTCCCCGCGGCTCGTTCACCGTCATTACGGGACTGTCCGGCTCGGGCAAGTCCTCGCTGGCGTTCGACACGATCTACGCCGAGGGCCAGCGCCGCTATGTAGAGACGCTGTCGCCGTACGCGCGGCAGTTCCTCGACCAGATGGAACGGCCGGACGTGGATTCGATCGACGGCCTGTCGCCGGCCATCTCCATCGAGCAGAAAACCACCAGCCGCAGCCCCCGCTCCACGGTCGGCACGATCACGGAGATCTACGACTACCTCCGTCTGCTGTGGTCTTCCATCGGCACGCCGCACTGCCCTTCCTGCGGCATTCCCATCACGCGCCAGACCACCCAGCAGATTGTCGAACAGGTGATGGCGCTTCCGGCGGGCGAGCGCGTCATGATCCTGGCTCCCATCGTCCGGGGCAGGAAGGGCGAATACCGCAAGGAGCTGGAGAAGTTCGCGCGCGCCGGATTCGTGCGCGCGCGGATCGACGGCGAGCTGCGCTCGCTGGACGAGGACATCCGGCTGGACAAGCGCCGGAACCATACGATCGAGGTGGTGGTGGACCGGCTGCCGCTGAAAGCGGACTCCGCGCGCCGGCTGGAAGCTTCCGTGGAGACGGCCACGCGGCTTGCCAACGGCCTCGTCACCGTGGTTCACGTGGGCGGCGAGGAGCGGCTCTACTCGCTGAAGCTCGCCTGCCCCGAGTGCGGGCAGAGCGTGCCGGAGATCGAGCCGCGCTCGTTTTCCTTCAACAGTCCGTACGGCGCCTGCGAAGCCTGTCACGGACTCGGCGCCACGTGGTCGTTCGACCCGCTGAAGGTGATCGCCGATCCATCGCGGCCGCTGTTCGACGGGGGCCTCGGCCCCGGCAGCTCCAGCATGCTGATGCAGCAGGCCGTGCACGCTCTGGCGCGGCAGCTCCGCATCCGGCTGGACCGCCCGTTTGAAGTGCTGCCGGCAAAACAGCAGCAGGCGCTGCTGCACGGCGCCGGGGGCATGCCCGGCATTCTGGCCCTGCTGCAGCGCTCCTTCGAGGACGCCACCGAGGGCTACCGCGAGTATCTGGCCGATTTCATGTCTCCCTCGGAGTGCGCCGCCTGCGGCGGCCGCCGGCTCCGGCCGTCGAGCCTTGCGGTGAAACTGAAGGGCCTGTCGATCGCCGAATTCACCGCCCTGCCGGTTTCGCGGGCGCTGGACGAAATCCGTTCCTGGACGCTGACGCCGCGGGAGGAGCAGATCGCGGCTCGCATCGTGGAAGAGGTGCGCCACCGGCTGTCCTTCCTGTGCGAAGTGGGGCTCGACTATCTTTCGCTGGACCGCTCCGCCGCCACACTCTCCGGCGGCGAATCGCAGCGCATCCGGCTGGCCACGCAGATCGGCTCGCGCCTGCGCGGCGTGCTGTACGTGCTCGACGAGCCCTCCATCGGCCTGCATCCGCGCGATAACGAGCGGCTGCTGGCGACGCTCACGCGGCTGCGCGATCTCGGCAACACGGTGTTGGTGGTGGAGCACGACGAGGAGACCATCGAACGGGCCGACTACGTCATCGATCTCGGTCCGGGCGCGGGACGGCTGGGCGGCGAGCTGATCGCCGCCGGCAGGCCGGCCGAAATCGCCGCGCATCCGCGGTCGCTCACCGGCGCCTATCTGGCGGGGCGCCGTTCGATTCCGCTGCCGCCGGCGCGCCGTCCCGGCAACGGGCTGAAGCTGGTGCTGCGGGGCGCGCGCCATCACAACCTGAAGAACATCGACGTCGAGTTTCCGCTCGGGATGTTTCTCTGCGTCACCGGGGTCAGCGGCAGCGGCAAGTCGACACTCGTGCACGACATCCTGTACCGGGTGCTGGCGCAGCACATCTACGGCGCCAGGACGCCGCCGGGACTGTTCGACTCCATCGAGGGGCTCGAGCACATCGACAAGGTGATCGAGATCGACCAGACGCCGATCGGCCGTTCGCCGCGCTCGAATCCCGCCACGTACACGGGCGTCTTCACGCCGATCCGCGAGCTGTACGCCATGCTGCCGGAGGCGCGGGAGCGCGGCTACAAGCCGGGGCGGTTCTCGTTCAACGTGAAAGGGGGCCGCTGCGAAGCCTGCCAGGGCGACGGCGTCAAGCGGATCGAGATGAACTTCCTGCCGGACGTGTACGTGCCGTGCGACGTCTGCCGGGGGCGGCGGTACAACTCCGAGACGCTGGCGGTGCGCTTCAACGGCGTCTCCATCGCCGATCTGCTCGAGATGACCATCGAAGACGCGCTCGAGCTGCTGAAGAACATCCCGCAGATCCAGACGAAGCTCCAGACCCTGGTGGATGTCGGGCTCGGGTATCTGCATCTCGGCCAGTCGTCCACCACGCTGTCTGGAGGCGAGGCGCAGCGGATCAAGCTGGCGCGGGAGCTGTCGCGCCGCCAGACGGGCAAGACGCTGTACATCCTGGATGAACCCACGACGGGGCTCCACTTCGAGGACATCCGCAAGCTTCTCGACGTGCTCAACCAGCTTGTCGATCTGGGCAATACCGTGCTCGTCATCGAGCACCAGCTGGACGTGATCAAATCGGCCGACTGGATCATCGACCTGGGGCCGGAGGGCGGCGAAAAGGGCGGCACGGTGGTGGCCGCCGGTCCGCCGGAGCACGTGGTCCGCTCCCGCCGCAGCCACACGGCGCGCGCACTTGAAAAAGCGCTGAAAAACGGCAAAGCTGGTTAGGAGCCGCCTTGAGCAAGTACCGCGAGACGCCCCTCGATTTCTCCCGCCTTTCGACAATCCCGCTGGCCGAACGGGGCGGGAAGGTGCGGATCGAGCACATGGGCGCTCCCCACAGGAAAGGCGCCACGCTGGCGGAATGGCTGGACCGTCTGCCGCGCCTGCTGGCGGCGGACTCGCTGCGGGCGGTCGTCTCGTCGATTCTGGAAGCGCGCAGGAGGGGCCGCGCCATTCTTTGGGGGCTGGGCGGACATGTCGTGAAGTGCGGGCTGGCGCCGGTGCTTGCAGACCTGATGGACCGCGGGTTCATCACGGGCGTCGCCATGAACGGCGCCACGTCGATCCACGATTTCGAGATCGCCCTGGCCGGCTGCACGAGCGAAGACGTGGAGGCCGTTCTCCCGGACGGACGGTTCGGCTCGGCGGAAGAAACCGGGCGGCTGATGAACGAGGCCATCCGGAGGGCGCAGGACGAAGACAGCGGGCTGGGCGAGGCGCTCGGAGCGGCGCTGGACAGGCTGGCGCCCGCGGAGTTCGCGCCCTACTCGATCCTGCTGCAGGCGTGGAGGCGCTCGATTCCGGCGACGGTGCACGTGGCCGTAGGAACGGACACGCCGCACACGCATCCCGCCGCCAGCGGCGCGGCCATCGGGGAGGCGTCGCACCGCGACTTCCGCCTGTTCTGCTCGCTCGTGCGCGGGCTGGATGACGGGGGCGTGTATCTGAACGTGGGTTCGGCGGTCGTGCTTCCGGAGGTGTTTCTGAAAGCCGTGTCGGCGGTGCGGAATCTGCGGTACCCGCTGGCCGGCTTCACGACGGTGAACTTCGATTTTCTGCAGCACTACCGGCCGCGGGTGAACGTGGTGGAGCGGCCGCACGCGCAGGCTGGCGGGGCGGGCTATTCGATCACCGGCCACCATGAGATTCTGGTGCCGCTGCTGGCGGCGCTGCTGGTCGAGGCTGAGCCATGACGGCGCCTGCTCCGCCCTCCGTGGCGCGCACGGATCCTTTCTGGTCGTGGCGGGACGCGGCGCTGCTGGCGGCGCTCACCATCCCCTGCTTTTCCCTGGCCGTGGCGCTGACCCACGGCTTTTTTCTGCTGCTGCCGCGCATGCCCGGAGAGGCGGCGCGCGCGCTCACGATGCAGTTTGCGTTCTACGTGTTCTGGTTCGGCGCGCTGTGGCTGATCCTCTGGCAACGCTACCACGCGCCGTTCTGGAGCTCCCTGGGATGGCGCTTCCCGTGGCCGAACATGCTGTTCACCGGCATTCTGGGACCCGGACTCGTGGTTGTCATCGCCGTGCTCGGGGAGCTGCTCCACACGCCCGTCATCGACAACGCCGTGGCGCGGCTGCTGCGCGACCGGTGGTCGATCCTGCTGGTCGGGACGTTCGCCGTCACGCTGGGTCCGCTGGCCGAGGAGCTGATCTTCCGCGGTTTCATCCAGCCGCTGGCCATCCGCTCGTTCGGCATCTGGGCGGGCATCTCGCTGGCCAGCGCGCCGTTCGCGCTGCTGCACGGTCCGCAGTACGCCTGGAACTGGCAGCATATGCTGCTGCTGTTCCTGGCGTCGTTCGTCTTCGGGTACACGCGGCACCGGACAGGGTCCACCACGGCTTCCACGGTGGTTCACGCCACCTACAACCTCACGTTCTTCGTCGGCTATCTGGCGCAGCGGCGCGAGCTGCTGATGTGACGGCCGCGCGCCGCGTGGTTCAATGGAAGTTTCCCCTATGGTGGAGACCGTCAAGTGGACGCCGGATGGCGTTGTGCTGATCGATCAGACGAAGCTGCCGCGCACGGTGGAGTTCGTCACCTGCCGGACGTATGCGGAGGTGGCGGAAGCGATCCGCGACATGGTGGTGCGCGGGGCGCCCGCCATCGGAGTCACGGCAGCCATGGGCGTGGCGCTCGGGGTGCTTCAGACGCCGCCGGACCAGCTCGGCGGGGAGTTCCCCCGCATCTGTGAAACGCTCGCCTCCACGCGCCCCACGGCGGTGAACCTGTTCTGGGCCATCGACCGGATGAAGCGGCTGTACGCCTCCGTGAACGGCCGCCCGGCGGAAGAGATCCGCAAGGCGTTCGTCGAAGAGGCTCTGCGCATTTACGAAGAAGACATCGCCATCAACCGCGCCATCGGCCGCCATGGGGCGCCGCTCGTGCCGGATGGAAAGTCCGTGCTGACGCACTGTAACGCCGGCGCTCTGGCCACTGCGGGCTATGGGACGGCGCTTGGGGTGATCCGCGCCGCGGCGGAGGCGGGCAAGAAAGTGCATGTTTTCGCCGACGAAACGAGACCGTTCCTCCAGGGGGCGCGTCTCACCGTCTGGGAGCTGCAGCAGGACGGCATCCCTGTGACGCTGATCACCGACAACATGGCGGGGCATTTCCTGAAATCCGGCCGGATCGGCTGCGTCATCGTCGGAGCGGACCGCATCGCGCGCAACGGCGACACGGCCAACAAGATCGGTACTTATTCCGTGGCCGTGCTGGCGAGGGAGAACCAGGTTCCCTTTTATGTAGCCGCCCCGGTCTCGACCCTGGATCTGACGCTCGAGTCCGGCGAACAGATCCCCATCGAGGAGCGGGCTGCCGCGGAGGTCACCCACGTCTTCGGCGTGCCCGTGGCTCCGGAGGGGACCGACGTGGCCAACCCGGCTTTCGATGTCACGCCCGGCCGCTACATCACCGGCATCATCACTGAGCGCGGCGTGGCCCGGCCGCCCTATGAACAGAGCCTGCCCGCGCTGGCCCAGGGAGACTGACACCATGAAACGTTTTGCCGCTTTTCTGTTCGCGTCCGCCCTCTTGCTGCACGCCGGCCCGCTGTCGGGCAAGCGCGTCGCCAGCTTCACGCTGCCGGATTCGCAGGGCCGCTACCACGACGTGCTTGATTACCGGGGCAAGATCCTGCTCATCGACATCATGCGCACGGACTGCCCGCACTGCGGGACATTTTCCAGGACGCTCGAGCGCGTCAAGTCCCGCTACGGCGACCGCATCCATATCCTGTCGATCGTGAATCCCCCCGACAACCAGCAGACCGTGGCCGCATACGTCGCCAAGCACAAGATCACCACGCCGGTGCTGTTCGATTTCGGGCAGGCCGTGGCCGCGATGCTCAACATCACGCCGCAGAATCCCACGATCAAACTGCCGACCCTGCTCATCGTCGGGCCGGACGGGATCATCCGCGAAGATTTCGTCTACGACGAATCCCGCAAGGATCTGAAGAACATCTTCGAGGGCGACGGGCTCAACCGCATTCTCGACAAACTGCTGGCCGAGTCCGGCGGCAGGAAGTAACGCGGCGGACGGATGCGGCCGGCCGGGGATCAATCCGCAGCGCCCAGCTCCCTGTAGGCGCTCCAGGTCAAATCGACAGTGCGCTGCCAGGAAAACTCCGCCGCCCGCGCCCTGCCCGCGCTGACGAGACGCGCGCGCAGGGATTGATCCCGGATCAGCGCCTCCAGAGCCTGGGCGATGTCGTCCTCGCGGAAGGGGTCGACGAGAACCGCCGCGTCTCCGCACACTTCCGGCAGCGCGCCCCGCGTGGAGCTCAGCACCGGCACTCCGTGCGCCATCGCCTCCAGAACAGGAATCCCGAAGCCCTCGTCGAGCGATGGAAATGCGAACACGGACGCCCGCCGGTAGAGCTGTTCAATCTCCGCATCCGGAATCCAGCCCGTCCACGTGATGCGCTCCGCGGCGGGGCTTTGACGGATCCGCGCTTCGACTTCCTCGGCGCCGTAGCCTCCGCCGCCCGCCAGCACCAGCCTCCATGGAGGCGGCGCGGTTTTCTCGAACGCGGCGACCAGCCTCGCCAGGTTTTTCCGCTTCTGCACCGCGCCGACGTGCAGAACGAGCGGCTCGCGCTCTTCTTCACTCAGAGCATCCGGCAGCCTGACGCCATGCGGCGTGACGCGGAGCCGCGGCGCGGGAACGCCCAGGATCTCTTCCACCTGACCGGCGGTGAAACGGCTGACGCAGAGGATCAGATCCGCGCGCGCCGCCGCCTCGCGCGCCTGCTGCTGGAAGCGCTCGCGGAATTCGGGCGTCGAATATTCCGCCGTGAACACGAACAGGTCATGAAACGTCGCCACGCGGAGCCGGTAGGGCGCTGCAGGCAGCCGCTGGTTCAGACCATGGAAGAGCCGGGCGCGCCCGGTGCGGAAGCGCTCGAACAGAGGACGGATGGCCACGTTCGCCGGACGTTCCGCGCGGAGTCCGGCGCGGAGACGGTGGAGGCGGTAGTGCCATTCGAAGCGTGTTTCGGGATGCGCCCGGGCGAGGCCGTGGAGGAGTTCGCGGCAGTAGACGCCGATTCCGGAAAGCTGCCTGCCTTCGCTGTAGGTGGCATCGAGCCCGATGGTCAATCGCGGATCCCGTATTCCTTCAGTTTGCGGTAAAGCGTCGTGCGGCCGATGCCCAGCAGGTGCGCCGCCATCACGCGGTCGCCTTTCGTGTACCGCAGGGCGTTGATGATGGCCCGCCGCTCCATCTCGGCCAGCGGCAGGACGGGCGTGACGAAGCTGTCGTCCGGCTCGCCGCCGTCCGGCGCTGCGCCCGCCGCGGCAGCCTGGACGGGCGCCTGCGGCGAGCGCCTGCGCTCGTGGAAATGCAGCAGCTGCGACGGAGCGTCCTGCAGGTGGAGCACCGGGCCGCTGTTGACCGCCACCATGTGCTGGATGCAGTTCTCCAGTTCCCGGACATTGCCCGGCCAATCGTAGCTCATCATCAGCTCGAGGAGCTCGCCGCTCATGGTGTGGCCGTTGCCGTACATCTCGAGGAAATGACGGATCAGCGCCGGCAGGTCCTCCTTGCGGTCCCGCAGAGGGCTCAGCCTCAGCGTCACCACGTTCAGCCTGTAATAAAGGTCCTGCCGGAAACGGCCGGCTTCGACTTCCTTCGCCAGATCGCGGTTGGTGGCGGCGATGATGCGGAAACTGGACTTGCGCACCTGGAGCGACCCCACCGGGCGGAACTCTTTTTCCTGAAGGACCCGAAGCAGCTTGGCCTGCAGGTCGAGCGGCAGCTCGCCGATCTCGTCGAAGAACGCCGTGCCGCCGTTGGCCTGCTCGATCAGGCCGATCTTGTTCGAGTTCGCTCCCGTAAAAGCGCCCTTCACATGGCCGAAGAGCTCGCTTTCCATCAGCGTGCCCACCATGGACGAGCAGTCGATGGTGACGAACGGGCCGCCGGGGCCGTTGCTGTGAATCGTCCGGGCCACCAGTTCTTTCCCGGTGCCCGTCTCGCCCAGAAGAAGGACGGGCCAGTGGCCCCGGCCCAGCTTCGCCGCCAGACGCAGGACATTTCTCAGCCTGGCCGATTGTCCGACGAGCTCGTAGTTGCGCCCCCTGGTTTCCTGGATCATCCAGCGCCGGTCCTCAGATCTCTCCAGCGGATACAAAGACAGTTCTCCTCAAGAGAGTAGTGCCTCCAGAGGAGAATTTCTCTACAAGAAACTTTGCCAAGCCTCATTGTAAGCCCGAATCCGGCCCGGACCCGCAGCGCGCCTGCGGGACGCCTTACCGGATCCGCACGACGAAGACGTCTTTCACTTCGCGCCGCATCTGCTCGGCCGCCGCTTCGGCCTCCCGCTGATCGCCGAACCGCCCGACGAAGATCCGGAACGTTCCCGGCGGCGTCAGCGAGGCCACGATGTCGACGGGTTCATAGCGCCTGCGCAACTGTTGCTGGTATCGCTCCGCGGCCGCGCGGTCGGCGAACGATCCGGCCTGGATGGTGAACAGCGGAGGCTGCCGCGCCGCTTCGGGGTTCGTGTAGCCGGCGAGTTCGATCCTGACCCTCGCCAGACCTGGCCCGAGAAGTCCGATCTCCCGCGCCGCCGCGCGCGACAGATCGATGATGCGCCCCTCGACGAACGGGCCGCGGTCGTTGATCCGCACCATCACCGTTTTCCTGTTCTCGAGATTCGTCACCTTCACCATGGCGCCGAACGGCAGGGTGCGGTGCGCGGCGGTCATCTGATTCATGTCGAACACTTCGCCGCTGGAGGTCTTTCTGCCGTGGTAAGGATTGCCGTACCAGCTTGCGATGCCGGTTTCCGTCCATCCCGGCGAAGGCGCCGCCGGCGGACGCGCCGCGCGCTTCTTTTTCCCGCATCCGGGCAGTCCCAGCAGCGCTGCGGCAAGCAGCGCGGCGCACGCGAAAATCGAGGATGCGCGCGTCGCGGAGGTCAAAACAAAACTCCTTACCTCTGTTTTAACCTCTCCTGCGCGCGGATAAACACGTCTTCCCTGCTTTCTCCTTCACTTTTTTCTTGACAACAATCAGAGACCAAGTTTATAAAGAGATCACAATGCTGTCGCACTGCGACCGCAAAATCTGATGTTACGGAGAACAGATCGATGAAGAACGCGACCAAGAAGGCTGCCAAGAAGGCGACGAAGAAGGCCGCCAAGAAGGCTGCCACCAAGAAGAAGAAGTAAGTGCGGCG
>FWPV01004244.1_pt1 | contig 18753 bp, 14 predicted proteins | sample 2228371 | NCBI WGS metagenome assembly FWPV01 (sample SAMEA103939776, study PRJEB20133) | metagenome
AGAAGGACTTGAAACCGTTGTCCCAGAACGCCAGACCGATGATGCCCTTGGAATCGAGCTTCTTCAGGATGCCGGCGCCGATCGGGCCCTTGGTCACCTTGTGCAGGTCGGTGTAACCATCAAAGATGAAGGGCAGGTCAAACACTTCGAACTCCTTGACACCCAGCGGGCCGAACTTGGCCAGCGACGGCGCCAGCATCTGCACGGCACCCAGCTGCAGCGCCTCCATCTCTTCCTTGTCCTTGTACAGCTGGCTGTTCGGATAGACCTCGACCTTCACCTTGCCGCCGGTCAGTTCCTCGGCGCGCTTCTTGAAGAATTCCGCTGCCTTGCCCTTCGGGGTTTCGGTCGCCACGACGTGACTGAACTTGATCACGATGGGCTGTTGCGCCACTGCAAACGGGGTGAGGCCGAGCGCGATCAGGCCGAACAACATCGAATGAAGTTTCATGAGGTCTCCTCCTTTATGGATGCACCGGACGCGAACGGCCCGTGTGATGCACAAATTCTGGGCGCGTCACTTCACAAAGGACATTGTGGATATCCGCAACCGCGATTGCGTCTGGCAGGTTGTGGATTTCCGACCTGCAGTGCGTCCGATACGCGCCTTATGATGTGAGCTGTGCGGTACGCACCAGGCGCATGCTGCGCTCCATCTTCCGAAAGCCAACGAGCAACGTGGAATCCCTGCTTCGCCTGCCGCAGTCCGCAGCACCGCCCACCGTTGCCCCCGGCTGGTACTGGGTCCTGCCGCGCGTGGCACTGGTGCTGTTCCTCGCTGCCATCGCGGCACTGGTCTGGCTGCTGCACAGCAAGGATCAGGAGGACCAGCGCGCGGCGATGATCAGCGACGTGCTGTGGATGGAACAGGACTTGCGATTCCACCTCGATCGCAACGTGGAACTGATCGGGCAACTGGGTCGCGAGGCCGCCGAAAAGGGCTTCGATGCAGCCGCGCTCGAACTGCGTGCGCGCAGTCTCGTGAGCAATGGCCAGGGCTTGCTGAGCGTCGAGCGTCTGCTCGCGATCGACCCCAACGATGACGCACTCGCCGCACCGGCCCGGCTCGCGGACCGGATCGGACAGGCGGTCTATCTGCCGCCCCGTGCGTTACAGGACGGCGATGTGCAGTTCGACGTGCTGGTGCCGCTGGGCGCCGGCCGGGGCTGGATGCTTGGACGCTACTCGCTGGCGCAGATGCTCGTGCGTTCGGTGCCGTGGTGGTTTGCCGAGCGCTATGCGGTCGAGGTGATCGACAACACCGAACGCGTACTGGCCAGCAAGTCGAAGGTATCGTCCGGCAACAGCGATCTGGGCTATTCGCTCTCTTTCGACCCGCCGGGCCACGGGCTGCGGCTGCGTGTCGCCGCCTATCGCAGCGAAACCCGCCTGCTGCCGGCGCTGCTGGTGGTCACCCTGGTCGGCCTCGCACTGACCATGCTGTGGAGCCTGTGGGCGCTGCGCCGCCACCTCAATCGCCGGCTCGCCGCCGAACATGCCCTGCGCGAAGAACATGCCTTTCGCACTGCGATGGAAAATTCACTGATCATCGGCCTGCGCGCGCGCGATCTCGAAGGCCGCATCACGCACGTCAATCCGGCGTTCTGCCGCATGGTCGGCTGGAGCGCCGAGGAACTGATGGCGATGCGCCCGCCGATGCCCTACTGGGCACCCGAACACGCCGAACACATCCGGGCGCTGCACGACGGCATCCTCGCCGGCAACGCCGAAAAACGCGATGCGATCGAACTGACCTTCATGCGGCGCGACGGTGAACGCTTCGACGTGCTGATTTCCGAAGCGCCGCTGGTCGATGCCGAGGGCCGGCACGTCGGCTGGATGAGTTCGGTACTCGATGTCACGGAAAGCAAGCAGGCCGAGGCGCTGTACCGGCAGCAGCAGGAACAGCTGCAATTCACCGGCCGGCTCATCACGATGGGCGAAATGGCGTCCACGCTGGCGCACGAACTGAACCAGCCGCTTTCCGCCATTTCCAGCTACAGCACGGCATGCCTGAACATGATCGAAACCGGCCAGGGCCATCTGTCCGACTTCAGGGAACCGCTGTCGAAGATGAACACGCAGGCGCGGCGCGCCGGCACCATCATCCGCCGCGTGCACGAATTCGTGCGACGGTCAGAGCCGCAACGCGTGCGCTGCGCGCTGAATGACATCGTCGACGACGCGGTGGCGCTGATCGAAGCCGATGCGCGCAAGCGCAACATCCACATCACCACGTCGCAGGCGCCGGATCTGGCCGACGTGCTGGCCGACCGTGTGATGATCGAGCAGGTACTGCTGAACCTGATCCGCAACGGCATGGACGCCATGGCCGGCAGCTCGGCGGAAAAGCGGCGGCTGCAGATCGATACCCGGGCCGACGGCGAAGACGTGCAGGTGGCGGTGCGCGACAGCGGCGCCGGCATTCCGCCCGACATCGCGGAAAAACTCTTCGCGCCCTTCTTCACCACCAAACCGGACGGCATGGGCATGGGATTGAACATCTGCCGCTCCATCGTCGAACTGCATCACGGCCGGCTGTGGTTCGAAGCGGCCGAGGGAGGCGGCACCGTGTTCATCCTGAAACTGCCGGCGGCCGATGCAGAGGCGCTGTCGACATGAGCACGAACCAGATCTTCATCGTCGACGACGACGACGCCATCCGCGATGCGCTTGGCTGGCTGTTCCGCTCGCGCGGCCATGTCGCGCGGCTGTGGTCGTCAGCCGAGGCGCTGATTGCCGGTGGCGAGATCGGGCGCTGCGGCTGTCTGCTGCTCGACATCCGGATGGACGGCATGAGCGGGCTCGAACTGTTCGAATGGCTGCGCGAGAACGGCCATGACATCCCGGTCATTTTCCTGACCGGGCATGGCGACGTGCCGATGGCGGTCGCCGCGCTGAAAAAGGGCGCCTTCGATTTCGTGGAGAAACCGTTCAACGACAACGAGCTGGTCGACCGTGCGCTGGCCGCGCTCGACATCCACCACCAGCGCTCGAGCCGTCAGGCCGCGGCGCGCGAGGTCGACGAGCGCCTCGCACAGCTCACCAGCCGAGAGCTGGAGGTAATGGAGCGTGTATTGGCCGGCCAGATGAACAAGGTGATCGCGATGGATCTCGGGGTGACGATGCGCACGGTCGAGGTGCATCGGGCACGCATCTTCGACAAGATGGGCGTGCGCTCGGCGGTCGAGCTGGCGCAACTGCTCACCGCCCGCACCCCGAAGCCGGATTGAGCTGGCGCGCCGCCCGGCGTGAAGCCTTGCGGGCCGATCAGGCCAGCACCTGCAGCAACCAGCGGTTCAGATCGGCAATTTCGTCCGGACACAGCTCGTGATCCATGTCGTAGGTATGCCAGTCACACGACACCGACAGGTCATCGAGCACGGCGCGCGCCGCCAGCCCGCGGTCGATATCGACCACGCTGTCGTTGAGGCCGTGCGCCAGAAACACCGGCACATCGCGGTTGGCGGCGCTGCGCTCGCCCGCGGTCTTGCCGGCCAGCGGCAGATAGCCCGACAAGCCGGCAATGCCGGCCAGCCGCTCGGCGTGGCGCAGGCCGGCGACCAGCGCCATCGCGCAGCCCTGCGAAAACCCCATCAGCACGATGCGCGACGCCGGCGTGCCGCGTGCGGTTTCGCGCGCGATGAGCGCCTCGACGATCTGTTGCGACGCGCGGATGCCCGCCTCGTCATCGATGCCCGAGCCCGGCGCGAACACGTCGAACCAGGCGCGCATGATGTATCCGCCGTTGCGCGTGACCGGGCGCTCGGGCGCGTCGGGCAGCACGAAGCGCACCGGGCCGACGGCATCCAGATCCAGCGCGCGGCACACCGGCACGAAGTCGTTGCCATCGGCACCCAGGCCATGCAGCACGATGAGGGTTGCGGACGGCGCAGGGCCGGATTCAAGTTCGATCAGGTTCACCGCCATGTTCCAGCTCCGGAAAGTCATTGTCGAAGACCGGGCTGTCGCTGAGCCGACAGCACGACCCGGATGCGCATCCTACCGAACACGCGCCCGATCACCGGCCGGGTCCGGTCGCCGGGATACCCTGAAGATCAATTGACCCGGCACGCGACCGGCGCGTTACAGTGCCGCCACATCAACCGGAGAATGCAATGAAAACACTGACCGTACACCTCACTGCCGAGCTGCAGGTGCCCGATGACTGGACCCTGGTGGACCACGCGTCGGGTGTCACCGTACTCAAGGTCGGCGACCAGTTCATCGACTTCGACATCACGCCGCTGTCCACGCGCGAGGACGACCCGGAAGCGCTGTGGAGCGACGATGACCAGACCCTGACCAGCCAGGTGCTCGACTGCGTGACCGAACTCGATACTGACATCGAAATTGCCTACCATCAGTAGTCAAAGACCGGGGTGAGCTGCGACGGGCGCGCAGTTCCCTGACGGAGTTGGGTATCGCCCGACCGCACGGGAGTTCGACCATGACCTTGCGCACCCCCACAGGCCTGGCCGTCAGTGGCGCCAGCCCACGCAGTCTTGAACTGCTCGAACGGGCGGAACACCAGTTCCGCTGCTTCATCGGCGACCCGGTCGCAACCGTCAGCGCAGCCCTCGAGGACAGCCCGGACATGGTCATGGGCCATGTGCTGCTTGCCTACCTGATGCTGCTCGGCACCGAACCCGCCGGGCTTCCGGTGGCCGCTGCCGCGTGCAGAAGTGCAGAAGGTTTGCCCGCCAATGAGCGCGAAGCACGCCACGTCAAGGCGGTCGGCCTGCTGGTCGGTGGCCGCTGGCGCGCCGCTGCGCGCGTGCTCGAAGACCTCGCCATTGACCATCCGCTCGACGTGCTGGCGCTGCAGGCCGGCCACCAGACCGATTTCCTGCTCGGCGATTCGCGCATGCTGCGCGACCGCATCGCGCGCGCCCTGCCCGCGTGGCACACCGACATGCCGGCCTGGCACGCGGTCGCCGGCATGCTGGCGTTCGGGCTGGAAGAAACCGGCGACTATGCACGTGCCGAGCACTACGGCCGGCAGGCGGTCGAGCGCCAGCCGCAGGACGGCTGGGCGCAGCATGCCGTCGCGCACGTGATGGAAATGCAGAACCGGCGGCACGACGGCATCGCATGGATGCGCGCCGCACCCCGTGCCTGGGCGCAGGACAGCTTCCTGTCGGTGCACAATCACTGGCATCTGGCGCTGTTCCACCTCGGGCTGGACGACATCGACGCGGTGCTGGCGCTGTACGACGGCCCGGTATGCGCCGACGCGCCGGGCCTGGTGTTCGACCTGGTCGACCAGTCTGCGCTGCTGTGGCGCCTGCATCTGCGCGGCATCGATGTCGGGACGCGCTGGCAGGCGCTGGCCGACCGCTGGGCACCGATCGCCACCACCGGCCGCTACGCCTTCAACGACATGCATGCCACGATGGCCTTCGCGGCGGCCGGTCGCACCGACCTGATCCGGGCGATTGCCGATGCGCAGCAGGCGGTCATCGAAGGCGACGGCCACCACGGGACGGACAACACGCGTTTCACCACCGAGGTCGGCCGTGCCGCAACCGCCGCGATGGCGGCGTTCGCCGACGGCGACTATGCGCAGACGGTCGAGCTGTTGCGGCCGATCCGCCATATTTCGCACCGCTTCGGCGGCAGTCACGCCCAGCGCGACGTGATCGACCTGACCCTGATCGAGGCGGCGGCACGCGGCGGCCAGCAGTCGCTGGCGAACGCCTTGCGCGCCGAACGCGCGTTACAGATGGGCCGGCAGCCGACGATCTGACGACCGTCCGCGGCGACCGCGTGGTCAGGGTCCGCCGGGCCCCAGGTAGCGCCGGTCCGACCAGGTTGCCAGCCATTCAGGCACGAAAGCCACGAAGATCGACACCAGCATGCCGGTGATGAAGGCATCGCCCCAGGCCATCAACCAGCGGGCGACCAGCGCCTGTTCCATCGCGACGCCGTCGATCAGATGGTGTGCGAACTCGTAAGCCACCCCGGCCAGGAACAGGCAGAGCGCGGTGCCGATGAAGGCGCGGCCCAGCACGTAAATGAAAGGATGCGGCGGCAGCGCGCGTCGCAACACCTCGCCCAGCGCCAGTGCCAGCGTTGCCGGTACCAGGCCGATCCATACCAGCTGCGACAGCACCGCGGCCCACCCGAGCTGACCGAACAGCCACACCGCGAGCGCAACCAGCAGCAGTTCGATGACCGCCAGCGGCCAGCCGAACATCAGCACCAGCAGGCAGGCACCCGACAACTGGATCGAAATGCCGGCCGGCAGGTTCTGCGGCAGCACCCACAGCAACGACAGCAGCACCCATGACGCCACCCAGGGCGCGCCGAGCGGGCCGCGCAACATGCGCCACGGACGCAGCGCCACGCTGACGCCCAGCGCCGCAACACACAGCAACACTTCGATGATGATCACGATGCCCGAACGCCTGATACAGGGATGATCGACAGTGTGTCACGCCGTTCCGGCGGCTGTCGCGCTGCGCAGTCGATTCCGTCGGCAGGGTGTCACCAAGCTGTCACGCAGGCTGTTCAAACTCCAGGGTGATCATTCACAACAACAATTGGCGCAGCCTGCCGGAGGTCACATGAAAAAATCCCTGATTCACCTGTTCCGCCTGACGTTTGCGGGCGCGCTGCTGCTCGGCAGCGCGCAGGTTTCGTTTGCGCAGACCGTCGTGAACGGCACGTCCTTCACGCTGCACGAACTGGTCGGCGTCGGCCGGCTGGCCGCCAATCTGCGCGACGAACACGGTGAAACCTTCGGCTCGATCTCCGGCCTGGTGGCCGATGCGTCGACCTGGACACGCACCGGCGACCGTTACACCGGCATCTTCTACGCCTCGCCCGACCGTGGCTACAACGTGGCGGGCACCATCGACTACACGGCGCGCATCAACCGCATCGCGGTCGACTTCACGCCTGCAGCAGCAGGCAGCACCGGCCTGGGCCAGAACCAGATCGGCCTCGCCCTGACGCAATCGACGCTGCTGTACGAAACGTTGGCCGGTGGCGGAACGCGGCCATTCAGCGGTCTTGACGCGGTGCCGGGCGGCGTCGCCACCGGCGGTGCGCGTCCGGCCACTTCGCTGCTGCCGGAACTGCCGCAGGGCTACAACGGCAAGCTGTCGCTCGACGCCGAAGGCATCGTCATCCTGGCTGACGGCTCGCGCCTGATCAGCGACGAGTACGGCCCGTCGATTTACCGATTCTCGGCTGCAGGCGAATTCATCGGTGCGCTGCCGGTGGCACCGTCGGTACGACCGATACGCAATGGCGTGACCGACTACAGTTCGAACAATCCCACCGAAGGTCAGACCGGCCCGATGCCCGCCAACCCGACGGCCGGCCGTGCGAACAACCAGGGCTTCGAAGGCCTGTCGCTGTCGCCGGATGGCAAGACACTGTTCGTCGCCCTGCAGAGTGCGGCCCGTCAGGACCTCGCGAATGCCGCCACGCGCGACAACACGCGGCTGTTCACCTACGACGTCAGCAATCTGGACCAGATCGCACTGACCGGTGAATACGCCGTTCAGCTGCCGAAATTCCAGCAGGGCACCAGCACGCGGGTTGCCGCGCAGAGCGAGATACTGGCGCTGTCCGACACCCAGCTGATGATCCTGCCGCGTGACGGCAACGGCTTCGAAGTAGGAACGCAGGAATCGCTGCTGCGCCGTGTTGACGTGATCGACAGCAGCGAGGCGACCAACATCCTCAGTGAAAACTACGAGGGACAGATCGCGCCGGGCGGTGTGCTGAATCCGGCCATCACGCCGGCGCTCTACACGCCCTTCCTCGACATCAACGACAACGCCGAACTGGCGCGCTTCGGTCTGGTGAATGGCGTGCAGCCCGGTTTGGACAACCTGTCCGAGAAATGGGAAGGCCTGGTGCTGCTGCCGACGCTGGAGGCCGATCGTCCGAACGACTACTTCCTGTTCGTCGCCAACGACAATGACTTTGCCACCACCGACGGCTTCCAGGTCGGCAGCGCCTACGACGACGGCAAGGACATCGACACCATGTTCCTCGCCTACAGGGTGACCATCACCCCGGCGGTGCCGGAACCGGAAAGCTGGGCGCTGATGCTGGCCGGCCTGTTTGCGGTCGGAGCAGCGGCGCGCCGCCGCGCTGCGCGTTTCACCTGTTGAGCGCCACCGGTCGCAGGCATTGTCCCTCGAAGCCCCCTCGCCGTCTGCGGCGCGGGGGCTTTTTCGTTTGACCGGCGGATCGACATAGCGCCGATCGGACCAGATCGCCAGCCATTCCGGCACGAACGCCACGAAGGTGGATACCAGCATGCCGGTGATGAAGGCGTCGCCCCAGGCCATCAGCCAGCGGGCCACCAGAGCGTGTTCGACGGCAACGCCGCCGATCAGGTGGTAAGCCCATTCATACACCGCGCCCGCCAGCAAGATGTAGACCGCCGTGCCGATGAAGCCACGACCGAAAATATGGACCAAGGGGTCTGGCGGCAGTGCCCGACGCAGCACATCTCCCAGATCGTCGCTGGTACCAGGCCGATCCACACCAGTTGGGGCATCAGGTCCGCCCAGCCCAGCCCGCCTCGCAGGCGCACCACGAGAGCGATCAGCACCAACTCGATCACCGCCAGCGGCCAGCCGGAACATGAGCACCAGCAGGCAGACACCGGACGGCTGTAAGGAGATGCCCGGGCGCAGCATCTGGGGCAGCGGCAGCAACACCAGCGAAGCCGCCCAAGGCGGATCCAGCGTGCCGGTCAGCATGCGCCACGGGCGCAGGGCCAGACTGGCGACAAGTGCTGCCACGACCAGTTCGATGAGGAGCACGATGCGGCAGAACCCATAAATTGCCAGACGCAAGTCTGGCACGCAGGGCTCCCGCGGCGCCGACCGTCCGCACAATCAGGAAGGCGTTGTTTCAGCGCGGCCGCACGATGGAGAAACACTGCCGCCCGGGTGCCGTCAGATCATCGGGTCCGCCTCATCGACGACACGCGGCGCTTCGGGTCACTGGTTCGTTCAATGTGCGTGGCTGTCGTGACCGGGCGCATTCACGGCCTTTCTGATCCAGACTTGCGCGTCCGGGTCTTCTTCCATGTCGCCGAGGTCGGCAAAGTCAACTCGCTGATAACGTTCGCGAACGGGGTCCGGCATGGGCGGGTTGGCATTCTTCTCAATACCAAGCAGCTTTACCGTGACCCGTCGCTTTGCGGTGCGCGAGTCGACCTTTGCCGGCAGCATCAATTCGGGAATCCACACGATTTCTATCCGGGTGCCGTTCACATTCCCGGCGTAGCTACGTGTCGCATAACCGGCGTGGCGTCCGACCTTTCCGGCCTTGAGGCGGCCGAGGTCCTCCGCTGCGACCACCGCCCCGAGGCGCTCCCAGTCGGGCGTCTTGTTTATGAGCTGAAGATCGATGGGTGAATACTCGATCACGCGTTCCTCGTCGTGCATGGCAAAGGCGTAGTCGATGCGGCCATCGCCCAGGCGACGCCACATTTCGCTGTAGGGCGCACCGGCACCGCGCAACTCCACGGCAGTGTCGCTTCGCCGGAGATCCCAGGCGCTCGATTTCGGCTGCCTGCAGGGTATTTCGCAGGTCGTGGTTTCAAAACGTGCGTCGATCGGCTTCCAGTCTATCGGCATCTGGACTGCCGGCGCAGCCGACTTTTCGTGCCGGTGTTCGCCATGAGCGTGGTGGTCGTGTGCGTCACCCGCAAGGGCGACGAACGGAAAGCAGAGACAAACGATCAGAAAGCGCATGGTTGATCCGTCCAGAACAAAATGAAAAAGCCGGCGGGTCATGCCCGCCGGCCAACACACACCTCAATGCATCCGTGACGACATCAGAGGCCGAGCGCATCCTTCATCACGTGGAAGATGTAGTTCTGCTCGCGCGTACCGCGGAACAGGTGAGCGCGCGGGCCACCCGCGTAGATCGCGACATCTTCACCGGCGTGCGTTTCCGAACCCAGCGGAACCAGTGCTTCCTGGTGGAAGTTCGGATTCGTGGTGTCGATGTTGCGCAGGTCGGTCACACGGCCTACCTGTGCGCCGAGACCGTCGCCGTAGGCATCTTCGATCGGCGAGTTCTCGCGGTAGCCGAGGCCGTTGGCGTAGGACACCGTGGTGTAGGGATTGCCGTCGGCCGCCAGCGAGTAGTTCGGCGCCTCGTTGCCCGGCGTGACGACCTTGCCGAGGATCGGGTTGCCGCGCTTCGGGTAGCCGGCGATGGTGAACACATGGCTGTGGTCGGCGGAGACGACGATGAGCGTTTCGCGCGGATCGGTCATTTCCATGGCCTTCTTGACTGCATCGGACATCGCGATCGCGTCGGTCAGCGCACGGTAGGCGTTGCCCACGTGATGACCGTGGTCGATGCGGCCCGCTTCGACGACGAGTACAAAGCCCTTCTGGTTCTGCTCAAGGACCTGAATCGCCTTTTCGGTCATTTCCGAAATCGACGGCTCGCCGCCCGTGTCTGCTGTGCGGTCGTGTTCGTACTCCATGTGCGACTGTTCGAACAGACCGAGCAGGCGCTTGCCCGACGTGACGTTGAAGTTATCGAAGCCAGCACGATCATAGACAAACTCACCGTTGAACTTGGATTCGAATTCAGCAGCCAGGTTGCGGCCGTCGGCGCGACGACCCATGCTGCCTGCGTCTTCCGGATCGGGCATCGTGTTCGGCAGGAATTCGCGGCGACCGCCACCGAGTACGACTTCGATGCCGTTGCCGATCTTGCCCTGACCGAAGTTGTCGATCAGTTGCGAGGCGATGTCCTTGTTCGGCGCGCCTGCCGGTACCTGCGTGTCGCGCTCCCAGTTACGCTCGGTGGAATGTGCATAGGTTGCAGCCGGGGTGGCATGCGTGATGCGTGCCGTCGAAACGACACCTGTCGATCGGCCAGCCTCTTCGGCGAGCTGGATCAGCGACTTGATCTTGAACTTCTCGAGCAGCGCCGCATCGGTTGAACGACGCGGAATTTCCGGGCCGAAACCGAGAACGCCGTCGTTCGTCTTCACGCCGGCAATCATCGCAGTCATGGTCGGTGCCGAATCCGAGGTCTGCTGGTTAGCCGAGTAAGTCTTCGACAGCGCCAGGTGCGGCAACTTCTCGAAAGCAAGCTGGTTGCGCTCCCCGTCCCCGCCCTGCATCTGTGCCTGCAGGATGCGTGCGGCGGTCACGGTCGACACACCCATTCCGTCGCCCACGAAAAATATGACGTTCTTGGCGCGACGCATGTTCGGAAATTCCTTCTTCAGGTCCGCAAGCGTCTTTTGGCCATCGTTGTACCAGAAGGCCGTATCTTCGGCCGCGAACGCCGGTGCAACGGCTGCGGCGGCAAGTGCAAGTACAACCGCGTTCTTGGTGAAATTTTTCATGCAACTCTCTCCTGTTTGATTGGAACTGCCTTAGATGCGACGGCGCACGACGGCGCCGATCAAGCCGAGCCCGGACAACAGCAGCGCGTAGGTGCCCGGTTCGGGAACGGCACTGACTGACAGGCTTACGTTGTCGAGACCGACCTGCATGGCTGCAACGTTGGAAACTGCCGCAAAGCGAAGCATGTATTCACCGCCGGCCGCCAGATCGGAACCGAGGTCGAACTCATAGCTGACGAAACGATTCGGGTTGTCACCGAAGCCGCGACCGTTGGCGCCGCCCAGGTAAAAGGTGCGCAGGACACCGGCGCCGGTATCAAGCGGATCGGCTCCCCATGCAAGCAGGTCGACGCGTACATGCTGGTTCGGGCGGAATTCATCACCGGTCGAGTAATCGAGACCGCTGCGATCGATGTAGGCAATACCGTCATCACTCTGGTCATTGACGAACAGATCGAACTTCAACACCGCGCTCGCCACAGCTGCCGTGGTGAATTGCTGCGACAACGAGAAGGCGCCCGGGTTGTACGCGTCGATGACACCGATGAAATCGCCGGAAACAGGTGTCGCCATTGCATAGCCACTCGCCGGCGAGACACTCGCGCTCGTTGCAGACACACCACCGATTGCCGCGCTCTCGAACACCATCCAGCCCGACGGTTCGAAAGAATCGACCCCGTCCATTTCAAAACCGCCGTTCTGGATCAGCTCTGCGGACTGCGCGAATGGTGCAATCGCAAGCGCTGCAACGACAAGCAAGCTTTTCTTCATTGGAAATACCTCGATATGATTTTTCGACACCCGGCCTGATGTGCGGCACCCAACTCACTACAGGAAGTCAGGAACTGATGCCGCACCACGCTAGCGAGGCTATTCGCGCGAAGTTTCAATTTTTGTATCAAGTCCAGTCGTCGAATAGTTCCTTCGGACTACGCGTCAGACTTCTCGACATACGCAGTCGCACAGCGATCTGCCGCGGCAGCCGTTCCAGGGATTTGACTTGTTTGCGGGTCACGGTTGCGCGTGGCGTCCAGTGGATACGTGCAACGAACGTCAAGTCCTGACGCGGGTCATCCCAGAGCGGGAAGAGAAGTATCCGTCGGTCAATCGCCCGCAGCGCGCATCCATGTGCGCCTGCCGTGCAAGCTGATCAGCGCCTGGGCGCGGCCTTTGATTCAAAGCCGGAGCGGATGATCTGCAACGGTACGAAGCTCGCGAGACCCAGTGCGCAGGCAGCCAGCCAATGGGCCGGCGCCAGCGGCGTGAAGCCGAACTGTGCCGCCAGCCAGGGCACGCCGGTCACGGCGAGCAGTGCGAGCAGCGTGGCGGCGATGATGGCGCGCGCCACCGGTGCGGTACCGCGCAAGGCATCCAGCCAGGCGCCACCGTGGGTACGGGCGCAGAAAATGAGTGCGATGCCGCTGCTCACCAGCGCGATGAACACCCAGGTGCGCACCACGGACGCGTCGAAGCCCTGCGCACGCGCGAAGGCGTGCACCGCGAGCACGACGGCCGAGGTCACGGTGCCGAGCAGCAGGCTGGTCCAGAGGCGGGCGGACGGCAGCAGCGGGTCGCTGCCCGGACGCGGCGGCTCACGCATCACGCCCGCATCCGCCTCGTCGGATTCGAACACCACGGAACACGAGGGGTCGATCACCAGTTCGAGGAAGGCGATGTGGGCCGGTGCCAGCACCAGCGGCCAGCCGAACAGCACCGGCGCGGTGGCCAGCGCGATGATGGGTACATGCACCGCCAGCGTGTAGGTCATCGCATGGCGCAGGTTGCGGAAGATGCGCCGGCCGAGCCGGATGGCGCGCACCAGTGCGGCGAAATCGTCTTCGACCAGCACCAGATCGGCCGCCTCGCGCGCCACGTCGGTCCCGCGCCGGCCCATCGCGATGCCGATATGGGCCGCCTTCAGCGCCGGCGCGTCATTCACGCCGTCGCCGGTCATCGCGACGATGTCGCCGCGCGCCTTCAGCGCTTCGACCAGGGCGAGCTTCTGCTGCGGACTGACGCGCGCGAACACGCCACCCTGCGCAGCGGCTGCGGCAAAGGCAGCGTCGTCCATGGCCGCCAGTTCCGGACCGGTCAGCACGCGCGCACCTTCGATGCCGGCCTGAGCGGCGATGGCCCGAGCGGTGCGCGGGTGATCGCCGGTGATCATGACGACACGCACACCGGCCGCCCGGCATTCGGCCACCGCCGCAGGCACGCCGTCACGCAGCGGGTCGGCCAGACCGATCAGGCCGATGAAGCGGAATTCGAAATCGTGCTGGATCGCCGGCGCCTCGCTGCCCGGATGCAGCGCATGCGCCACTGCCAGCACGCGCAGGCCGCGGTCGGCCAGCGCACCGGCCTGCTGCGCCAGGTGCGCGCGCGCCTCGGACGACAGGTGGCACAGGTCGGCGATCGCCTCGGGCGCGCCCTTCGAGGCGACCTCGCTGCGTGCGCTGTCCGGCACCTGCCACAGATGCGACATCGCCAGCAGATCGGGCGACAACTCGTATTCGCGCGTCAGGCGCCAGTCCGGGTGCAGATGTTCGGTATTCGACAGATGCGCATCGGCAAGGCTCAGAAACGCCTTTTCCATCGGATCGTGCGGATCGGCTTCGCTCGCCAGCACCGCGTATTCGAGCAGCCGGTGAAATGTTTCCGGCAATTCGGCCAGCGGCTGGCCGGCATCCAGATGCAACGTATCCTCACCGGCGACCAGTGCAGCCACCGCCATGCGGTTGCGTGTCAAGGTGCCGGTCTTGTCGACGCACAACACCGTGGTCTGGCCCAGCGTTTCGATTGCCGGGAGACGCCGCGTCAGCACGCCGTGCGCGGCGATGCGGCGGGCACCGAAGGCGAGGAACACGATGAGGATGACCGGAAATTCCTGCGGCAGCAGGCCCATGGCGAGCGTGATGCCGGCCAGCAGGCCATCGAGCCAGACGCCGCGCAGCATGGCATAGAGCAGTGCGAGCAGCACGCACAGCACACCGCCGATCACCGCCAGCCGACGCGCGAGCTTCGCCAGCTCCATCTGCAATGGCGACGCACCGCTGCTGATCGCGCCGAGCGACTTGCCGATCCGGCCCAATTCGGTGGCATTGCCGATGGCACTCACTTCGACCGTGGCCTGGCCGCTGACCACCAGCGTGCCTGCGAACACCTGCAGTGCGGGGCCGCCCGCGACCGGCAGCCTGGCCACCGCCACCGACTCGCCGGTCAGCATCGATTCGTCGAGCGTGAAGTCGTGCGCCGACAGCACGATACCGTCGGCCGGCACGCGGTCGCCCTCGTTCAGCAGCATGCGGTCACCGACCACCACTTCGCGTCCGGCCACCCGCATCACCTTGCCGCCGCGCAGCACCAGCGCTCGTGGGCTCGACAGGTCGCGCAGCGCCGCCAGTGCGGTTTCGGTGCGCCGCTGCTGCACCACCGTCACCGCGATGATGACCAGCACGAAGCCGAGCAGCACGAGCGCTTCCTGCGGGTCACCGATCAGCAGGTAGAGCGCGCCGGCACCGAGCATCAGCAGGAACATCGGTTCGCGGGCCACTTCGAGCACGATGTCCGGAATGCCGCGCGTGCGGTCGACAGCAAGTTCGTTCCAGCCGTCGCGCGCGCGGCGCGCCGAGACTTCCGCGTCGCTCAGGCCGGTCGATGCGGGCGCTTCGCTCATGCCTTGCAGGTACCGGTGATCAGCTTTCGAGTATCCACTTGATGACGAACTTGGCGACGAAACCCATCATGCCCAGGCCCAGGCCAAGCAGGATGACGAAGGTGCCGAAACGCCCCGCCTTCGATTCGCGTGCCAGTTGCAGCAGGATGAACAGCATGTACAGCATGAAGGCCGTGACGCCGAAGGTCAGCCCGAACTGCGCGAATTGTTCTTCGGTGATGCCGGACATGATCGGATCGCCCTTCAGCCCGCGGGCGACGCCGTACCGCCCACCAGTTCGCGGTAGGCATGCCAGCTGGCGTGCCCGAGCAGCGGGATGACCACCGGCATCGCCAGCAGGCCTGTCGCCATGCCGAACAGCGTGAAGAACGCGATCGCCGCCCCCCACAGCGCCAGCGGCGCCGGATTGGCCATCACCACGCGCCAGCTGGTCAGCACCGCGCCGAGCACGCCGATCTTCCGGTCGAGCAGCAGCGGGATCGCCACCACGCTGGAGGCGAACAGCGGCGCGGCGAGCAGACCGCCCAGCAGCAGCCAGGCTTCGAACAACCAGCCGTGCTCCGCAAGTACGACGACACGCAGGAAGTCTTCCGGGGTCACCACCGGCGCGGCCGCGAATGACCAGATCAGCGCGGCCGACGTCAGCACCCAGCCGGTACCGGCCAGCGCGAGCAGCAGGCCGAACGTCACCATGCGCCCGTCACGCGGCTTCCACACGGTCAGCGCCGTGGCCAGATCCGCCGGCTCGCCCCGCTCCAGCGCACGACTGATGGCATACAGCCCGGTCGCGATGACCGGCGCCACCAGCAGGAAGCCGGTGAAGGCGCCCCCGAGCAGCCAGAAGCGTTCCGGTATCCACCAGCACAGCGAGGCGCCGAATACGGCCACCAGAACGCCGTGCAGCAGGCCGGGCAGCGGACAGCGCAGGAAATCGCGCCAGCCGGCGACCAGCCAGTTCACCGGGCTGAACAGCGGTACGGATCGGGTCAGGAAATGGCGTGATTCAAGAAGCGCCTGGCTGTCGGACATCGTGCGAGGACCTTTGCGGGTTGAGCGTCAGCGAGATCGCAAAGTATGACGCAGGCCGACCTCAGCCGCTTGATGGCGCTCAAGTCGGAGCCTGCCGACATCGGAACGTGTTCCGCATCGGCAGCGCGGCTGACCCGATCGGTACGCGCGACCGTACGAAGCCAACAGATCCTAACCGGCGAGGCCGTCGAGGATGGGACAGTCCGGCTGCTGATCGCCGTGACAGCACGCCGCGAGTTGCGCCAGCGCTTGCTTCATTGCGGTCATTTCCGCAATGCGGCGTTCGAGATCGGCCACATGCGCCAGCGCGATCTGCTTCACATCGGCGCTGGCGCGGTCCGGCGCCAGCCAGAGCGCCAGCAGATCCGCGATCTCCTTCATGCTGAAGCCCAGGTCTCGCGCGCGTCGGATGAAGCGGAGCAGATGCACCTCGCGTTCGCCATACTTGCGGTAGCCGGTGTCCGAGCGGGCGACCGCCGGCAGCAGGCCGAGCGCCTCGTAGTGCCGCACCATCCGGGCGGACACCCCGGAGCGCGCCGCCACCTCGCCGATGTTGAACGTGCCACTCATGAAGCACCGCCTTTCCAGCGCCGCAACAGCAACGCGTTGCCGACCACGCTGGCGCTGCTGAACGCCATGGCGGCGCCGGCGATGACCGGATTCAGCAGCCCGAACGCGGCGAGCGGAATGCCGACCACGTTGTATGCGAAGGCCCAGAAGAGGTTCTGCCGGATCTTCGCCCAGGTGCGGCGCGAGATGTCGATGGCGTCCGCGACGCGCGCGGGGTCGCCATGCATCAGCGTGATGCCGGCCGCGGCCATCGCCACATCGGTGCCGGTGGACATGGCGATGCCGACATCGGCGGCCGCCAGGGCCGGCGCATCGTTGATGCCGTCACCGGTCATGCCGGTGAGACCGAAGCGCTTCTGCAGTTCCTCGACGGCCTGGAGCTTGTCCTCCGGCAGCAGGTTCCCCCGCGCCTCCTTGATGCCAGCCTGGCTGGCGATGCTCTGCGCCGTGGCTTCGTTGTCGCCGGTCAGCATGATCGGCGTGACGCCCAGGGAGATGAGATCTGCGACGGCGGCCTTCGACGAGGGCTTGATGGTGTCCGCCACCGCAAATAGCGCGATGACGCCTTGCTCGTCCGCCATCAGCGTGACCGTGCGGCCCTGCTGCTCGTGGCGCTTCAGTTCGATTTCCAGCTCGGAGTTGCATTGCCCCCGCTCCTCGATGAGGCGATGGTTGCCGAGCACATAGGTCTTGCCGCCGATGCTGCCTTGCACGCCACGGCCAGCCAGCGCGGAGAACTGGTCGACCGCCTCGTGTTCGAGGTTCAAGCCCTCGGCGATGGCTTTGGACACCGGATGGTCAGATCGACCGGCCAGGCTTGCCGCCAACCGCAGGACTGCTGCGGCGTCGTCGCGCATGGTCTTCTGGTCGACGAGCTTGGGCTTGCCTTCGGTGATGGTGCCGGTCTTGTCCAGCGCCACCGCCTTCAGGTTGCGTGCGTCTTCCAGATAGGTGCCGCCCTTGATGAGGATGCCGCGCCGGGCGGCCGCCGCCAGCGCGCTGACCACCGTGACGGGCGTGGAGATCACCAGCGCACAGGGGCAGGCGATCACGAGCAGCACGAGTGCCTTGTAGATGCCCTGCAGCCAGGTGGCATCCGTCAACAACGGCAGCAGCACGGCCACGGCGACAGCCAAGGCAAAGACGGCCGGCGTGTAGACCGCCGCGAAACGGTCGACGAAGCGCTGTGTCGGAGCGCGCGATCCCTGCGCCTGCTCGACCGCATGGATGATGCGTGCCAGCGTGGAGTTGGAGGCCGCCGCCGTCACGCGGACCTCCAGTTCGCCCGTCTCGTTGATGGTGCCAGCGAAGACAGGATCGCCGACTGCCTTCTCGACCGGGATGCTCTCGCCGGTGACGGGCGCCTGGTTGATGGCGCTGTCGCCCCGCGTGACCGTGCCGTCCATCGGCACGCGCTCGCCAGGACGGATGCGAACGATGCTGTCGATGGCAACCGACGCGACAGGCACCGTGGCCCAGGCGCCGCCCGGTTGCTGGACCGTTGCTTCTTCAGGCGCGAGCTCCATCAAGCCCTTGATGGCATTGCGCGCCCGGTCGACGGCCCGCGCTTCGATCAGCTCGGCGATGGCGTAGAGAGCCATCACCATCGCCGCTTCCGGCCATTGTCCGATCAGGAATGCGCCCGTGACGGCGACCGTCATCAGCGCGTTGATGTTGAGCTTGAGCCGGCGCAGGGCGGCAAAGCCCTTGGTGTAGGTCTCGACGCTCGCGAGCCCGATGGCAAACACGGCGAGCACCATGCCAAGACCTTGGGTCGCCCGCGTGTCCGGGAGGACGATCTCGATGCCTTCGGCTGCGATGGCGACCAACAACGCCAATCCGAGCCGAGCCACGCCTGCGCCCATGCCGTGCTCATGGCCGTCCGATGGCGAGGCCGTCGAAGTGGCCGCAGTGGCCTCAACCGGCTCAGGCTTGAAGCCGGCCCGACGAATCGCTTCAAGCGCGGTGGGCAGCACATCTGCTGGCGCCGAGATCGTCAGCCGTCGCGCACCGAGCTGGAAGCCGAGCGACGCAATGCCGCTGACAGGCTCCAGCGCGCGGCGGATCTCGGCCTCTTCGGCTGAACAGTCAATCGTGGGGATGCGATAGGTATTGCCGCCGGCAATTG
>FWPV01000785.1_pt1 | contig 18749 bp, 14 predicted proteins | sample 2228371 | NCBI WGS metagenome assembly FWPV01 (sample SAMEA103939776, study PRJEB20133) | metagenome
CAGCGTCGCGCAGGATGCGCAGGCGCTCGGTCACCAGCGTTGCCGCTCCCAGACCGGTGACTGCATCAATGCGACGGATGCCTGCGGCGGCGCTACCCTCGCTGGTGATAACGAAGGAGCCGATCTCAGCAGTCCGGCTGACATGGGTGCCGCCACAGAGTTCGTAACTGAAGCGATTGGCCGGGTCGCCGACGGTGATTGTCCGCACTTCGTCGTTGTATTTCTCGCCAAAGAGGGCCATTGCGCCCTCCTTGCGGGCGATCTCCAGAGGCTTGACCACCGGTGTCACCGGCAGGTTGGCGATGATGGCCTCGTTCACGGCGATGGTGATTGCTTCAAGATCTTCGGGCGTCAGCGCTTGCGGATGGCTGAAGTCAAAACGCAGCCGATCCGGTGCGACAAGCGAGCCGCGTTGCTGGACATGCAGGCCAAGCCGGTTACGCAGGGCTGCATGGAGGAGGTGAGTGGCCGTATGCGCTCGACGGATCGCATTGCGCCGCGGGCCATCCACGCGGATGGTAGCAAGATCACCAACCGTCGGCGTGCCTTCCACGACTTCGCCGCTGTGCACGATCAGGCCGCCTACAGGGCGCCGCGCCTCCTCAATCTCGATGCGCCAGCGGTCGCCGGGGCCGCTGATGACACCTGTGTCTGTGATCTGGCCGCCCGACTCCACGTAGAAGGGGGTGCTCGGCAGGACAACCTCGACCCGTTCGCCGGTGATGGCTGTCTCCACGGGCCGCCCGTTCTGGATCAGGGCCAGGACTTCTCCCTGGGCCTCCAGGGGGCCGTATGGATCGTGAGCGACTCCCGCAGCTGGCAACAGCCTGGCGGCAACGAGTTGATCGAGAACCTTCTGGTAGGTCTCAGCAGTATCGATCTGACCCAGTGCCTGGCCGCCGCCACTGGCCAGGATGTGTTTCTCCTCCTCGGCGCGGAACCCTGCCTCATCTACCTGGAACCCACGTTCCTGGCAGATGTCGCGGATGACTTCCACGGGCAGGCCTAGCGTGGCTTTCAAGTAGAAAGCGATCTGGCCAGGCAGGACACGCTGACCATCGGCTTCAAGCCGATCAAGTGCCGCTTCAAGCTCATTGACGCCGCGATCCAGGGTGCGGCGGAAGCGCTCTTCTTCCAGCGTGATGGCCTGGCGGATGGCCTCGCGCTTTTCCACCAGCTCGGTATAGTGCCCGCCCATGGTCTCGATCACAACTTCGGCGACATCGGCCAGGAAGGGTCGGTCAAAGCCCAGCCGCGCCCCGAAGCGGGCAGCCCGGCGGATGACCATGCGGCAGACGTAGTCACGGCCCATTGCGCCGGGCAGCACGCCATCGGCAATCAGGAAGGCCGCAGCGCGGACGTGATCGGCGATCACGCGGAAGGGGACAATGTTAGCGTCGCGCTCGGCGTCGGACATGCCGGCCAGCGCCTGCGTACGGGCGATGATCGGCAGGAACAGGTCAGTGTCGTAGTTGGCTTCGGCTCCCTGCAGGACGGCGACAATGCGCTCCAGACCCATCCCGGTATCCACGCCCGGTTTGGGCAGCGGGACATCGTAACGACCGGTGTGGTTCGGGTCGGGCTGGGTGCGGTTGAACTGCATGAAGACCAGATTCCACAGCTCAAGGAAGCGATCCTCTTCCGCGACGAGGGCAGGGATGATGGTATCGATGCCCTTTTCCGGCTGGCGATCCCAGTGGATCTCGCTGGTTGGGCCGCAGGGGCCGGTATCCGCCATCTGCCAGAAGTTGGTCTTTGGCCCCATGCGCGCCACACGGCGGGGGTCAACGCCGATTTCGTTGATCCAGATGTTGTAGGCTTCGTCGTCGCTCTCGTAGACTGTGAAGGCCAGGCGCTCTGGAGGCAACTGATAGACCCTGGTCAGGAGGTCATAGGCGTAGCGGATAGCTTCCCGCTTGAAGTAGGCGCCAAAGCTGAAGTTGCCAAGCATCTCGAAGAAGGTGTGATGGCGCGGGGAAGGGCCAACGTTCTCCAGGTCGTTATGCTTGCCACTGACCCGCATGCACTTCTGAGCGGTGGCCGCCCGGTCGTAACTGCGTTTGTCCAGGCCAAGGAAGACATCTTTGAACTGCACCATGCCCGCATTGGTGAAGAGCAGGGTGGGATCGTTGGCAGGGACCAGCGACGATGAGGCGACGATCTTATGCCGCATCTCGCTGAAGAAATCCAGGAATGCTTGGCGCACTTCCGCGCTGGTCATGGGCTGCATAGCGCTGTTCCGTTCCTTCAGGGATATGGGGGGCGTAACCTGTTCCGATAGCGGATGTGATTATAGTGTGTGCGACAGTGCTTGACAACGGTATTAGCAAGATCAGCATCGGCATGTGCTGGAACTGCCGTCAGGTCGGTTGCCTGGCGGCATGCAGCAGAGCGCTAACTGACCGGGCCGTTATTGAGCAGCGCCTGGGTCACCTGCTGACGCACATGGTCATGGTGTGCGGCGTCATAGGGAATAACCAGGTAGGTGGTTTCCCGCGCCGGCGGCGTAGCGTGATCGATCTGCGTATCATTCTCGCCTGGCTGCTTGCTGGCGACAGCGATCACCACACGATTGCCGCTGAAGTACAGCCAGGCTCCAAAGAGCTTGGCGATGCGGTTCTCAACTACTGGCGTTTCGCTGGCGGGGCCAAGACGCCCGGTGTAGTTCAGCACGATGCCCAGGCTGGGGCGCTCTTTGTCGCTAACAATATCCGGCCCCCAGCAGGTCAAGCAGGTTGTCCGGTTCAAATGTTGCAGGGTCTGCTTGATTCCCAGGGCCTCGGCCAGCCGCTTGAGGTCGTTGTATAGCCGCTTGCGATCTTTTTCGGTGGCACGTCGATCGGCGTAGGCCCGCTCAGTAAAGGCCTCCTCACGTTCCAGGCGCACCAGCTTCTGATCGGCTCGCTGGCGCTTGACAGTCTCACGTATTTCACCCTGCTGACGGCGGATGAATTCGCTTCCGTCTTCACCGTCGTCGCGAGTCTCCTCCCAGCGTGGTGATACCCCCTTGCCGCGACGAACAAAGGGGCCAAGGTCATGGTCATCCGGAAGGCGTTTATTCCTGGACATAAGATACTGTCTTCCTCATCCATCTCCTGCACCAGGCACGGGGAACTGGCGTGCTGATTTGCGGGGCAGTATACACCGGATTTCGATTCTGTAAAGCAGGCCAGTCAGGTTCCAGTCACTCAAGAATCGTCGCTTTGAAAGATGGGCGTTCTGGCAGCGGACTTTCCCTCTGCGCCCTCAGCAGCACAGCCTGGTGTGGTATAATACGGCTGTTTAGCCGGAGGTGAACAAGGAGTAGATGTATCATGTCTGTCGCGGTTAAGCCATCCATAGACGAGCAGGTCGAAACCCTGATGCAGGGGACAGAATACGGCGACCCTCATACCAAGGCCGTGATGACGCAGGAACTGCGCGAGCGGCTGATCGAGTCCGAAAAAACGGGCCGTCCGCTGCGCGTCTATTGTGGCTACGATCCGCGCACGACAGACCTGCATCTGGGCCATACGATCACCATGCGCAAACTGCGCCAGTTTCAGGACCTGGGCCACGATGTGACCTTCCTGATCGGCACATTCACCAGCCTGATCGGCGATCCATCGGACAAGGACAGCGCACGCGAACAACTGACACCGGAGATCGTGCGTCAGAATGCGGAGACCTATGCCCGACAGGCCTTCAAGATTCTCGATCCGCAAAAGACGCGGGTACGCTATAACGACGAATGGCTATCCCGGCTTAACTTTGCGGATATCATCCAGCTGGCCAGCAACTTCACCGTGCAGCAGTTCCTGGCGCGGGACAACTTCCGCCAGCGCTATGAGGCCGGCCAGGCCATTCATCTTCACGAATTCTTCTACGCGCTGATGCAGGCGTATGACGCTGTGGCGCAGGAGACCGATGTGCAGGTTGGCGGTCAGGATCAACTCTTCAACATTGTGGTCGCCGGGCGTAAGCTTCAGCAGGCGCTGGGCCAGCGGCCCCAGGTGGCCATCATTATGGGGGAAAGCCTGCCGGGCACGGATGGCGAAATCAAGATGAGCAAGAGTCTGGGGAACCATATTCCGATTATGGCTCCTCCGGAAGACATGTACGGCAAGGTCATGAGCGTGCCGGATCGGGCCATGCCGATCTACCATAAGCTGGTTCTGGGCTGGTCTCCGTCGCAAATCAGCCGGCTGGAAGCTGATCTCGCCAGCGGGAGGGTTCACCCCCGCGATGTCAAGATGGCCCTGGCCCGGCAGATTGTCACGATCTTCCATGATGCTGAGGCGGCGCAGGCTGCTGAGCAGGACTTCATCCGCAAGTTTCAGGAACGGGGAATCCCGGACGAGATGCCCGTGGAACGGCTGGCTGGCGCGGAGCGGGTCGTCGACCTGCTGGAGCGGCTGGGCCTGGCGCCCTCCAAAGGTGAGGCTAAGCGTCTGATCCGGAATGGCGGTGTCCGCCTTGATGGCGACCCCATCGATGATGTTGGAGCGGAGATCACGCCCGACGATCTGCCGGTGGTGCTGCAGGTGGGAAAGCGCAAGTTTGTTCGTCTGGAAAGGCTGTAAGCAGCCCTGCCGGGTTAATAGGTGCAGGGGCCTGCCTGGCTTAACGGGCAGGCCCCTGATTGTTCTTTTCTGCTGGCAGTGGCTCTTCCTGTTCCAGGCGGCGCAGCAGGTTGCGCAGCGGAGAGAGCTGTAATAGCCCCAGCAGTCTTCGGAGCGTCCGGGTCAGGTTGGACCGCTGGCGGGCCAGGAAGTAGGCCATTTCGCGCCGGTAACGGTTGAGGGCGTTTTGCTCCGGCGCGGGGGTGACGCCCCAGGTCAGCGCGGTTGCGCCCCAGGCCAGTCCTGCGCCAAAGGCGACCAGGACGATGGTGTCATCAGGCTTAAGGTCGCCGCGGTCAGCGGCTTCGGCCATGGCAATAGGGATGGACGCTGCGGAGGTATTGCCGTATCGATCCAGGTTTAGGATGAAGCGCTCGATAGGCAGGTCGAGACTCTTGGCAGCGCGGGCGATGATCCGTTCGTTCGCCTGATGGGGAATCACCCAGTCCACGTCTGCCAGGGTCAGACCCGCTTTATCCAGTACCTCCAGGACTGACTCTTTGATCACGCGTGTGGCAAACCGGAACACCTCCTGGCCATTCATGGTCATCTTGAATGGCGTTGCCAGCCCGTTTTCGCTGGAATTGAGGTCCATACTGCCGACAGACGGCGCACTGAGCAGATCGCGCCCGGAGCCATCAGAGTGGAGTACATTGGCCAGGATGCCGCCGGGGACGTCGCTGGCACGGAGCACCACAGCGCCAGCGCCATCTCCAAAAAGCACACAGGTGCCGCGATCCTGCCAGTTCACCAGGCGGCTCATAGTTTCGGAGCCGATGACCAGGGCTGTGGTGATGCTACCGGCGATAATGGCCTGTGCGGCCATGCTCAGGGCGTAGATAAACCCGGTGCAGGCCGCGCTCAGGTCAAATGCCCCGGCGCTCGTCGCCCCCAGCGCGTCCTGAATTAGACTGGCAGAACTGGGGAAGATGTGCTCAGGGGTCGAGGTCGCCACGATGATCAGGTCGATCTCGGATGGCAGCACATCAGCAACCTCAAGCGCCTGGCGCGCCGCAGCGAATCCCAGCGACGCAGTCGAGTCCTGCTCGCCCGCAATGCGGCGCTCCCGGATGCCAGTGCGCTCGCGGATCCAGGTGTCAGTTGTATCTACGATGGCTTCCAGATCGTGGTTGGTCAGCACACGTTCCGGAAGCGCTTTGCCCCAGCCAACGATGTGCGCATAGCGTGGGGCGTGCAGGGTGTTAGCGGCCATTGCCGGTGTATCTGCCAAAGATCAGGACGGCGTTGTGCCCCCCAAAGCCAAAGGAGTTGCTCATCACATAGTTGAGGGAGGCGTTGACACCGACATTCGGTGTGTAGTTCAGGTCACATTCCGGTTGTGGGTTGTGCAGGTTGATAGTCGGCGGGATGAAATTGTGGGCGATGGCCTGCAGACATAGCACGGCTTCCACCGCACCGGCGGAACCCATCAGGTGGCCGGTCACTGATTTGGTTGAACTGATAGGGACGTTGTAGGCGTGCTCCCCGAAGACAGCCTTGATGGCATTGGTTTCGCTCACATCGTTAAGCGGCGTGCTTGTACCATGCGCGTTGATATAGTCGATGTCGTAGATGGTCAGGCCAGCATCGGCCAACGCCTTGCGCATGGCAACCTGGGCACCCTCGCCGTTTTCCAGGGGGGCGGTGACGTGGTAAGCATCTGAGGTGGAGGCGTAACCCAGGACTTCCCCATAGATGTGAGCGCCCCGGGCAAGCGCGTGCTCCAGTTCCTCCAGGACGAGCAAGGCGCCGCCTTCGCTGACGACGAAACCATCGCGATCGCGGTCAAAAGGCCGGGATGCCCCTTTGGGATCGTCATTGCGGCGGGAGATGGCCTGCATGTTGTTGAAGGAGGCCATTGCCAATGGCACCAGGCCGGCTTCAGAACTACCCGCGATCATGACATCTGCGGTACCACGTCGGATCATCTCTGTCGCTTCACCAATGGCGTTGTTGGAGGTGGCGCAGGCCGTGGAAAGGGCCATACTCGGTCCGCGTAGTCCCCAGGCGATGGAAACCCTGGATGCAGCGCTATCAGGGATCATCATTGGGACGAGGAAGGGGCTGATGCTACGCGAACCCTTCTCGATGATCTTGTATACGCTCTCGATCGTACTCTCAATGCCGCCGATACCCGTGCCGACGATGACTCCGATGTTATAACGGTTGTCATCTGTGACCTGCAGGGCGGAGTCCTCAATAGCCTGCCTGGCGATTTCCATCGCAAACTGGGTGAGGCGGTCCATGTGGCGGGCTTCACGCCTGCCGAAGATTTCATCCGGGTCGAAATTGCGCACCTCGCCGCCAAACTTCACCGGCAGGTCAGTGACGTCAAAACGCTTGATGTAGTCAATACCACTGATACCATTGGCGGCATTGTGCCATGCTTCGCTGACCGTATTGCCAATCGGGCTGAGGATACCCATGCCGGTCACAACCACACGACGTCTGTTCACGGTATGTCCCTCCCGGAACGAAAAGTCTCCCAGGAAATCCGGTGCTGGCTTCCACCGCATAGCCGACCGGGTCGAAAGCACGATTATACACTCAGATATAACCCCGATTGGTTACGGGAGTCGCGCCTGCGCCCGACATGTCTTCTGTTGCGTCTGGCGGATGACTCTACAGGGGATAACCGTAGAAAAAGACTCCTGATTATCAGGCATCGCATGTTATAATGCCCCCATGATTCTCGTCACAGGTTCAACCGGATTCGTCGGGCGGCATCTGGTCCCGGAGCTGGTGAGGGCCGGATGGCCGGTCCGTGTATTGATTCAGACGCCGCCAGGGAGCAACATCCGGTTACCCTGGCCGGATCTGTCGCTGGAGGTTCGCCAGGGGAGTCTCGCCGATCCGGATGTGCTGAGCGAGGCTTTGCACGGTGTCCATACGGTGTTTCACCTGGCCAGTGCTCAGTGGTGGGGGCGGCCCCGCGATCTGGACCGGGTGGATGTGGCCGGGACTGCCGCCCTGATCGAGGCGGCCCGCAGGGCGCGGATAGGGCGGCTGATCATGATGAGCCACCTGGGTGCGGCAATGACTTCAGCGTATCCCCTGTTGCGTGCCAAAGGACATGTGGAAAGTCTGGTCGAGGCGAGTGGCGTCCCCTTTACTGTGATTCGCAGCGGGATTCTGTTCGGGGAACAGGATCGCTTTGTCAACAACATTGCGATGCTGCTGTGGACGAACCCGGTCTTCTTCCTGCAACCGGGCGAAGGCGAAACGCTCCTGCACCCGCTTTATATCGGCGACCTGGTGGCTGCATTGGTGCGCACCATGGAGAATCTCGATACCGTGGATCGCGTGCTGGAAATCGGCGGCGCGGAGTACATTACTTTCAACGAGATCGTTCGCACCGTCATGCGCCTGACGAATACCCGGCGCATGATTGTGCAGGTTCCCGCTTACACGCTGCGCTTTCTGACACGGGCTGCCCGGCGCGTCTTCCCGCGCTGGCCGGCGACTCACCAGTGGTTTGACATTCTGGCCGGGCATCGGACAGCCAGTTTGAACACCATTGGCGATCTCTTTGGGATACGGCCGGCCCGTTTTGAGGATACACTGCTCACGTACATGCCGGAACGGCGGTACTGGCTGGAGCTGATCCGCTTTCTGTTCCGCCGTCGCCGGCCAAGAGGGATCTAAGCGTATGGGGAATATCCAGATTCAACCGCTGACGACCTGGCCGGAGATGGTTGCGTTAGCGGAACTTCAACAGCAGGTCTGGGCAGGCAGCCCAGCGTTTGTGCTCCAGCCGCACTGGCTACTTTCTATAGCCACTAATGGCGGGCTGGTTCTGGGTGCGTGGGATGGGGACAAGATGGTCGGCGGCGCTGTCGCGACGCTGGGAGCAGCCTCTGCGGATGCAAGCCGGCCAGCTATGGCCAACCTCAAGCTGAACTCCGAACTGGTGGTGGTGCAGGAAGCTTACCGGCAGCAGGGCATCGGCTACCGTCTGAAGCTGGCTCAGTACCACTTTGCCACCCAGCGCGGTATCCGGCTGATGACCTGGGTGTTTGATCCCTTGCATGGCGAGTACGCCCATCTCACCGTGCGCAAACTGGGTGCGGTGATCGACCAGTACTATCCGGATTATTATCCGGAACCGCCGCAGGCGGAGGGCATCCCGGCCTCGACCGACCGCGTTCAGGCAGACTGGTGGCTGACCAGTGAACGTGCCCAGCAGCGGATCAGGAAGGGTCGCGCCCCGCTGACGCTCACCCAGTACCTGGATGGCGGGACGCGTATCCTTAATCCTTCCACCCTGGATGACCGTCTGTTGCCTGTGCCAGGCGATGACTTCGTCCAGCCGCCGGGCGCGCTGGGCCTGATCGAGATTCCGAACCGGCTGAGCCATGTGGAGCAGGCAGACAGTACCCTGGCTAAGGCCTGGCGGGAGCACATCCGGGCCGTGTTAATGGGGGTTATGAGCCAGGGGTTCATCCTGACCGATTTTGTGCACGAGCCATACAAAGGGCGTCTGCGCAGCTTCTATGTCTGCAGTCACCAGGGAACGCTGCGCAAGTTTGACCGTACGTTTAACCAGAATTGACCTTTGGAGGAGGCTGGCGCTTGACCGCACTTACGATCGACGAAATCCGCCTGCATCGGGTGGTGATGCCCCTGGTGGAGCCACTGCGAACCAGCTTCGGGCTGGAGGCGGTGCGCCCTGTCCTGCTGGCTGAAGTTCGGGCTGGTGATCTGGTTGCCTGGGGGGAATGTACCGCGGCAGCGGAGCCAGGATACAGCTACGAGACAGTAGGCACGGCTTACCATATCCTGACCCGGTTCCTGATTCCGGCCCTGGTGGGCCACACCCTGGATCACCCATCTGACGGCGCCCGGCTGATGGCGGGTGTGCGTGGGCACCCGCTGGCCAAGGCGGCACTTGACAGCGCCCTGTGGGACCTGTGGGCACAGGCGACCGGCCAGAGTCTGGCTGATGTGCTGTGGTCAGCGTTGCCGCTGGAAACTCCGCGGCGTGAACGGGTCACCGTTGGGGTCAGCATCGGCATCCAACCCTCGATCGATGAGACCCTGGCGATCATCGAGAAGCGCCTGGGGGAAGGTTACCGGCGGATCAAACTCAAGATTCGACCGGGATGGGATATAGAACTGGCGGCGGCGGTGCGGGCGGCGTATCCGGATATTGCCTTGATGCTTGATGCCAACAGTGCCTATACCCTCGAGGATGCTGATCATCTGGCGAAGCTTGACCGCTTCGATCTGCTGATGCTGGAACAGCCGCTGGGCCACGATGACATCTACGAGCACAGCAAGTTGCAGCCTCGCCTGGCCACGCCGATCTGCCTGGATGAGAGTATCCTGTGTGTCAATGATGCGCGCCTGGCGCTGGAGCTGGGCGCCTGCCGGATCATCAACCTGAAGCCGCCGCGTGTAGGTGGCCTGACAGAAGCAGTGGCCATCCACAGGCTATGCTATGACGAAGGCGTGCCGCTGTGGATCGGGGGGATGCTGGAAACCGGCGTAGGGCGGGCGCAGAACATCGCTGTTGGCAGCCTGCCGGGGGTGACCCTGCCGAGCGATCTTTCCGCGACCAATCGTTATTACGCGCCGGACATCACCGAACCGCCCTTTGTGCTCAACCCGGACAGCACCATTGATGTGCCGCGCGGGGTGGGGGCGGGTGTGACGGTACAGCCTGACCGGCTGGCAGCTTTTGGCGCAGCCTGGGAGTCGACTTTCGCCAACGTGATGTGAGCAGTAGTTGGCCGGTAGAGGGCCGGGGGCAGCCGTGTTTGAAGATTTCTTGTTGGCCTTTGTTGGTGCGGGGACGATGGGTGAAGCCATCATCCATGGTTTGCTGTACGGTGAAATGCTCAAGCCGGGCCAGATTCTGGCTGCCGATCCTCGCGCGGAGCGGGTGGAACAACTGGCTGCCCAGTATGGTATTCGGACGACAACCAACAACCGTGAGGCTGTCTGTGAGGCTGATCTGGTCATTCTGGCGATCAAGCCGCAGGTGTTTGATGAGGTCGCCACGGAACTGTACGGGCACATGCCGCCGGGGGCGCTTGTCCTGAGTATTCTGGCTGGTGTGCCCATCCGCCAGATCATGAGCGGGCTGGGCGTCCGGCGCGTGGTGCGGGCGATGCCCAACACGCCGGCCCGTATCCGGAGAGGGATGACCGTCTGGACAGCGACCGGTGAAGTGCCGGAAGCGCAGATCGCTCAAGCGCGGGCGATCCTCTCCGCACTGGGCGAAGAGGTCTATGTCGATCACGAGGATTATATGGATATGGCGACGGCGCTCAGCGGCACCGGGCCAGCCTATGTTTTCCTTTTCATGGAAGCCATGATCGATGCCGGTGTACACCTGGGTTTTTCCCGCCAGGTAGCCTCAAAACTGGTATACCAAACCGTGCGCGGGTCAGTCGAGTTTGCGATGGCGACCAATGAGCATCCGGCGCACATGCGCAATCAGGTCACCAGCCCCGGCGGGACCTCGGCGGAAGCGATCTACCATCTGGAGAAAGGGGGCCTGCGCACGGTGATCTCGCGGGCGATCTGGGCTGCTTACCGGCGTAGCGTGGCGCTGGGCAGCGGGGGGAAGGTCTCCCGGCTGGGAGGCCGCGATCCTGAGGATCTGGGCCACGGTTAGCAGCATCATGCAGGCCGCGATCCGGATCACAAGAAGTGGACACAACTACTCCTATAGGGTAGACTTAGTGACAGGCTTCCCAAACGAGCCGTCACACGGCGCGTTTTTCCAGGGTATTTGGCTGGTTGGGCTGGTGCAGGCTCAACGGCATGGAGAGATGTTTCATGTAAAGCGGGGCCGGAGATCGAGGAGCGGCCCATCTGATTCCGGGAGGACAACTACATGACGGAATTTACCAGCGACATTACCCGATCGTTGCTGGCCCAGATTGAGGAATACACGCCAGAAGTCGCGACGGTAGAAGTCGGCCAGGTGCTGGAGGTCGGCGACGGTATTGCGCGCGTCTCCGGCCTGCCGAACGTGCGGGCCAATGAACTGGTGCGCTTCAGGAACGGTGTGCCGGGCATCGCCTTCAACCTGGAGGCTGAGTCGGTCGGCGTGATCATCATGGGTGAATACGCCGACATCAAGGAAGGCGACGAAGTGCGGGCGACCGGTCGTATTGCCTCGGTGCCGGTTGGCCACGCTCTGATCGGACGCGTAGTGGACGCCCTGGGTAACCCGATCGACGGCAAGGGGCCAATTGAGGCGACCGAGTTCTACAATATTGAGCGGATCGCTCCCGGTGTCATTGAACGCCAGAACGTGTTCCGCCCGGTGCAGACAGGCGTCCGCGTGATCGACGCGCTGACGCCGATCGGTCGCGGGCAGCGCGAATTGATCATCGGCGACCGGCAGACCGGCAAGACTGCTCTGGCTCTGGACACGATCATCAACCAGCGCGGCAAGGATCTGTACTGTATCTATGTGGCCATCGGCAAGCGGCGTGGCGAGATTGCCAACACGATGGCGACGCTGGAAAAGTATGGCGCCATGGATTACACGACGATTGTCGTGGCTTCGGCGTCGGATCCGGCGGCGTTGCAGTACCTGGCACCCTATTCCGGCTGTGCCATGGGCGAGTACTTCATGGAGAACGGCAAGGATGCCCTGGTGGTATATGACGACCTGTCCAAGCACGCCTGGGCCTACCGCCAGGTCTCATTGCTTCTCCGCCGCCCGCCGGGACGTGAGGCGTATCCCGGTGACGTATTCTATCTGCACAGCCGCCTTCTGGAACGCGCTGCACAGCTGAGCAAAGAGCGCGGTGGCGGGAGCCTGACAGCGCTGCCGATCATTGAAACCCTGCTCGGTGACGTATCGGCTTACATCCCGACCAACGTGATTTCAATTACAGATGGTCAGATCTATCTGGAAAGCGACCTGTTTTATGCCGGTATTCGTCCGGCCATGAACACCGGCATCAGCGTCAGCCGTGTAGGCGGTGATGCCCAGGTGCGGGCCATGCGGCAGGTGGCGGGCGGTCTGCGTATCGACATGGCCAACTTCCGTGCGCTGGCGGCGTTTGCACAGTTTGGGTCCGACCTGGACAAAGATACCCAACGCCAGCTTGAACGTGGTCGCCGCCTGACAGAGATCCTTAAACAGCCACAGTACCAGCCAACGCCACTGGTTGACCAGGTGGTGCTGATCTATGCCGGTACACGCGGGTATCTCGACCAGATCGAAGTGGCGCGGGTCAAAGAATGGGAAGAAGGCTTCATCCGTTTCCTGCAGGCCCAGTACCAGGACGTGGTGGATGGCATCGAAACGGAACTGCGGCTGACGCCTGAGATCGAAGGGCGCCTGAAGGAAGCGATTCAGACGTTCAACGCGACCTGGGCCTAGAGGGATGCGGACATGCCAAACGTACGGGAAATCCGCAAGCGTATCAAGAGCGTCAGGAATATCGGCCAGGTAACCAGAGCGCTGGAGGCGGTTTCGGCTTCCCGTGCTCGCAAGGCCCAGCAACAGGCCCAGGCCAGCCGCGCTTATGCCCAGAAGGCCTGGGAGGTGCTGGTCAACGTGGCTTCGCAGGGCGGCGCCGGGCGAGCACTGCACCCGCTGCTGGAAGTGCGTGACAATCCGAGCCGCATTTGCATGCTGCTGATCTCCGGTGATCGTGGTCTGGCGGGAGCTTACAACGCCAATATCCTGCGGGTAGCCACAACCTTCGCCCGCAATCTGTGTCAGGAAGGGTGTACAACCCAGTGGGTGACAGTAGGCCGTAAAGGCCGTGACGCCTTGCTCAGGATGGGCCAGCCGGTGATCGCGCAGTTCAGTAACCTGCCCTCCGAACTGACGATTACCACCGTGATCCCCATCGCCAAGACGGTGATCGACGAGTTTCTTGAGGGCCGTGCAGATCAGGTGTTCATTGCCTTCACGGACTTCAAGAATACGCTCACGCAGGAACCGGTCGTGGTTAACCTGTTACCGCTGCGGCCATTCCAGACGGACAATCCGGTGTTGAACACCTACATCAAGCGTGAGCCAACGGTCACTACGAAGGGGCGCGAGTACATCTACGAACCATCGGCGGCGGATATCCTTGATGAAGTCCTGCCGCGCTTTACCCAGCTGCAAATCTACCAGGCTATCCTGGAGAGCCAGGCCAGCGAGCACTCCGCGCGCATGATCGCCATGCGCAATGCCTCTGAGAATGCGGAGGCGCTGGCTGCTGACCTGCAGTTGAGCTTCAACAAGGCGCGGCAGCTGGCCATTACCAGCGAGATTCTGGATATTGTCGGTGGTGTGGAAGCTCTCCGCGATCAGGCAGAAGCCATCGTTCGCAATATGCGGGAAGAATATTTGAAAGGGGCTGCGGCAGCCCGTTAGCGCGGCTATCTACGCCGGGGGCTGACCCGTGTTTCTGAGGAGAAGTACTTGATGAGCGAAGTCCGGGGTGTTGTGACGCAGGTGCTGGGCGCGGTGGTGGATGTGGCTTTTCCACCGGAAAACCTGCCCAGGATTTTCGATGCGATACGGGTGCCGCGTGATGGTGCTGAAGATCTGGTGCTGGAGGTGCAACAACACCTCGGCAACGACCAGGTACGCACGGTGGCAATGGATTCGACGGATGGGCTGGCGCGCGGTCAGGTGGCCTATGCGACCGGCTTGCCGATCCAGGTTCCGGTTGGCGAAGCTGTCCTGGGGCGTATCTTCAACGTGCTCGGGAGGCCAATCGATGGTAAACCGGCTCCGGTGGACGCTCCCCGCAGCCCGATTCATCGTTCTGCGCCGCCTTTTGAAGAACAATCGACCGCCATCGAGATGTTCGAGACGGGCATCAAGGTCATTGACCTGATCGCGCCGTTCCGTAAAGGTGGCAAGGCCGGCATCTTCGGCGGGGCGGGGACGGGCAAGACGGTCATTATCATGGAGTTGATCCGTTCCATTGCTACCGAGCACAGCGGCTTTTCCGTCTTTGCCGGGGTTGGCGAGCGTACGCGCGAGGGCACGCAGCTCTACCACGAGATGATCGAGAGCGGCGTGATCAACCAGACTGCCATGGTCTTCGGGCAGATGAACGAACCGCCGGGCGTGCGTCTGCGGGTGGCCCTCTCCGGCCTGACCATGGCCGAGCACTTCCGGGATGAGGGGCGAGACGTGCTGCTCTTCATCGACAATATCTTCCGCTTCAGTCTGAGTGGCTCGGAGGTGTCCGCGTTGCTGGGGCGTATGCCGTCAGCGGTGGGCTACCAGCCCACGCTGGCGCAGGAGATGGGCGACCTGCAGGAGCGTATCACCAGCACCACGCGCGGTTCCATCACGTCGCTGCAGGCGGTGTATGTGCCCGCGGATGACTATTCCGATCCCGCGCCGGTGGCTGTGTTCACCCATCTGGACGGCTCGATCGCGCTGGAACGTTCCATTGTGGAAAAGGGTATCTATCCGGCGGTCGATCCGTTGGCCAGCACCAGCCGTATTCTGGATCCGTTGATTGTCGGTGAGGAGCACTACAACACGGCGCGTGAAGTGCAGCGCGTGCTGCAACGTTACAAGGATTTGCAGGACATCATCGCCATTCTGGGAATTGATGAACTTTCGGACGAGGACAAACAACTTGTGGCCCGTGCCCGCCGGGTTGAGTTGTTCCTCAGCCAGCCGTTCTTTGTGGCGACCCAGTTCACCGGGCGTGATGGACGCTACGTGCCGATCAGCGAAACCATCAAGGGCTTCCGCATGATCCTGGATGGCGAGCTGGATTACATCCCGGAGGAGATGTTCCGCATGGCGGGGCCAATCCAGGATGTACTTGACCGCTACGAGCAGGCGCAAAAGTCGGCCTAAAGCGAGGATGGCATGCCTATCCATATCGAGGTTGTGACCCAGGAACGGCTTGTGCTGGATGAGCCGGCTGCCGACATGATCATCCTGCCGGGCAAGGAGGGGGTGCTGGGTGTCCTGCCCCGTCATACACCGTTGCTCACCACGCTGGATATTGGTGAGCTGCGGATCAAAGCCCATGGTACCGAGCATGTCCTGGCTGTGTATGGCGGTATTGTCGAGATCCGCCCGGACAAGGTGGTTGTGCTGGCGGATATGGCTGAACATGCGGAAGAAGTCGACCTAGAGAAGGCGGAAGAAGCCCGGCGCACTGCGCAGGAAATGATGCGCAAAGGTCCCCCTCCGGATGAGGCGGCGCTCATCATGCAGGAGCTGCGTCGTGCGGAGCTGGCTTTGCGCGTCCGGAGACGTGCACAGTCCCGGGCGGGTACCGTGTCCCTGCGTTCCGACGGCGGGGAGCAGTAGGATCGGGTCGGGCGCGGACAATGCTGGGGAATGCCGCTGAAAAGGCGACTGGCAGGTTGTGATCGCATTGAGTCCAGCTGAAGTCCATTCTCACGCCCGGACGGTGAAGTCCGGGCGTGTTTGCTGTCGACCGGGCACAGGACGGCCCTTGATAGCAGGATGGGCTGAGCCACCAGATGCGGTATGGAGTGTGGGCCTGGTTTGCGGTATCATGCCTTCTCGGTCGGGCGGGGACTGAGTCCGGCGTATGAAGGGTAATCCGGGGGGTTCTTCGTTTACAATGATGGTGGGTGCGCGTCTGCAAATTACCAGCGATGAAGCCAGGCAGGCGCGGTGAAATCGGAACTGGCCGCTGGAGGTCATTATGGCGATGTTTGCGAAGCGACTTGGGGTCGACCTGGGCACGACAAATGTCCTGATTTATGAGAACGAGCGCATCGTGCTGCAGGAACCATCCCTGGTTGCCCTGACTGTGGAGGAAGAGCCGCCGCTTGTTGTCGCTATCGGGCAGGAGGCGCGTGATATGTGGGGGCGCACGCCGGAGAACATCGAAGTGGTGCGCCCACTGCGCGATGGCGTGATCGCCGACTACGAAGTCACCGAGGCCATGCTGCGCTATTTCTTCGACAAGGTTCTCGGTCGGGTACGGTTGTTCAAACCTGCAGTAGGGATCAGCGTGCCCTATGGGGTGACGAGTGTTGAGCGCCGGGCGGTGCACGAAGCCGCGATTCAGGCTGGTGCACGGGAGGCCGCGCTGATTCCGGAGCCGCTGGCGGCAGCCATCGGGGCGGGGCTGCCGGTTAATACGCCGGCAGGTAACATGGTGCTCAGCCTGGGGGGCGGGATCACTCAGGCGGGGGTCATTGCCATGAATGGTATTGTCGTCGCAGATAGCGTACGGGTGGGCGGTGGTCGTCTGGATGAGGCTATCATCGCTTATGTCCGGCGCAAGTACAGCCTGGTGATCGGTGCGCCGACAGCTGAGTCGGTGAAGATTCAGATCGGCGCGGCGGTGGATCTGCCTCAGGAGATGACCATGGAAATTCAGGGGCGGGATATGGTGGGCGGGTTGCCGCGCACGATCTCCATCTCAACCGGCGAGGTGGTCGAGGCGATTCAGGAACCGCTGACGGAGATCGCACAGGTCGTGCGGACAGTGCTGGAACGCACGCCGCCCGAACTGGCCTCTGATATCATCGATCGCGGTATCATGTTGACTGGCGGCGGCGCGCTGCTGCGCGGCATTGATCAGTATCTGACCCAGCATACCGGCGTCCCGGCCTACCGCGCCGAAAACCCAATTGTGGCTACGGCAGTCGGCGCAGGGCGCGCCTTGAACAATCTGGCGCTCCTGCGGACACTGCCGCAGGGATTCTAATCAGGCTGCCTGCCGCTCCAGGCCGGACAGCCGGTGCTTCGGGACTGTCTTCAGCGCAGGTAGTAGGTCATGTGTTGAAGATGGGCCGCGGGATCAATGTGCTGGACATGCACCCCTTCCGGCACAGCCAGGACGATCGGCGCGTAGTTGAGGATCGCCCGGATGCCAGCCTCGACAAGGGCATCAGTGACCTGCTGGGCCGCCGAGGCGGGCACGGCAACCATGGCGATCTGAATGCTGCTGCGCTCGATTTCTTCTTTCATAACACGGGTGCTGAGCACCTTGATATTGCCCACGTAGCTGCCGATCTTGGCCGGATCGTTGTCGAAGATGCGGGTAATGCGGAAGCCCCGGTGGGCAAAACCGCCATATCGTGCCAGCGCCCGGCCAAGGTCTCCTGCACCCACCAGTACAACCTGCCATTCACGGTCAAGCTGAAGAATCTTCTTGAGTTGTTCCTGCAGGAAGGCGATGCTGTAGCCGGTTCCCTGTTTGCCGAATGGGCCAAACCAGGAAAGGTCCTTACGGATCTGGGCGGAGCTGATGCCCAGACGCTGGCCAAGCTCGTGCGAAGAAGTGATCTCGTACCCTTCCTCGCGCAGCAGGGTCAGTTCCCGAAGGTAGATGGGTAGACGACCGATGACAATGTCAGGGATTTCGGGAGCCATAGGCCGGGTGTCTCCTGGGCAGCAGGGTTTGTGAAAAAGCTCATATATCCTACCACTATCATCGTAGAAGGACAATCGGACTGTCGGGGTCTGAGTTCGGGACTGATGATTCTATGATTCTGCTCATGTATGTTTCACTTAGAGGGGGGATGTTTGTGTTATAGTAGGCCGGATTTGAGACGGTGAGCGTTATGCGCAGGGCAGAGGATGAGACGGCGGATTCTGACGTTCGTATTGCTGGCGGTAGTTGCTGCGGGCGTCTATCTGATCTATCGCAACGGTCAGGTGGGCGGAGCCGGGGAGGAAGCCGCGGCACGCCTGCAGACGGTTCGGATTGCCCGCGATAGCGTCGTTGTGGCTGTACGGGCTACCGGGGCGGTAGAAGCTGCTCGCATGGCCCAGTTAAGCTTTGATGCAGCGGGGACCGTCGCTGAGGTTCTGGTGGAGGATGGCCAGTTTGTGGTGGCCGGGCAAATCCTGGCCCGGCTTGACGATACGGCCCAGCGGATTGCCGTGGAGCAGGCTCGCTGGGGGGTGCGCATCGCAGACTTGAGCCTTCAACAACTGGAAGCGCCGCCCGATCCCAGAGAGATCAGTGCGGCTCAGGCCAATGTCAACAGCGCATGGGCCGCTTATGTCGACTTGCGCGATAACAGCGTCAGGGCGGAGGATATTCGCGCTGCAGAACTCCAGTACGAGCAGGCGTTAGCCGCCTGGGATGCGGCTGAGCAGGCCTCGCGGGATGCCCGGCGCAGCGAGGCCAGCCTGGCCCAGGTCGGCGCGGCCAGCTTTGCGGCGGAGATCGCCCGCCTGCGTCTGGAACAATTACGCCGGGGTGTTCCGCC
>FWPV01006230.1_pt1 | contig 18744 bp, 16 predicted proteins | sample 2228371 | NCBI WGS metagenome assembly FWPV01 (sample SAMEA103939776, study PRJEB20133) | metagenome
CGTGGTTGCGGGGGGAGCGGCGTTGGTCATTGCTGCGCTTGTGGCGGCGGTGGTCCTCCTGCGCGGCGGGCGCAGGACTGAGAGGGCCGGCCCGTCGCCCGCCCCTGCCCCGGCGCCGGTGAAGAGAGCCGAGCTCACGGAGGCCCAGAAACGCGAGGTGCAGGCCGGCGACCTGCTGGCCGCAGCGGAGCGGAACATCGAGCGCAAGCGGCCGCTCAACGCCGCACGCTCGCTTGACATGTTGGAGCGCGACTACGCCGACACCGCTTTCCTGAAGGCCCACCGCAGCGATGTTGCGCGTCTGCGGAAGGAGATTGACGCCCTCCTCGGCAGAGTCCCACCCCCCGAGCCGCGCAAGGCGGCCAAGCCGTAGCGCGACCCGGCCGCCACTTCGGCGCGCAACGCCCAACAGGCCATTGCGGGGGCGGACAAGTGCCGCAATCGGCATCGGGCATCTGCGCAGGAGCAGTTCATGGCCAACGGGTGCGGGCCTTTTCTGTAGGCAGCGTTCACTGAGGCCGGGTGCCCCACACCGGGCTTACCCCGGTGGGAGCGGGAATCCACTTACAGTCCCGGCCCGCACCGTGGCCAACTTTTGCCTTGACTCGCGGTGCCTAGCGACTATAATGATGGGAGAAGTGGGGAACGGACTGGGGCGGGCGGCGAGAGCACAACCCGTGGCATCGTGCTGGAAGGGCAGCACGAGGCCTGGGATGGTGTAGGACGATAGAGCAGGCCCTGGAAGACCGGTGGCTGCGGCTGGCCCGCAGGCCGCTGTGACGAGTTAAATGCAGAAAGGCTCGAGACTTTCGTGGGCGAGGCGGCGTGGCAGCCTGAGAGCGTGCCCGTGGGGCACCGGACGAAGCGACGCGATAGTCGGGCGAGTTGGCGCCAGGCCCGGCAAGCGTTGGTGTGCCAGGGTTGCCCGCGCTCCGAGCTCCGAGGGTGTTCACGCCGCTACCTCGTGGCAGTGGCAGACGGCCCCGCGTAGAGCCAGCGGCTGTGGCGGGCGTGTCTCTCCCGTGGCCGTTCGCGCCCGGTGATCTCTCCTGCCTGTCCCCCCCATCCCGTGCGGCCCTTCCAGAGTGTATACATAGGGGCAAGCGCCTCGACGCGCCCGTCCGAAGGCCGTCCTCCCGCTGCCGCGGCCTCGGATGGAGAGGGAACGAGAGGTGGGGCGTGATTTCGGCAGCCATCGTTGTGGTGATTGCTGTGGCCTGCCTTGGTGTAGGCTACTGTGCGAGTCAACTGGTTGGCTACCTCCAGAGGCGCAGCGCACGCCGCGAGGCTGGCCAGATCCTGAGCGCCGCGCGCGCCGAGGCCGACGAGGTGCGCCGTCAGGCCGAGGTGAAGGCCAAGGAGGAGCTCCTTCGCCGTCGGGAGGACTTCGAGCGCGAGACCCGTGAGGCCCGCACCGAGCTGAAACTGATCGAGAAGCGGCTGGTGAAGCGAGAGGACGCGCTGGAGCGGAAGGCCGAGATGATGGCCAAGCGGGAGAAGTATATCGAGAACCTGGAGCGGGAGCTGGCCAGCCGGCAGGAGAGCCTGGCGGCCAAGGAACGGGAGTTGACCGAGGCTCTCGACAAGCAAAAGGATGCGCTCTACCGCATCTCGGGCCTCAGCCCCCAGGATGCCCGCGCGCAACTCTTCGAGCGCCTGGAACGCGACTTCGAGCGCGAGGCGGCCGTGCTGCTGGACCGCAAGCTGGAGGAGGCGAGGGAGGCGGCGGACCAGAAGGCCCGCGAGGTGCTCGCAACCGCCATCCAGCGCTGCGCGGTGGAGCACACAAACGAGAGCGTCGTGTCGACCATTGACCTGCCCAGCGACGACATGAAGGGCCGCATCATCGGGCGCGAGGGCCGCAACATCCGCGCCTTCGAGAAGGCCACGGGGGTGGACGTTATCGTGGACGACACGCCCGGCGTGGTGGTGCTATCGGCCTTCGACAGCGTGCGGCGCGAGATGGCCCGCCGAGCGATGGAGGAGCTCGTCGCCGACGGCCGCATCCACCCCGCGCGCATCGAGGAGGTCATCGAGCGCGCCAAGCGCAAGACCGAGGAGACCATCCTCCAGACCGGCAAGCAGGTGCTCTTCGACATGGGCGTCCACTCCAACAACCAGAAGCTCGCCTACCTCCTCGGCCGGCTCCGATACCGCACCAGCTATGGCCAGAACGTCCTCCAGCACTCCATAGAGGTTGCCCACCTGTGCGCGATCATGGCCGGCGAGCTGCGGCTCGACCCCGCCCTTGCCAAGCGGATCGGCCTGCTCCACGACATCGGCAAGGCCGTGGACCACGAGCTCGAGGGCGGCCATCCCGAGATAGGCGCGCTCATCGGCAAGCGCATTGACGAGGACGCCATCGTCATCAACGCCATCGCCGCCCACCACGAGGGCGAGCCGCCACAGAGCGTCTACGCTGTCATCCTCCAGGCCGCCGACGCCGTGTCTGCCGCACGCCCCGGCGCGCGCCGCGAGACCGTCGAGAAATACATCAAGCGCCTGGAGCGCCTCGAGGACGTCGCACGCTCCTTCGAGGGGGTGGAGACGGCCTACGCGATCCAGGCCGGGCGCGAGGTGCGCGTGATCGTCAAGAGCGACAAGGTTGACGACAAGCTGGCCACCAAGCTCGCCCGCGACATTGCCAAGGAGATCGAGCACGAGCTCGACTATCCCGGCGAAATCCGCGTCACCGTCATCCGCGAGACCAGGGCCGTCGAATACGCGCGCTGATTTCAGATTTTCACCGAGAGAGCGTGCGCCGGTTCCAGCTCGCCGCCGATGGGCAATCTGCAATCTGCAATGTAGAGAGGATCCCGCTTGACGATTCGCATCCTCGCCGTCGGCGACGTGATTGGGCGGCCCGGCCGCCACTTCCTGCGCGACCACCTGCGGCGCATCGTGGCGCGGGAGGGGATCGACCTCGTCGTCGCCAACGGCGAGAACGCGGCGGGCGGCCTGGGCATCACGCGCGGCATCGCCGCCGAGCTCCACAACTATGGCGTGCACGTGATCACCACGGGCGACCACGTGTGGCGGCGGCGCGACATCGCGGCCGCGCTCGCCGAGGACCCGCGCCTGCTCCGTCCACAGAACTACCCCGCCGGCGCGCCCGGCGCAGGAATCGTCACCGTCACCACCCCCTCCGGCGTCCCCGTGCGCGTCATCAACATCCTCGGGCGCATCTTCCTGGAGCCTGTGGACTGCCCGTTCGAGTGCATCGATCGCGTACTCGCGTGCTCGCCAGGGCCTCCCGTGACCATTGTGGACTTCCACGCCGAGGCGACCTCGGAGAAAGGGGCGATGGGCTGGTTCCTCGACGGCCGCGTGAGCGCCCTGCTGGGCACCCACACCCACGTCCAGACCGCCGACGAGCGGCTACTCGACCAGGGCACCGCCTTCATCACCGACCTGGGCATGACGGGCGCCGCACGCTCCATCCTCGGCCGAAAGGTCGAGCAGGTCATCGAAAAGCTCCGCACGCGCCTCTACATCCCCATGGAGGTCGCCACCGGCGCCGTCGTCATGTGCGGCGCAATCGTCTCGATTGACCCCGACACCGGCAAGGCGGTCGGCATCCGCCGCATCGCCGAGTCTTGACCGCGCCCTTCTACCGCAGGGCAAGGGGTCAAGAGACCGCGAATCACGCGAATCTGCGCGAATCGGAGCCCGAGGGCCGAAAACCGGCAACCAATAACCGTTTCGACGAGGACGACGAGCGCGACTCGGATGCCGAACACCGAACACCGAACACCGAACACCTCCTTCCCGGCTCGCGGCGAGGAGATTCTAAGCGTCACCGACCTCACGCGGCGCATCCGCCTCTCACTTGAGGAGGAGTTCGGCCACGTCTGCGTCGTCGGCGAGGTCTCCAACCTGCGGCGCCCAAGCTCGGGCCACGTCTACCTCACCCTCAAGGACGCAGCGGCGCAGATCCCCGCCGTCCTCTGGCGCAGCGCCGCCTCACGCCTCCGCTTCGACCTCGAGGACGGCATGGAGGTCATCGTCACAGGCTCCGTCACCGTCTACGAACCCCGCGGCAGCTACCAGATAGTCATCTCGTCCATCAAGCCCAAGGGCCTCGGGGCGCTCCAGTTGGCGTTCCTCCAACTCAGGAACAAGTTGGAGGCGGAGGGCCTCTTCCGCCCGGAACACAAGAAGCCTCTGCCCTATCTGCCGTCGTGCGTGGGAGTGGTCACCTCGCCCACCGGCGCGGCAATCCAGGACATACTCAAGGTGCTCTCGCGGCGCTTCCCGCCGGCCCACGTGGTGCTGCGGCCCGTGCGGGTGCAGGGCGAGGGCGCGGCGGAGGAGATTGCGGCGGCGATAGCCGACTTCAATGCCTGGGGCGGGGCCGACGTGCTTATCGTGGGGCGCGGCGGGGGCAGCCTTGAGGACCTCTGGGCCTTCAACGAGGAGGCCGTCGCCCGCGCAATCTTCGCCTCCAAGATTCCCGTCATCTCGGCCGTGGGCCACGAGATAGACGTGACGATCTCGGACCTCGTGGCCGACCGCCGCGCGCTCACGCCCACCGAGGCAGCCGAGCTCGTGCTGCCTGATATCAGCGAGCTGACCGAGCGGCTGGGGGAGCTTCGCGGCCGGCTCGCGCTGGCGCTCAGGGGCCGGGTGGACCTCGCCCGCGCCAGGCTCGCGCGGCTGCGGGCCGGCTACGGCTTCCGAGCGCCCCTGGAGCTTGTGAGGCGCCACGAGCAGCGGCTCGACGACCTCGCGGGCGCCGCCGCACTCGCCGTCCGCCGCCGACTCGAGTCGTGCAGGGAACGCCTTGCGACGGCCTCGGGGCGCCTCGAGGCCCTTAGCCCGCTCCGCGTCCTCCAACGCGGCTACTCGATCACCCGTAAACTCGACACCGGGGAGCTCGTCCGCAACGCCAACCAAGTGCAGGCAGGCCAGCCATTGGAGACCATCCTGCATGCCGGGCGCCTGGTCTCGCGAGTGGAGAAGACAGATGGGCAAGCGACTGTCGTTTGAGAAGAACCTCGAGGCCCTCGAGCAGATCGTCGCAGAGCTTGAGAGCGGCACCCTGACGCTCGACGAGGCCCTCGAGCGCTACGAGCGCGGCGTGGCCGCCCACAAGGAGTGCATGGCCATTCTCGCCGCCGCCGAGAAGCGCATCGAGGTGCTGCTCAAGGGCGCCGACGGGACTTTCGAGACGCGCCCCTTCGAGCTGAAAGAGGGTGGCGCCCGCGAGGACGAGGCATGATCTCGGAGCGGCTCGCCGCCTGCCTTGAGGAGAGGCGCCGCGAGGTGGACGCCGCGCTTGAGCGGTGGCTGCCGCGTCCCGAAGGCCCCGCCGCGCGGCTTGCCGCGGCCATGCGCTACAGCGTCTTCGCCGGCGGCAAGCGGCTGCGCCCGGCCCTCGTGCTGCTTGCCGCCGACCTGTGCGGCGCCCACGGCCAAGTGGCCTTGCCGCCGGCTTGCGCGGTGGAACTGGTCCACGCCTACTCGCTGATTCACGACGACTTGCCGGCGATGGATGACGACGATTTCCGGCGCGGGCGGCCCTCGTGCCACAGAGCATTTGATGAGGCGACGGCCCTGCTTGCTGGCGATGCCCTTCTGACTCTTGCCTTTGAGGTCATTGTGCAGCCGCCCTGCGAGCGGGTGGCAGCGCGGCTCGTCGCCGAGCTTGCAGCGGCGGCCGGCGCCGCAGGCATGGTGGGCGGGCAGATGGCCGACATGCTCTCCGAAGGCGCTGCGCCGACAGCGGAGGCAGTGGAGTTCATCCACCGGCACAAGACGGCGGCGTTGATCGCGGCGTGCCTGCGGCTTGGCGCCATCGCCGCCGAGGCCGCGGAGGAGACCATCGCGCGCCTGGGCCGCTTCGGCGAGCGATTGGGCCTCGCCTTCCAGGTCGCCGACGACTCCCTCGACGTCGAGGCCACCAGCGCCCAACTGGGCAAGACCGCCGGCAAGGACGCGGCGCGCGGCAAGGCCACCTACCCGGCCGCCTTCGGCTTGGAGGAGTCCCACCGCCGCGCGCGGCAACTGATTGACGAGGCCATTGCCGAGCTGGAGCCGTTCGGCGGGCGCGCGGCGCTGCTTTGCGACCTGGCTCGCTACGCCATCGCGCGCAGGGCCTGACACCGCAGCTTGCGCATTGCCGCGAAAAATGGTAGGTTTGCGGCATAAGGGCGACAGATGGGAAGGATTCTCGACACGATTGACGGGCCGGCCGACTTGCGCAGGCTGAGCGACGACGAGCTGGCCCAACTGGCCAGGGAGCTGCGCGAGGAGATTTGCCGCGTGGTGGCGACCAACGGCGGCCACCTGGCCTCGAACCTGGGCACGGTGGAACTGACGATCGCGCTCCACCGGTGCTTCGACTTCAGCCGCGATGCCCTCATCTGGGACGTCGGCCACCAGGCGTATGCTCACAAGCTGCTCACAGGGCGCCGCGAGCAGTTCCACACCCTTCGCCAGCAGGGGGGCATCAGCGGCTTCCCGTGCAAGGCCGAAAGCCCCTACGACCTCTTCACCACCGGCCACGCCGGCGCCGCCATCTCGTCGGCCGTCGGCCTGGTTTGTGCCGATGCTCTGATGGGCCGCCAGCGCCGCGTCGTGGCCGTCGTCGGCGATGGCTCGCTCACCAACGGCATGGCCCTCGAGGCCCTCAACCACGCGGGGGCCCTGGGCAAGGACCTCCTCGTCGTCCTCAACGACAACAAGATGTCAATTGGCCGAACGGTCGGCGGCATCTCGAGGTACCTCGACCGGTTCCGCTCGGCGCGGTTCTACAACCGCGCGAAGAGCCAGATGCGCCGCCTCGTGCGCAGCCTGCCCGGCATCGGCGGGGCCGCCGAGGCCGCCGTCGGCCGACTCAAGGAGGGCATCAAGGTCGCCGTCGGCTCCGAGACCCTCTTCGACCAGATCGGCTTCCGCATGTTCGGGCCGGTGGACGGCCATCGCATCGGGGACCTCATCGAGATGCTTGAGGCGGTGCGGGAGCTCTCGGGGCCGATCCTGCTGCACGTGGTGACGCAGAAGGGCCACGGGCACCCCGAGGCGGCGAGCGATCCGAGCCGCTTCCACAGCGCCGCCCCCAGTCAGCCTGCCCCCAGCGAGCTTGAGCCGCCCAACGGGTGCCCGTTGCCAGCAACGGGCGCCCCAAAGCCGAGCTACACCTCGGTCTTCTCCGCCGCTCTCTGCCGCCTGGCCGAGGTGCGGCCCAACACCGTGGCCATCACTGCGGCGATGGAGGACGGCACCGGCCTCGCCGAGTTCTCCCGCCGATTCCCCGACAGGTTCTTCGATGTCGGCATTGGCGAGGAGCACGCCGTCGGCCTCGCCGGCGGCCTGGCCGCCGCAGGGTGCAGGCCCGTCGTCGCCATCTACTCCACCTTCCTCCAGCGCGGCTACGACCAGGTGTTCCACGACTTGTGCCTCCAGGGGGCTGGCGCTGTGATCTGCATGGACCGCGCCGGGCTCGTGGGCGCCGACGGCCCCACGCACCACGGGCTCTACGACATCGCCTACCTGCGCCACCTGCCCGGCATCGTGCTTGCTGCGCCAAGGGATGGCCCAGAGTTGGAGGCAATGCTCGAGTGTGCGCTTGATAGCGAACGGCTGTGGGCGATCCGTTTCCCGAAGGCGCCTGTGCCGGACCTCCCCTGGCCCCACCGAGGCCCCCGCATCGAGGCCGGCCAGGCCGAGCTGCTGCGGGACGGCTCCGACGCGGCCCTGGTGGCGTATGGGACGATGGTGGGGCCTGCGTGGGAGGCCGCGGAACTGCTTGCCGCCCAGGGGCTCGAGGCCGCAGTGGTCAACGCCCGGTTCGCAAAGCCCCTCGATGCCGCCCTGCTTGCATCGCTGGCCTCGCGCGTGCCCCTCCTCGTGACCATTGAAGAGCACGCGCTCCTGGGCGGCTTCGGCTCGGCCGTCCTCGAGGCGCTCGCCGCGAACGGCCCCATCCCGTGCCGCGTGGAGTTGTTGGGGGTGCCCGACTGCTTTGTGGAGCACGGGCGGCGGGCGGCTCTCCTTGGCGGCCTTGGGCTGACCGCGCCCCGCATCGCGGCGCGGGTCGCCGAGCTGGTGGGCGAGCGGGCGACAGCGATTGCCAACCTGGGAGTCCGAAATCCCAAGGCCCAAGTCCCAAGTCGGCCCTGGATGCCAACATGAAGCGCATCATCCTGTCAGGCGATGCCCGGAAGCCGGCGATAGCCGCGGCAGTTGACGAGCTGCTGCCTTGGCTGCGGGAGCGCGCCGAGGTGGTGGCGCTGGACCTGGCGATGGACCGCGAGCTGGAGCACGTGGAGGCCGACCTCGCGGTCATCCTGGGCGGCGACGGCGCCATCCTGTCGGTCGCTCGCCGCCTCGGACGCAACCAGCTCCCCGCCATCGGCGTCAGCCTCGGCAAGTTTGGCTTCCTCGCCGAGGTGTCCCCGGCGCAGTTCCGCGAGCGCTTCGACGACGTCCTGGCCGGCCGCTACCGCATCTCGTCGCGCATGCGCCTCTCCTGCACCCTGCATCGGGCCGGCCAGCCGCCGGTGGAGCACGTCGCCCTCAACGACGCCGTCATCTCGCGCGGCGCCCTGTCGCGCATCGTCGCCATCGCCCTCGTGGTTGACGGGATGCAGGCGACGACCTACAATGGAGACGGGGTGATCGTCTCAACCCCCACGGGCTCGACGGCCCACTCGCTGTCGGCCGGCGGGCCGGTGATTGACCCGGCGTTGGAGGCCTTCGTGATAACGCCCATCTGCCCTCACACGCTCACGAACCGCCCGGTGGTGCTCCCCGCGAGCGCGTGCGTGGAGATGCGGGCCGAGGCCACGCCGGTGGACGTGGGGCTGACGGTTGACGGACAGGTCTACCAGCAGATCGCCTGCGGCGACCGCGTGGCCATCCGCCGCGCTGCGGGCGACTTCCATCTCATTGACCTCGGGCTCCGCACCTATTATGACACCCTACGCGAAAAGCTCCACTGGAGCGGCAGCGCGCTCCACGATCATCGTCGGGATTGACGAGAGCCTTTGCAAGGGCTGCGGCCTCTGCGTCGCCTTCTGCCGCGAGCATGCCCTGGCTCTGTCCCCCACGCTCAATGGCCGCGGCGTCCACGTCGCACGCCTGATGGCAGGCGTGGCCTGTTGCGCCTGCCGCCACTGCGTCCTGATGTGCCCCGAGGCCGCCGTGAGCGTGTCACGACTCTGAACGCCGGGCCTCCCCCAGCCCCACGCTGAGCGGCAGCGAAGGGCCCTGGGGGAGGCGCGAGAGGCTGGGAAGACCCCCATGGCCATGTCGCCCTACTCGCCGCGCTACGGCATCATCGCCGACGTTCATTCCAACCTCGCGGCCCTCCGCGCCGTGCTGGCCGCCCTGGACCGTGAGGAGGTCAACAGCATACTTTGCATGGGCGACATCGTGGGCTACGGCCCCAGCCCCTGCGAGGTCATCGCAGACCTCAGCAAGCTCCCCCTTCACTCCATCCGCGGCAACCACGACCGCTACGCCCTCGGCGAGAACACCGACCAGGTGCGAGCCGCCACCGCCGAGGCCGTGGACTACACCCGCAAGTGCCTCACCCCCGCCGACAGGGCCTTCCTCGACGGCCTGCGCGACTCGCTGCTCTACGACGACCGCATCCTCCTCGTTCACGGCTCGCCCCGCGACCGCGACGAGTACATCCTCACCCAGGAGAGCGCCATCTACGCCCTACGCTACCTCCGCTCCGAGTTCGCTGGAATCTACCTGTCCCTCTTCGGCCACACCCACATCCCCGCCGCCATCGGCGACGGCAGGGTCATATACGAGATCGCCCAGGGCTACACCCTGAAGATGAAGCCCCTCACACCGTACCTGGTCAACCCCGGCAGCGTGGGGCAGCCGCGCGACGGCAACCCCGACGCCGCCTATGCGGTGCTGGACCTCGCGGAGCGCACCGTGACCTTCAAGCGCGCGGCCTACGACATCGAGGACACCTGCCGCCGCGTGCTCAAGGCCGGCCTCCAGCGCCACCTGGCCGACCGCCTCCGCGTCGGGAAGTAACCACAAGACCTCCCGCAGGTTGCGAACCTGCGGGAGGTTGCAGGGCTTGCTACTATGGCTCAACGAGTCCTCATGGCTGGCAACGAGGCCGCGGGCGAGGGCGCCATCCAGGCCGGCTGCGACGCCTACTTCGGCTACCCCATCACCCCGCAGAACGAGTTCACCGCCTACATGGCCCGCCGCATGCCAGAGCTCGGCCGGGTCTTCATCCAGGCCGAGAGCGAGCTCGCTGCCATCTCCATGGTCTACGGCGCCGCCGCCGCAGGAAAGCGCGCCATGACCTCCTCCTCTAGCCCCGGCATCAGCCTCAAGCAGGAGGGCATCTCCTACATCGCAGCCTCGCGCCTCCCTGCCGTCGTCGTAAACGTCCAGCGCGGCGGCCCGGGCCTCGGCAACATCGGACCCTCCCAGGGTGACTACTGGCAGGCCACCCGCGGCGGCGGACACGGCGACTACCGCTCCATCGTCCTCGCCCCGGCCAGCGTCCAAGAGATGTTCGACCTCACCGCCAAGGCATTCGAGCTCGCCGACCGCTATCGCATGTGCGTCATCGTCCTGGCCGACGCCTATCTCTGCCAGATGATGGAGCCGATGGTGTTCCCCGCCGAGCCCTTCCCGCCCCCGCCCCCCAAGCCCTGGGCCCTCACCGGCTGCCAGGGACGCGACCCCAACACCATCCGCTCGCTGTTCCTCGGCGACGGCGAGCTCGAGCAGCGCAACTACGCCCTCTTCGAGGGCTACCGCCAGGTCGAGCGGGAGGAGACCCGCTGGGAGGCGGTGGCGGCCGACGACGCCGATGTGGTCCTCGTCGCCTATGGCATCTGCGCCCGCGTGTGCCGCGAGGCCCTCGCCCGGGCGCGCCGCAACGGCCTGCGCCTCGGCCTCCTGCGGCCCATCACCCTCTGGCCATTTCCCTCCCAAGCCATCGCCCTGGCGGCTGCCACGGCCAGAGCACTCCTCGTCGTTGAGATGAGCATGGGGCAGATGGCCCAGGACGTGCGCCTGGCCCTCGACGGGAACCGCCGCATCGCCCTGCTCGGCCGCCCAGCATACGTCCCCGCGGTGGACGAGGTCCTCGACTGCGCCGCCTCACTCCTCAAAGGCTCCCGAGACTGAATGGTGCCGATGAAGACCCTGTATGAACGCCCCGACACCCTCACGCACTGCCTCACCCACTACTGCCCCGGCTGCGGCCACGGCATTGTGCACCGGCTTCTCGCCGAGGCGATTGACGCCCTCGGCATCCGCGAGCGCACGATCGGCGCCGCTCCCGTCGGCTGCGCCGTCCTTGCCCACCAGTACCTCAAGGTGGACATGTGCGAGCCGGCCCACGGCCGCACCCCCGAGGTCGCCGCCGCAATCAAGCGCGTCCGGCCAGAGTGCGTCGTCTTCTCATACCAGGGCGATGGCGACCTCGCCGCCATTGGCACCGCCGAGACCATCCACGTCGCCAACCGCGGCGAGCCCATCGCCGTCTTCTTCGTCAACAATGCCGTCTACGGCATGACCGGCGGCCAGATGGCCCCCACGACCATGCTCCGGCAGCACACCACCACCACGCCGCGCGGCCGCGACCCCGGCTACCACGGCCACCCGCTCCGTGTATGCGAGCTGTTGGCCACCCTCGACGGCCCGGCCTACATCGAGCGCGTGGCGCTCTCAAGCCCCGAGGCCGTCCGCACCGCGGGCCGAGCCGTCCGAAAAGCCTTCATCACCCAGCTCGAACACAATGGCTACGCCCTCGTCGAGTTCCTCTCCCCATGCCCAACCTACTGGCGCATGAGCCCCATCGAAGCCCTCCGCTTCATCGAGGACGAGATGGTCAAGATCTACCCCCTCGGCGTCTTCCGCGATTGGGAGAACCCCAGACCTCCCGCAGGTTCCAGACCTCCCGCAGGCTCCAAACCTGCGGGAGGTTGAGAGGAGGAGATCGTGCTCGAGCGGTTGATCATCGGCGGCTTCGGCGGACAGGGCATCATCTTCCTCGGCAAGCTCCTGGCCCAGGCGATGATGGACGAGGGGCGCCACGTGAGCTACTTCCCAGCCTACGGCCCCGAGGTCCGCGGCGGAAGGGCCAACTGCCACGTCATCATCGCCTCCGACGAAATCCTCTGCCCCATCGTCGAGCAGCCCGACGCGCTGCTCATGATGAACCAGATTTCGTGGGACTACTTCGCCCCCTGGCTGAAGCCAGACGGCTTGGCAGTGCTGAACTCCTCCATGGTGGAGGCCGCTGCGAAGGCCCCTGGCCAGCAGATCGTGCCGATCCCCGCCAGCAGCATCGCCAACGACCTTGGCGACGTGCGCGTGACCAACATGGTCATGCTTGGCGCCTACAACCATCTCCGCGGCCTCCTCCCACTCGACAGGCTCCTGGAGCACGTCCGAGCCGCCCTTGGCGTGGCCAAGGCCGCACTCTTCGACCTCAACCGCCGCGCCGTCGAGCGAGGCATCGAAGCCGCCGCCGCGGCAAGGTGAGCCGCGCGTGATTCGAATGAATCGAATCATTCGATTCCCTCGATTCCCTCGATTCCGGGTTGTCGGGCCACCGCTGTGAAAGTCCTCTTCCTCGACCACGCGGCCGAGCTCGGCGGGGCCGAGGTCAGCCTCCTCGAGCTCCTCCGCACCCTCGACCGTGCCCGCTTCGCGCCCACCCTGGCCGGCCCGCAAGGACGGCTCGCCGACCGCGCCCGCGCGCTTGGCATCCCCTTCGCCGAGCTCCACCTCGAGAAGCTGCTGAAGGACCGCAACCCCTTCCGCGCCTTCGCGCGCCTGCGCCGCGGCCTCACCGCACTCCGCCGCATTATCGCCGAAGGCGACTTCGCCCTAGTCCACGCCAACACCCTCCGCACCGCCCTCTACGCCGTCGGCAGCGCCAGGCGCCTCAAAGCACGCCTCCTGTGGCACGTGCGCGACTACGCCATGCCCGCCTGGGTGCGGCGGCGCCTGCTGCGGCGCTGCGACGCCGCCGTCGCCCCCTCACGCTTCATCGCTAAGGCCCTCGGCGATTCGCGCAAAGTCCGCATCATCCCCAACGGCATTGACCTCGCGACAGTGCCCGGCGCCGAGGCCGGCGCTGCGTTTCGCCGCGAGCTCCGCATCGGCCCCGACGTCCCCCTCGTCGGCACCCTCGGCCGCCTTCTGCCCTGGAAGGGCCAGCACCACTTCATAGACGCTGCCGCGCGCCTCGCCCCGAGGCTCCCGAACGCCCGCTTCATCGTCGTTGGCTCGGCCCTCTACGGCGACCCGCGGCGCGACTACCCCGCCGAGCTAAAGGCCCAGGCCGCCAAGCTTGGGCTGGGGGACGCCGTGCTCTTCGTCGGCCAACGCGACGACCCCCTCGCCGCGCTGAGCGCGATGGACATTGTTGTCAATTGCTCTGAGAACGAGCCGTTCGGGCGCGTCCTCATCGAGGCAATGGCCTGCGCCAGGCCCATCGTCGCCTTCGGCTCGGGCGCCGTCCCCGAGGTCGTCGAGGACCGCAAGACCGGCCTCCTCGTGCCATTCCCCGACACCTCGGCGATGGCCGAGGCGGTCCTGGCCCTCCTGCGCGACCGCCCGCGGGCCACGGCCTACGGCAAGGCCGGCCGCCAGCGCGTCGCCGCCAAGTTCTCACTCGCCGCCTCCACCAAAGCCATCGAGGGCCTCTATACCGAGCTCCTTGGAGCGCCCTGAAATCAGCAATCAGAAATCAGAAATCAGAAATCCTCTCCGGCTCTTCCTCCCCGCCTGCCTGGTCCTCCTGGCCTTCGCCTCCGCCACCCTGGCCTTCTCGTTCTACTTCCGCGGCGACGAGGGCGACTTCAACCTCTACTACTTCACCATCCCGGCATCAGGCGCGAACGAGTACATGCCGTCCGATGCCAGCCGCATCCTCGCCTTCCCCAGGCTCATCCCATTCGGGTCCGCTTGGGCGGTGGGGGTCTTCGGCGGCTGGCTCGTCCTCAGCCGCCTTCTCGCCCGCCGCGAGCGGGTCCCGTTGCGGGGCGCGCTTGCGCGCTCAGCCTTCGCTCTCGCACCGCTTATCTCGCTGCTCATCGTCCCAGCCCACCACTGGCTCGGCTGGCCGATGACCCTGGCGCCGGTGTTCCTGATGATCTTCTCGCTCGCGCTGTGCGCGCTGATCGCGGCATATCTCCTGGGGCCAACGTTCCAGGGCCGCGTTGCGGCTGCCGTGTGCTCGGTCTGGGGTGTCGTTGCACTTTGCATCACCTGCTTTCTCGCCTTCGCCTGGCTCAGTCTCAGGCAATACAACTGCTTGCACCTGGGCTACGTGGACTCCGGCCTCTTCGCCGAGGGCCTCGGCCACGCGGCCCGCGGCGGCGCGCTCCGCACCAACTGGGCGAACCCCGCCGACCCTGAGTTCACGGCGCTCTGGGGCGACACGGGGCTGTGCTTCAGTTGGCACTGCTTCTTCATCCTCGCCCCGCTGAGCTGGCTCTACCGCCTGTGGCCCGCCCACTCGATGCTCCTGGTCCTCCAGGCCGCGGCGCTTGCCAGCGGGGGGCTGGCGGTGTTCCTCATCGCCCGCCACGTCCTCCGCCACCAGTTCGCCGCGTGGTGCCTCGCGCTCGCCTACCTCATCGCGCCCACCACGGCCTTCGTCAACCTCCCGTCGTCCTACGGCTTCCGCCCCGAGGGCGCGATCCCCGCCGTCGTCCTCTGGGCCATCTACCTGCTCGAGCGGCGACGCCTCCCCTGGTTCTTCCTCCTCCTCTTCGTGGCGCTTCTCATCAAGGAGACGGTGGTGCCGATCGTGGTGATGCTGGGGGTGTTCGCCGCGCTGCGGCATCGCCTGTGGCTCGTCGGCGCAGCCACCGTCGCCCTCGGCGTCGGCTACTACGGTCTTGCCACCCAGGTCGCCATCCCCTACGTCCTCGGCCGGCCCTACGCCTTCAGCCCCCAACTCAGGCAATACGGCTCGAGCGCCAGCGAACTCCTGGTGAACATCGTCGTCCATCCCCTGCGCTTCCTGGCGGGCGTCCTGGGCACGCGGACAAAGGTCTTCTACCTCCTTCACCACCTCGTGCCCGTGCTGTTGCTTCCGCTGCTGAGTCCCACCGCGGCGCTTGTCGCCGCCGCCAGCTTCGCCATGCTCGCCATGGCCAGCTACTACAGCAAGTTCATCATCCCCTTTGGGCAGCAGGCTGAGATTCTCGCCGGGGTCTACCTCGCCGCGGCCTACGGGCTGAGCAACCTCTGCGAGCGCCCGACCCGCCTCCACCGCTGGCTTGTGCCCAAGTGGCTCTGCGCCGAGCGCGAGCGGCTCCTCAACGCCGCGGGCGTTGGCCTCGTCGCTGCCGGCGCGCTTTCGTGCTACTTTTTCTTCGTGCGGAGCATCGAGTGGCGCCAGTTCCGCCGCTCCGAACGTGCCGCCATTCTCAGCGAGCTGCGGCAGAAGACCCCCCGCACAGGCTCCCTGTGCGCCAGCTACCGCCTCGCCTCCCACTTCACCGACCAGCAAGAACTCTACGTCGCCCCCATCGGCCTCACCCAGGCCGACTACGTCGTCCTCGACCTCTACGACGACACCGTCGCCCTCTCCACCATGGCCTCCTACCGCGCCCGACTTCTCCGCTCACCGAGCTACGGCCTCGTCTACGCCAACGACGGCTTTCTCATCTTCCGTCGCGGCGCGCCCGACGCCGGCATCGCGGAGCAAGTCCGAAACCCGAAATCCGAAATCCGAAATGGCCCCAAGCCCCAATACGTCCTCAACCAGCCCCTCGGCGGCTTCGCCACTCTCCTGGGCTACGACGCAAAGGAGGCCGATGGCGGCCTTGAGCTGACCCTCTATTGGCGCTGCGACAAGGCCACCGAAGACGATTGCGTCGCGGCGCTTCTCCTGGCGAGCCGCGGCGAGCGACGCGGCGCGCGGCCCGCGGCACGCGGCATCCTGCACCTCGTCACCCACGGCGTCCTCCCCACCTGGGCCTGGCGCCCCGGCGACATCATCGAAGACCGCCTTCTCCTGCGCGACACCCCTCTTCCCCCCGGCGCCCCGCCCCTTGCCGCCGTCCGCCTCGAAACCCTCCCTCTATCCCCCTAGCCCGAACACGGAGCACTGCGTGCCGTTCTTCCCAGGGCGGTTGCGACCGGGGGCGTGGGGTGGTAGAATGGGGGGTGGATGGGGCAGAGGAGAATGGCTCATGCGGCGCGTGCTGCCGTGGGTGCTGCTCGGGGCGTTCCTGGCCCTCGCGGTGGTGGGCCTGGCCTGCGGCTCGATGAGGCCAATCTTCATGAAGGCGATCAGGGTGTGCCGCGAATGCATCGGGATCGGGTGAACGTGGCCCGGCGAGTCGTCCAGAGCATCGCCGCGGTGGTGTTCAACCCGTGGCTGCCCAACTTCGCCTCGGGCCGGCTCTACGAGGGGCGGCTGAAGAATGCGTGCGTGCCGGTGCTCAACTGCCATTCGTGCCCGGCGGCGACGGGCGCCTGCCCCATCGGCGGCCTCCAGGCCGCCCTCGGCGACAAGCCGTTCAACTGGATCACCCTCCACGTCGTCGGGCTGCTGGGCCTCTTCGGCATTGTGGCCGGGAGGTTCGCCTGCGGCTGGCTCTGCCCCTTCGGCTACCTCCAGGACGGCTTGCACAAGATACCGTCGCCGAAGCTGCGGGTGCCGCGGGTGCTGGAGTGGGGGCGCTACGTGACCCTCGTGGTGCTGGTCATCGCGTTGCCGTTGCTGTGGGTGGACAAGGATGGGTACAGCACGGGGCCGTGGTTCTGCAAGCTGGTGTGCCCGGCTGGGACGCTTGAGGGAGCGGTGCCGCTGCTTGCGACTGGAGCGGAGCAGATCCCCGAGCGGCCATACTATCTCATCCTCAAGAGCAGCATCCTGGTGGCGTTCCTGGGCTGGATGGTGGCGAGCAAGCGGCCATTCTGCCGCGTGGCGTGCCCGCTGGGGGCCATCTATGGGCCGCTCAACCGCGCAAGCGTGCTGCGGCTGAAGGTGGATATGACGAAGTGCGTCAAGTGCAATGCATGCCAGAAGAGCTGCCCCGTGGACCTGCGGGTCTACGATGACCCCGATGCCTCGGGCTGCGTGCGCTGCCTGAGCTGCCGCAAGGCCTGCCCGAAGCAGGCGGTGACGTTCGGCCTGTAGGGAGGGAGAGAGGAGGCCGCGATGGACCTCGGCCCAATGCTGCGCGAGAGGCATCAGCAGGCCATGCGCTCCAGCCGCATCAGGCTGGGCATCATGGTCGCCGGCCTCATCGTCCTCATCGTTGTCGCACTCAAGCTCAGCCAGTGGGGCCAGCAGAGGCCAAGCGAGGAGGCGGCGCCCGCGCCTGCCGAGACCGTGGAGGAGGCTGAGGCCGAGGCAAGGAAGCGGCCGGTGGACACCAAGAGCCTGGCCAAGCTTCCGGAGCAGGAGAGGCCCGACTTTGCGCCGCTGGCCCCCGGCAAGGACCTCAGGCCGATCGCGGTGCCCAAGGAGGACGCCGAGAAGAAGTTCCCCTTCCTCGCCGAACCGAAAACCCTCGATGAGATAGTGGACCAGAATGGCGACCTGGAGTCGCGGCCGCTGTTCTACATGCTCAACCGCGTGCTCCAGGACACACAGGAGGCGCTGAGGGCCGAGGCAGAGGCGAACGTGGACTGGCCGGCGCTGTGGGACAATGGTGCGGCGTGGCGCGGCAAGGCCATCCACCTGCGCGGCGAGATCGTCCAGATGGGCGAGCAGCCGCTGCCGGAGAACCCGCTCGGCCTCACCAGGCTCTACGCCTACCGCCTGCGAGCCGAGAACGCCCCGGTGCACTCAAAAGGCCACTTCTACGACGTCTACGCCCTGGAGAAGCTCAAGGGCGCGCTGCGGCTCGACAAGGTGGCGGCCTACGGCCGCTTCCTCAAGGCACGCCTCAGCGAGGCACAGCACATCGAGGACCCCGACTTCCAGGTCGCAGTCGTCGTCGCACGCGCCCTCGAGCCGCCCACCTACCTCGACGAGCCGCGCATCCCAGGGCCGGTGGTTGACGGCAACCGGGCCGAGGCGCGGCCCCTCTACTGGCTCCTCAAGCGCGCGCGCGAAGTCCCCTTCGAGGAACTGAAGGCCAAGGCGAACCGCAAACTGACGTATCTTGACTTCGTGAACCGCCCGGAGCGCTACCTCGGCCGGCCAGTGGCGGTCAGGGGCCAGCTCCGACGCCTCGAACGCGTGGCCCTGCCCGAGAACCGGCTGGACATGCCCGACATCTTCTACGGCCAGATCGCCGACCGCGACCGCAAGATCAACACCTTCTACTGCATCCACGTCCCCGAGGGCGTCCGCCACGACGACGCCGTGATGCTCTACGGCTACTTCCTGAAGAAGTGGACCTACACCAGCGAAGGGGGCTACCTGGTGACAAGCCCCATCTTCGTGGCCCAGCGGCTGCGGGTGATAGACGAGAGCGCGCTGGGGAGCGACCGCACCCTTGAGGTCGCCCTTCTAGTGGCCCTGGGGGCCACGGGCATCATCCTGGGAGCAGCGCTCCTGGTCTCGCACCTCCGCGACCGCCGCGCGGCGGATGCGCGCCGCGCGCGAGAGCTCGCACTCGCGCGCCAAAAGCTCCACCGCACCTCCGAGAAGCCCCACGTGCCCACCCTGCCAACCGAGAAGTAGTTTCTGTTGCGGAAGTCACGCCTCGCCCCCGCACCCAAGTTGATAGAGATGCCTCGACTACGGCCGTCGGCCGCACGGAGGACGGCCTCCGCTCAGCACGACGCCGCGTGCGGCGGCTGGGGAGGAAACGCCGTGGGTTACAC
>FWPV01006454.1_pt1 | contig 18744 bp, 18 predicted proteins | sample 2228371 | NCBI WGS metagenome assembly FWPV01 (sample SAMEA103939776, study PRJEB20133) | metagenome
TTGTAGCCGCGCTTTACCAGCTTCCAGCGTGGGTTGGTTTCCCAGTCTTTGTTGAGTTCTTGAACCTGTTGGTCAAAAGATTTCATAGTGATGTCCTCAGAAGGCAATAGAGAAAAAAGAAAACGGTTCGCTTGATGGCCTACTTGCGGTGCCCTGCGGGTGCAGCTTCGCGGGTATCACTTGGGCAAGTGGTGTCGATCAGGTGATGAGCCGTATCTTACAGATCATTTCGCAGAGCAACAAGAGTTATATCTTATACAAGACTTTTTTTCGTATTGTTTAAAATCAATTACTTATGTTGAATTAATCACGATGTGAAATACTTTTTCTCTAAATGAAAAAGAGTATCCACTCTAAATCATGCGGCGCAGCTTAAATTTAAGATGAACTTACTGCCTAAAATCAATACCAAGAGGCACATCTTCAATTTAGTTAGAACGGGTAACACATGATTATTCAGTCACCAGAACACCCCTGGCTAGCTGCAATCGCCTTGGTAGCACTAAATCAAACATCTACAGGGAAACATATTCTTGAAAGTCAACCTATGGCAACGGTCAAGCTGATCTCGACTCCTCTTGACTCCAAAACCTATTTTCAGGCGATTGGCGGCAAAAACCACTCCGTGCATTTGTCCGAGACAGATCAGAAAGGTTTATTAAAATTTTTTCAGGATCCTGCAAATCTTGATTTTGCCAAATGCGTTGCGGCATTAGCCCATGAATTGATTCATGCCATGCATTCAACTGAGGATCATGACGCATTTAAAAGACGCAATCAAAGCGAGCCAATTTCTAGCGTTTTCGACAATCAGGAAGAGGAACTTACTATCACGGGGACAACCTGCAACATTGAATCTGCACTGGTGTACGAAAACAAGATCCGCTCAGAACTCGGGCTTAAAGCGAGAACCTCCCACTAAAACTACTAGCACAAGGCTTGATTACTCACCAAAACACCATCCTCATCCACATACACCCAATCGCCGGGCCGCACAGTGGTGAAACTCAAGGCCACTTCGATGTTCTCATGACCAATGCCTCGCTTCTGGCTTTTCATGGGGTGCGCAGCCAAGGCACGAATTCCCACATCACATTCATCCAGCTCCAGGGTGTCGCGCACGCAGCCATACACCACAATGCCCGCCCAATTGTTTTTCTCAGCCAGCATGCCCAAGTTGCCACCCACCAGGGCGCAACGCATGCTTCCGCCGCCATCGACCACCAATACTTTGCCTTGGCCGTCTTTTTCTAGGGCGCTACGCACCAGTGAATTGTCTTCGAATACTTTCAAGGTGTGGGCTTGCCCCATGAAACTGCTTTTCAATCCCCAGCTTTGGAACATGGGCTCAACAACCCTCAAAGTGCCTGCGGCAATTTTGTCTTCGTTGGCATCGCAAAGGTCAGTGGTAGGGGTCATGGAAAGCTCCGAAAATTAAGTGAATGAATAGCCAAAATTTAAACATGAAATTCAGGCACCAAACATAAGTGCGGGGTTTCACTGCTGATTTCTGAATTCCCTTGGGGACATACCCTGCCATTTCAAGAATGCACTGGTAAAACTTCGGCGGTCTGAATAACCAAGGTTTGCAGCGATGGTTTCAATGTCAAGCACCGAGCCTTTCAACATCTCGCAGGCCAGTTCGTGGCGAACATCCCCCAGAATTTCAGCATACGATTTACCCTCGCTTTTTAGCCTTCGCTGCAAGGTACGGGGGTGAATGTGCAATACCTCACCAATCACCTGTATTGGCTCACTCAGCAAACTCAAGCGCGACTTCAAAAGGCGCTTGATTTGTTTTTCAAGGGTTTGCTCCTCAACATCCGGTAACAAGCGGTTCAAAATGACGGCCTGCGCTTTGTGGTGTGCTGAAGGAATGCCACCTGGCAAAGGCAAATCCAGTGCAGAAGAATCAACCACCAAACGATTGTGAGCTCGCTCAAACAGCACTGAAGTTTTGAGCAACTGTTGATAGGCAGACTCTTGGGTCAACGGCGCGTGGCGAAATTCGATGCGCTTGATCAAGTGTGAACCGGGGCTGAGAAGATGAATAAACTTCAGGACGGCTGACATGGAAGCTTCAACAAAACCGGGCAGGTCTTCGTTTACACCTTCCGGATCGGGTACCTTGATTTCCAGAGCAGCCTCGTCCCCCAGGTCAAGCGTGATGAAGTGCAAATTGGGGTGCAACAGCTTGGGCGACCAATCCAGCACGCGCATGGCCTCCTGGGGCGTTGAAGCGCTGGTCACAAAGGTTGCCAACTCGGGCAAGCCATCGAAGTTGAAAGAATCACCAAATACCAGCGGAAAGTGTTGGCTGGGCTTGCGTGCCTCAACCGCCGAGAACAAGGAACTGAAGCACGACAAAGACATGCGCCGGCGTGGATCCCCACTCATATCGATCTCCAGTTTCAGTTCTTGCATCACACTGTTCAAGTCGATGTCGCAGCGCCGCGCGGCGTTGGCCAGACTTGCAAGCATTTGAAAATTGATGGTTTCCACCCAACCTCCTGTGGCGTGATCAAATTAAGACTGTCGCGAATTCTTCCCTTTTTGTCATTTCAAATCATATCGTGTACTGCATTGATTCGGTAATCTTTAATCACACAATGCAGCAGGAGGCAGTCATGACAACAACTTCATTCAAAGAAGACATCGTGGTCCGGAAAGATCTGGATTTTGGAATCACCGACAAAGACATTCCACGCTATTGGATGGATGGGGATGCGTTCAAAACCCGCGTGATTGATGGTGTTCAGATGAGTTTTCCGGACGGCGAACGCTATTTCATCTCGAGCGTGCGGAATTTCAAAGACAAAATTACCGACCCTGAGTTGCTGAAGGCAGTGAAAGATTTTTCTTTTCAGGAAGGTCAACACGGCAAAGTACACACCGACTACAACAAGCGCCTGAAAGAACAAGGCGTGCCGGTGGACAAAATGTTGCATGTAATCACAAAAATCATGAACCGCCGTTTGCAGGTGCTTTCGCCTGAATACAACCTGGCCATGACAGCCGCACTGGAACATTTCACGGCCATGATGGCCGAGATGTTTTTTGCGCGCAAAGAGGTGATGGCGGGTGCTGACCATCGCGTTCGCGCCATGCTGGCCTGGCATGCGGTGGAAGAAATGGAACACAAGGCCGTGGCATTTGACGTGATGCAGAAAGTGGCCAAAGTAGGTTACTTCAAGCGAAGCCTTGCGATGGCTCACGCCATGTTCAACTTCACACTACACACGCTGGTATTCACCTGGATTATTCTGGGCACAGACGGCTTCAAAGGCTGGACCCGGTTCAAAATGTACTCGAAAGGCCTGGTATGGCTGTTGGGTCCAAAGGGCTTGTACAGCAGCCTGCTGCCCAAATTGTTGAACTACTTCAAACCCGGCTTTCACCCATGGCAAGACCCCACTGTTCATAACTACGGGGTGTGGCTGGAGGTGTTCAACAAAACTGGTAACCCGGTAGAAGCTGGTGAGGCGATGTACGCAGCGGCGCATTGATGCGTGGGCATTGATTGCGACGCCTGTGCATTGTTTCATCCCGCCTTGGGGGGCAAGGCGTTGGAACTTGTGTATTGTTCCCGGTGCAGGTCACGTCATCCCGCCTTGGCGGGCTTTAATCCCTTCTTGATTGCTTGCTTGGGGCATGCGAAACGCGAACGCGTCTTCGCATCGACTCCTTGCGGAGTCGCCCCTCGCCGTGCATCAAGCGGGAAGCCCACCTGAATCGGCAAGATGATCGCGACACTACACCTTGAATAAAGAACACCATCGCTCAGCGAAGCCCTCAAGTCCGCAGCGTCGTCTCGAATTCACTGTGCAGCGCAAGAACCAATATTCGCGCTGGAGAAGCCTTGCCCCAGTCACTTACTCGCGACGTTCAAGACCCGCCCGCCGTTCCCCGTTTGGAATGGATTAGACGCGAAGCGGCTCCGCAAGACGCGTTAGCGTTTGCGGCATCCATTCCGAACGGGATCAGAACGGCCACCGCCGCAATATTCACGTTGGGCGGGGCTGTCGAGAGAGGTGACTGGGGCAAGGCTTCTCAGGCGCGGAGTTTAGCGACTTCGATGAACACAGCTATGCGATTTCAAATAGCTGCACTCAGTGAACCACCCGCTCAAAGGTAAAAGCACCTTCCTTGAAGTCCACTGGTACCACGTCATTCGGCCCAAACCGGCCTTCCAGAATCATTTTTGAAACCGGGTTTTCAATGATTTGCTGGATGGCTCGCTTCAGCGGCCTTGCGCCATACAAGGGATCAAAACCAGCTTTCACCACTTCGGCCAAGGCGGCGTCGCTTACTTCCAGGCGCATGTCGCGGCTGGCCAAGCGCTGCTGCAAACGCTGCAACTGAATGCGGGCGATATTCGCAATGTGCGCATTGTCCAAAGCGTGGAACACAACCAGTTCATCGACACGGTTGATGAATTCCGGACGGAAGTGCATCTTCACTTCTTCCATCACTGCGGCCTTAATGACCTCGCCATCCTGACCCGCCAAACGCTGAATTTCATGGGAACCCAGGTTGGATGTCATCACAATGACTGTATTTTTAAAGTCTACAGTGCGGCCCTGCCCATCGGTCAAACGCCCGTCGTCCAGCACTTGCAACAGCACGTTGAACACGTCGGGGTGGGCCTTTTCCACCTCATCCAGCAAAATTACGCTGTAAGGCTTGCGGCGCACGGCTTCGGTCAGGTAACCGCCTTCGTCGTAGCCCACATACCCCGGGGGCGCACCCACCAGCCTGCTCACACTGTGCTTCTCCATGAATTCACTCATGTCAATGCGCACAAGGTGGTCTTCCGAGTCAAACAGGAAACCAGCCAAGGCCTTGCACAGCTCTGTTTTACCCACGCCTGTGGGGCCCAAGAACAGGAATGAGCCCAAGGGCTTGTTGGGGTCGGAAAGTCCCGCACGCGAGCGACGAATCGCGTCAGATACCAAGGTAACGGCTTCGTCTTGCCCCACCACGCGCATATGTAGAGCCGCTTCCATTTGCAGCAATTTGTCGCGCTCGCCTTGCAGCATTTTGCTCACCGGGATACCAGTGGCGCGGCTAACCACCTCTGCAATTTCCTCGGTGCCAACCTGGGTGCGCAACAGCCTGTTCGGCTTCTTTTCTCCACCCTCGTTGTCTTTCACATCATTCAGTTTTTTCTCCAGATCGGGCAATTTGCCGTACTGAAGTTCAGACACTTTCTGCCAATCGCCCTTGCGTTTCAACTGCTCGATTTCTGCGCGAATGTGATCAATTTCTTCCTTGATGGCCGCACTGCCCTGCACTGCGGCCTTTTCACTTTTCCAGATTTCGTCGAGGTCTGCGTACTCGCGCTCAAGTCGAACAATTTCTTCCTCGATCAAGGCGAGGCGCTTTTTAGAGGCTTCGTCTTGCTCTCGCTTGACAGCCTCGCGTTCAATTTTCAGCTGAATGATCCGGCGATCCAGCTTGTCCATTTCCTCAGGCTTGGAGTCAATTTCCATCTTGATTCGGGCTGCAGCCTCATCGATCAGATCAATGGCTTTGTCAGGCAGGAAGCGATCGGTGATGTAGCGGTGGCTGAGCTCTGCAGCCGCAACAATGGCGGGGTCGGTAATGTCGACCCCGTGGTGCAACTCATAGCGCTCCTGCAGGCCACGCAAAATGGCGGGGTCGGTAATGTCGACCCCGTGGTGCAACTCATAGCGCTCCTGCAGGCCACGCAAAATGGCAATGGTGCTTTCTACACTGGGTTCACCGACCAGTACTTTCTGAAAACGACGCTCAAGTGCGGCATCTTTTTCGATGTATTTGCGGTATTCATCCAGAGTGGTGGCGCCGATGCAATGCAATTCACCGCGGGCCAATGCCGGTTTTAGCATGTTGCCTGCATCAATTGCACCCTCGGCTTTGCCAGCACCCACCATGGTGTGAATTTCATCAATGAACACAATGGTTTGACCTTCATCCGCTGCGATGTCTTTCAACACCGCTTTCAAGCGTTCTTCAAACTCGCCACGGTATTTGGCACCAGCCAACAACAAAGCAATGTCCAGCACCAGCACACGCTTGTTTTTCAGGGTATCGGGCACCTCGCCATTGACGATGCGTTGGGCCAGACCTTCGACAATGGCTGTTTTTCCCACGCCTGGCTCGCCAATCAGCACAGGGTTGTTTTTGGTTCGGCGCTGCAGAATTTGAATGGCACGACGAATTTCGTCATCGCGACCGATGACGGGATCCAGCTTGCCCATCCGGGCGCGCTCGGTTAAATCAATCGTGTATTTTTTCAAAGCTTCGCGCTGGCTTTCACCCTCGGCGCTGTCGACAGCTGCGCCACCGCGCACCTGCTCAATTGCAGTGTTCAACGACTGGGCATTCAAGCCCGCCTCTTTCATGACCTTGGCCAATCCGGTGCTGTCTTGCAAACAAGCCAGCAAAAACAGTTCACTGGCAATAAACTGGTCGCCTCGCTTTTGCGCCTCTTTGTCAGTGAGGTTCAAGGCAGCTTGTAATTTGCTGCCAATCTGGATTTGACCGGCATTGTTGGCCACTTGAGGCAGGTTGTTCACCTCGGCCTCAACGCCTTTGACCAACACCTGCGGGTTACCGCCTGCCTTGCTGATGACGCCGCGAACAGACCCCTCGCCCTGCTTGAGCATGGCCAACAACACATGTGCAGGTTCAACTGTGGGGTTGTCTTTTCCCACAGCCAGGCTCTGGGCGTCGGCCAAAGCTTCCTGAAACTTGGTGGTCAGTCGATCTAAACGCATGTGTGCAAACCCTTCTTAACAATTTTGAGTCACAATACCCTTGAACCGTATGTGTGGGCGAGCGTGGTGATTTCAAGATAACGCCAACACAAATGACATGCACTATTTTTCCAAGTACGCCGCCATGCAAATCAAACAACTCCAAGTTGCTTACGCGCCCGAGCATGATCGCATTCTGATGCGAATCAATTCGGCTGAAAATCAGGAGGTACGGGTATGGCTGACGCGCCGCATGGTGCGCATGTTGATACCCAGTCTGGATGAAATGATGCAGAAGCTTCTAGCCAGCGACAGACCGCTAAACGAGGCGGGCCGCAAGGCGCTGCTCGAAATGAGCCGCGAAGTGTCGCTGTACTCCGCTGATTTCAAAAGCCCGTTTCAAGACAAAAACACCACCACGCCACTGGGTGCGGACCCACTGCTGATCACCCAGATTGAGCTGCGCCCCAGTGGAGAGGCGCACAACACCGATCTGGTGTTGAAATTGGTTGCAGGCAGTGGCAAAGGGTTCGAGATGCGAATGGCCGAACAGCTGCAACACGGCTTTGCTGACTTGTTGATCAAAACCTGTGGGCAGGCTGATTGGGGTTTGCATTTCAAGAGTGTGCCCAGCATCATCGAACGGCCCGAAACGCGCCACTTGAACTGAACCGGACTAAAAGCGCTTAACCGGCCAAGAACATTTCCTGAAGGTCATTCAGAAAACGAAAGCCCAATTCAGTGGGTTTGAACAGGCCAGGTTGGGTTTCGATCAAACCTTTACTCAATGCCTGTTTCAAAGGCTTTTGCAAATCGCTCAGTGGCCTGCCACAACGCTCCACGAACCAGCTTTCGGGTACCCCGTCGATCAAGCGCAAGGCATTGAGCATGAACTCGAATGGCAACTCCCTCACAGCCAGGGTGCGCACCTCCAGTGGTTGCGCCGCGCCCTCCATTTCCTCCATGTAGGCCATGGGGTTGCGGTGGCGGGTTTCCCGCTCAATGCGGTTGGGGTAACTTATTTTTGCGTGCGCCCCGGCACCCAGCCCCAAGTAGTCGCCAAACCCCCAATAATTCAGGTTGTGCTGACAGCGGTGTCCGGGTTTTGCAAAGGCCGAAATTTCGTATTGCTCAAAGCCTGCCTCCTTCGCAGCCTTGTGAACAGCCTCTTCAATGTCGATCAAGGTGTCGTCATCGGGCAGAGGCGGCGGTTTTACGGCAAACAGCGTGTTGGGCTCCAGGGTCAACTGGTACAGGCTTAAGTGCGTGCTGTTCAGCGCCACAGCCTGCGCCACATCGGCCAGTGCCTGCTCCACGTTTTGATGGGGCAAGGCATACATCAGATCAATGTTCACTTCATCGAACAAGGCCACGGCACTGCGCACTGCGGCCAGGGCCTGCCCACTGTTGTGCACCCGTCCCAAGGCCTTCAAGTGAGAATCGGAGAAACTTTGCACACCGATCGACAAGCGGTTGATGCCTGCCTCTCGAAAACCTTGAAATCGCCCTTGTTCAAAAGTACCAGGATTGGCCTCCATGGTGATTTCGCCACTTTGTGGCATGCCCAAACGTGCACGTACTGCGCCCAACAATTCATCAATCAACTCAGGCGCAAACAGGGAAGGTGTGCCGCCGCCAATGAAAATTGAGTACAACTTTCGGCCCCAGATTTTTGGCAATTGTTGGTCAAGATCGGCAATCAGGGCATTGAGGTAACGGCGTTGCAAGTCCAAGGGCAGCGACTCTGCAAAACCCTGCTCAACAGCGCTTGATGGATCAATGTCGACGCGCTGTATCTCGGACACCACCGGTACACCCACTTCACGCAGCTTGCTTTCCGGCGCCAAGTGGCTGTTGAAATCACAGTAAGGGCATTTGCGCACACACCAGGGCAGGTGAATGTAAAGTGCCAAAGGCGGCATGGCGGCAAATCGAAGTTCACTGGGCATGAAGACACGGCCCACCAGGTTTCCAGCCGTGGTCGAAGCCATGAATCCCGGCTTGCCTGATTTGTCCTCGCCCTGCTCCACTTACGCAACCGCCTTTTTCAAACCCAGCCGCTGCTGCAATTCAAGCAACAGGGCTTGAGTGGCTTGGGCACGGTGACTGAAACGGTTTTTCAATTCCTTGGGCATTTGCGCGGCCGTGCACTGATGCTCTGGCAACCAGAAGTGAGGGTCGTAACCAAAACCGTGCTCACCTTGCGGTGTATCAATGACCTCGCCCCACCACATTTTTTGAGCAATGGTGGGTGTGGGGTCGTCGGCATGGGTCACCCAAACCATGGCACACACGAAGTACGCCCGTCGGTCTTCAACACCCTTGAGCTTGTCAATCAGGCAGGCGTTGTTGTTGGCATCGCTCTTGTCTTGCCCAAACAAGGTGGCATAGCGGGCCGACAACACGCCCGGCGCCCCCCCAATGGCCGGCACGCACAAGCCCGAGTCATCGGCCAGCGCGGGGCGGCCTGTAAGGCGGCTGGCATGGCGCGCCTTGGTCAGGGCGTTCTCCACAAAGGTATGAAAGGGCTCCTCGGCATCGGGCACACCCAGTTCACCTTGTGCAACCCAATTCACGCCCCAAGGGGCAAACAGGTCCTGAAATTCCCGCAGTTTGCCCTTGTTGCCACTGGCCAATACCCATTCGCTGTTAGCTGCCATCGCTTTGTAATCCAACTTGGTTTTTATGCCTGTAAAGCCGCTTTCTGCAGGCGAACCAGCTCAGCAATACCGGCTGCGGCAGAATCCAGCATGCCATTCAATTCGTCCCGGCTAAAAGCATCCCCCTCGGCGGTGCCCTGCACTTCTACAAAGCCGCCTTTCTCGGTCATCACCACATTCAAGTCGGTTTCGCAGGTGGAGTCTTCGTCGTAATTCAAGTCAAGCACCACCTGCCCATTGACCACTCCCACCGACACAGCCGCTACGAACTGCTTGATCGGGTTTTCAGCCAAAGCGCCGCTGGCCACCAGTTTGCCAATTGCATCGGCCACAGCGACCATGGCGCCCGTGATGGATGCAGTGCGTGTACCGCCATCGGCCTGGATTACATCGCAATCAATTTTCAAGGTGCGCTCACCCAGCTTGTTTAAATCGACTGCTGCGCGCAAGGCACGGCCAATCAAACGCTGAATTTCCTGCGTACGGCCACTTTGCTTGCCCTTGGCCGCCTCACGATCCATGCGGGAATGGGTAGAACGGGGCAGCATACCGTATTCGGCAGTCAACCAACCCTGATTCTGACCCTTCAAAAAGCCCGGCACTTTGTCTTCAACGCTGCAGGTGCACAACACATGAGTGTCGCCGAAACGCACCATGACCGAACCCTCGGCATGCTTGGTGTAATTGCGCTCTAGGCTGATATTGCGCAAGGTTTGGGGGCTTCGTCCGTCAGGGCGGGCTGTGGTGGCATTCATTCAAATTCTCCAGTGCGTGTTCTTTCATGGTGCACGCATTATGGCGCATCTTCCAGGTCGAGAAACAATTGGGCCGGCACTTCTAGGGCTGCATCGGCGGGTGTAATCAAATGGCTGGCTTTAATACCCAACAAGCGGATGGTTGAGCGTGATCCTTTTTCCTCAAAAGGAATTTTTTTCAAGCAGGCCCTTGCGGCTTGTAAAATCTCTTCCGCTGTGCCCACAGTCAAACCCGTGGTCGTATCGCGTGTCAGCGATTTGAAATCAGCGAAGCGCACTTTCACACCGATGGTTTTTGCCAGCCGCTGTTTTCGGGCCAGGTCTTGAGAAAGTTTGTCTGCAAGATGCACCAGCACTTGCGTCAAATTGTCGCGTTGCCTGCGCACATGCATGTCGTTCTCGAACGTGGTTTCACGGCTGATGCTTTTCGGTTCCGAAAACAAAGTGACTTCCCGCCGGTCAATGCCATGGGCACTTTCATGCATCCAAAGCCCATAGCTTTCACCGAAACGTTCTCTCAGCAAATCGACCGGTTGAGCGGCCAGCTCGGCAATGCTGTTGACACCCATGGCTTTCAGTTTTTCCTGAGCCTTGGGCCCCACCCCGTTGATTTTACCCACCGGAAGCGGCCAGATTATTTCCTGAAACTGGTCGGGGCGCACCACGCTTAGACCGTTTGGTTTTTGCAAGTCGGAGCAAATCTTGGAGGTCAACTTGTTCTCGGACAAACCCACTGAACAGGTCATGCCGCCAGTGGCTTGGGTTACGGCTGCTTTCAAACGATGGGCCAGTTCAATGGCCATCTCAAAATCCCCGCCGGTTTCCGCGGACAAATCAATGTAGATTTCATCGATACCGCGGTCTTCTACCTTGGGTGCCAATTCCCGCACAGCGGTCTTGAACTGCCTTGACAGGGTTTTGTACCAGTCGAAATCGGCAGGAAGTAATACAGCATGGGGTGCCAACTTGGCTGCCTTCATGGTCGGCATGGCCGAATGCAAACCCAGTGCACGGGCTTCGTAGTTGGCGGTGGTCAACACCCCGCGTCCTTCATACTGAGCCAGTGTTGGAAACTGTTGCCCTGGCAGCGGCTGCATGCCTCGGCGCCCCCCAACAGCCACGGGCAAACCCCGCAAAGCCGGGTTGCGCACCAATTCGGCATTGGCGTAGAAGGCGTCCATGTCCAAATGGGCAATGATTCGACCCGACAAAAACACCCCCGAAGAAAACAAGCACCAGCCCAGAGTTTACAATCCATGCACCACCGACACACACGCACAGGCCGCAAATGAGCAAGGACAGCAAAAACACCGCAGCAGTACACAGCATGACAGGCTTTGCCAATGCACAAAGCACCACCCGTGCTGGCACCCTGAGCATGGAGTTGCGCAGCGTGAATTCCCGTTTTCTGGACCTGAACTTTCGCATGGCCGATGACCTGCGCATGGTGGAACCACTGATTCGCGAAAAACTGATGAACGCGCTGAGCCGTGGGAAGGTGGAATGCCGGATTTCCTGGGGACGTGCAGAGGGTGAAAAACGGATTCCGAAGGTTGATCTGGAACAAGTCAAACAATTGGCTGCACTTGAGGCCAGCATTCAAAGCGCCTTGCCCAAGGCCAACGGCTTTCGCATTACCGAGGTGCTGAACTGGCCTGGTGTGGTCGAAGACAACAGCCTGAGCGGCGAAGAACTGCAAGAGACCATTTCAGCCTTGTGCGACCAGGCCATTGATGCCTTGAAGCAAAGCCGCGAACGTGAGGGTGCAGGCCTGGCGGCAGTGCTGTTGGAGAAAGTGGATGGCATGGAGGCGATTGTCAACAGCCTGCTGCCGATGTTGCCCCAGTTTTTGGCCCACTATGAGGGCAAGATTCGGGAACGCATGACCGAGGCCTTCGACAAAATTATTTCCGACAAAGCCAGCCACCTGACCGTGGAAGACCTTGAAGAACGCATCAAACACGAGGTCGCCCTGCACAGCGTACGCATTGATGTAAAAGAAGAAGTCGAGCGGCTGCAAACGCACTTCACTGAGGTACGCCGTATTCTGAAAAAAGGCGGGGTGATTGGCAAACGGCTGGATTTTGTAACCCAGGAATTGAACCGCGAGGCCAACACCTTGGGCAGCAAAGCACACGCAATTGCGCAAACCCAAGCCAGCATTGACCTGAAAGTGCTGGTGGAGCAATTCCGCGAGCAAGTTCAGAATATTGAATAAACCCTGAATTCTGGATTGGACTGAACCAATCCGAATACCTGGGCACCCAATCGAACATATCCTTGTTCGAGACCCTGCCCGATGACCACGCCTATCTCTTTTCTCAATCAACTACTTAAGCACGTGTTACCCCACGCAGCCACAGACCCGCGCCTTGCCGGTCTGCTTTTGGTCGCCAAAGGGCAGCAGCGAGCGGCACAAGCCTTGTTATGCCACCCCACACTGCGGCTGCAACGCTACGATCTCGCTCAATACCGGGTGGGTCAGGAAAAACTGGCTGATATGGACCTGATTAAAAGCGGTCGATTGGAAATTGGCAATTCCAGCCAAGGGGAAATTCCAAAAGTCAAAGTGGGTGAGCGATACAAGTTTGAAAACGAATTGTCTGTTCATGAACGGATTGAAGTGCTGTCTGCCCCACAAACCCTGCCCAATGCGCCTAAAGAGGGCCCACAAGCCCTACCGGTCAGTGCAGCAGAGCGATGTGTGCTTCGGGACTACATTGCAACAGATGGATATTCACAAGCCATGAACGAATTTTTGCGTGGGGAGTTCAAGGGCGAGCCACAGCAGCACTCAGACCTGCGAGAACGAAGCCTGATACTGGTCAGCCTTTTGAATGCCTTGCCGGTACAGTCTGCACAGGCCCAACACAACCTGAACCCAAAATCTCCCATGTTTCAAGCCTTGCTGAACGCCGAAAAAACCGGAAAGCCATTTGTGCCCGACTACTTTTTGAGCATGCGCAAGCGCGAGGACTCCTCGACTCCACTGATTCCGAGTGTATTTGGCGCTGTCAGCTGCATGATTGAATCTGAACTGGCCAAAGACATTTCCGTGTCAAACGCCCTGTTGCCCAATGAGCGGGAACTGATTGCCGCCCCCATTTCAAGCTATAAGGTAATTAAAGGCAGTGGCTTCGGCGATGAAACTTCCACAAAACCGTGGTTTGTTCTGACCGAGCAGGCCAAGCCCTCTGAATAAACACTGAACATGGCGAGTCCACAGGAAATCCCATAGAATCACGGCTTGTTGATCTTTGTTCGAGCGCCTCATGACCGCCTTGGCCCAACCCCAGCACACGCCACAGTATTCTGGCAGCCTGTTCATTGTCAGCGCACCTTCTGGCGCTGGCAAATCATCGCTGGTGAAAGCGCTTCTGGCCGAGGTTCAAGGCATTGGTCTGTCCATTTCCAACACCACTCGCAATGCCCGCCCTGGCGAAGTGGACGGCAAAGACTATCATTTTATCTCCCAACCCGAATTCGAAGCCATTCGCGATCAGGACGGATTTCTGGAATGGGCCCATGTACATGGCAATTACTACGGCACATCCCGAGCCTGGGTCGAAGGACAAATGGCCATTGACCGCGATGTGCTTCTGGAAATTGACTGGCAAGGTGCCGAGCAAGTGGTGCGCAAGGTGGACAACGTGGTGTCCATCTTTATTCTTCCGCCCAGCATCGAAGAGTTGGAAAAAAGGCTGCGTGGGCGTGGTACCGACAGCGAAGAAGTGATTTTGAAGAGAATGGGTGCCGCACAACTCGAGATCGAGCAGGCGAGACGCTTTGATTATGTTATCCTTAACGATGATTTCACCCAAGCTCTTTTGGAGCTGAAATCGATCGTCTTCGCATCCCGTTGCCGTTTCAATCAGCAAATGGCGCGCCACGGGGCGCAACTCAAAAGTATTGGACTGTAAGGACACCAGATGGCCCGCATCACCGTTGAAGATTGCTTGAAAAAGATCCCTAACCGTTTCGACATGGCCCTGTGCGCCACTTACCGCGCCCGTATGCTGGCCCAAGGCCACACACCAAAGGTTAAAGCAGACAAAGACAAGCCCACGGTAACCGCGCTGCGTGAAATTGCAGCAGGGGAAATCGGCATTGAAATGCTGAAACGCGTGCCCATCTAACTCGGGCAATTGCGCATTCAACAAAGCCCGAGACCGGTATACGGCTCGGGCTTTGTTCGTAAAATTGACCGAAAACCAAGCTGTCTGAAACTCAGAATTCCCGGACCTCGATTACCTTGAACAAACCTTCCTCAGCTTCGCTGGACATTAAATTCGCCAAAATCAAGGCAGTGACATTCGCCTTGCGCCCTGCACCGCTACAAGACAGCCTTGATGCCCTGAAAAAACGCCTGGGCCCAACACCCGGTGTGTATTCCGCTGAACCTGCCGTTCTCGATTTTTCTGGCTGGAGTGATGCCGAACTGGCCGAGCATGGCATCGAATTGAAAGCCTATGCACAAATGCTCAAGGTTGCTGGTGTGCTGTTGGTTGAAGTACGTGGCCAAAGTGAGGCCCTTGAAGCCCAGGCAGAAGAACTGGGGGTTCGTTTCGAAACCGCAGATGCTGATCAGCCTGAACCCGACGCGGAATTGAAATCAGCACCACAGCCTGAAACACCTGAAGCAGCAATCACCAAGACACCCACTGCGGCTGAGCCCGATTCCACACCGGTCAGCCACCCGGCTGTGCCCAGTTTTGACAACCCCCGCCGAACCATGGTGATTGATCAATCCGTACGCAGCGGCCAGAAAATTTATGCCCAGGGGGCAGACCTGATCGTGATGGGCCAGGTGTCAGCCGGTGCGGAAGTCATCGCCGATGGCAATGTGCACGTTTACGGAGTGTTACGCGGCCGCGCACTGGCTGGTGCAGCGGGCGACACTCAAGCCAGAATCATCTCCACCTGTTTCGAAGCAGAACTGGTGGCTGTGGCTGGTTACTATTTAACATTCGAGGGCGGCTTTCCCGAAGAGAACCGTTCCAAACCTACATTAATTCATCTTGACCATGGCACTGAGCCGGCAGTATTGCGACTCAAGGCCATCAACATCCGCTAGGAGACCATTTGTGAGTCGAGTCATTGTTGTTACATCCGGTAAGGGTGGCGTTGGTAAAACTACCACCAGCGCAAGTTTTTCCGCAGGCCTGGCCTTGCGTGGTTTCAAAACAGTGGTCATCGACTTTGACGTGGGTTTGCGAAACCTGGACCTGATCATGGGCTGCGAGCGCCGGGTGGTCTATGACCTGGTCAATGTGATCAATGGTGAAGCTTCTTTGCAACAAACCCTGATCAAAGACAAGCACTGCCCCATGCTGTCTATCCTTCCAGCCTCTCAGACACGCGACAAAGACGCCTTAACCGAGGAAGGCGTGGAAAAGGTGATCAAAGACCTGATCGAAATGGGCTTTGAATACATTGTGTGCGACAGCCCGGCAGGCATTGAGCGTGGCGCCGTAATGGCCCTGACCTTTGCCGATGAGGCCATTGTGGTGACCAACCCGGAAGTGTCTTCGGTTCGCGATTCAGACCGAATCATTGGTATTTTGCAAGCCAAGAGCAAACGCGCCAAGGAAGGCGGTGAGCCGGTGAAAGAACACCTGCTGATTACGCGTTACTCCGCCAAGCGCGCCGCGGACGGTGAAATGCTGAGCTACACCGACGTGGCCGATCTGCTGCGTGTGCCGTTGCTGGGCGTAATTCCTGAAAGTGAAACTGTATTGCAGGCCTCAAACCAGGGCATGCCGGTGATTCATGCCGAGGAAAACGATGCTGCCTTGGCCTACCAAGACTGTATTTCACGCTTTTTGGGTGAAACCAAACCACTGCGTTTTGTAGACTATGAAAAGCCAAGTCTGCTGAAGCGCTTGTTCGGAGGTTAAGGTCATGTCACTACTGAGCATGCTGTTTGGCGAAAAGAAAAAATCGGCCAATGTTGCAAAAGAACGACTGTCTTTGATCATTGCACGCGAGCGTGTTGACCAGGACGGTCCGGACTTTTTGCCCCAAATGCGGGACGAATTGATGCAGGTGATCGCGAAATACGTCAAGATTGATCAGGAAGACGTGAAGTTTAACCTTCAAAAACAAGGCAATATGGAGATGTTGGAAGTCAATATCGTCTTGCCGGACCAGAAGTAAGACTGCACAATAGAAGATCGTAGTTTTAGTTGTAACAGTGGTACAAAATGCGGGGGGCAATGCAAGCCAGAGAACTTCAACCTGAGCCAAACCGACCCGACGTGGTCTCTATCGCACAGCTTATCGGACTAGCCTCGACTTATTTGCCCGAGGCTGAGATTCGGCGCGTTCGCGAGGCTTACAAGTTTTCTGACGTTGCGCACTTGGGGCAGTTTCGTGCCACAGGTGAACCCTACGTAACCCACCCCATCGCGGTGGCTGAACTCTGCGCCAGCTGGCGTCTGGACAGCCAGGCCATTCAAGCCGCCCTGCTTCACGATGTGATGGAGGATTCTGGTACCACCAAAGAGGATTTAATCGAGCGCTTTGGTGGCTCGGTGGCAGATTTGGTCGACGGGCTTTCGAAGCTCGACAAAATGGAGTTTTCTTCCCGGGAAGAAGCCCAGGCTGAAAACTTCCGAAAAATGCTGCTGGCCATGGCCCGAGACCTGCGAGTCATTTTGGTGAAGTTGGCCGACCGTTTGCACAATATGCGAACGCTCGACATCATGAGTCCCGCCAAAAAACGCCGCATTGCTCTAGAAACCCTCGAAATTTATGCTCCCATCGCCCATCGACTGGGCTTGAATGAAATTTTCCGCGAACTGCAAGAACTCAGCTTCCAGCATGCTTACCCCATGCGCTATGAGGTGCTGAAGAAAGCGGTGTTGGCAGCACGGGGCAACCGTCGTGAAGTGGTGGGCAAAATTCTGGAAGCTGTGGAGAAATGCCTGAGCGACGCCAACATTGAATGCCAGGTGTATGGCCGGGAAAAGGCCTTGTACGGTATTTACCGCAAAATGATTGAAAAACGCCTGAGCTTTTCCCAGGTGCTGGATGTGTACGGTTTCCGCGTTGTGGTGAAAGACATGCCTGGTTGTTACATGGCCATGGGCATGTTGCACCAACTGTTCAAGCCGGTACCGGGCAAGTTCAAGGACTACATCGCCATTCCAAAACTGAACGGCTACCAAAGCCTGCACACCACCTTGCTGGGTCCATACGGTACACCGGTCGAATTTCAAATTCGCACTGAAGAAATGCACCAGGTGGCGGAAAAAGGTGTGGCCTCACATTGGCTGTACAAAGGCGAAGGTGAGGCACTCAATACCATTCAAACGCAAACCCACCGCCTGTTACAAAGCCTGCTTGACATTCAAAACCAGACCGGCGATTCGGCCGAGTTTCTGGAACACATCAAGGTAGACCTGTTCCCGGACGCCGTATATGTATTCACCCCGAACGGCAAGATCATGAGCCTGCCGAGGGGTGCCACGGTGGTCGACTTTGCCTACGCAGTACACACCGATGTGGGCAACCATTGCGTGGCTGCACGCGTGAACCAGGTGATTGAGCCATTGCGTACCATTCTCAAGAGTGGTGATGTGGTCGAAATTATTACCGCGCCTCACAGCCGTCCCAATCCGGTCTGGCTGGGTTTTGTGCGTTCAGGCAAAGCGCGCTCCGAGATTCGGCACTATTTGAAGTCGATGAACCTTGAGGAAACCGTGCGCCTGGGAAGCCGGTTGTTGGAGCAGGCGCTTGAGGCAGACCAAATCAAATTGGATAACCTGAGCAATGAGGTTTGGGACCGCTTGCTGAAGGATTCACAAGTCAGCACCCGTGACGAGTTGCTGGCTGATATTGGCGCGGGTCGGCGTGTGGCACCGGTGGTGGCTCGCCGAGTACTCATTGCTTTGGGAAGAGCCGACGCCAGAGTGGACGCGCCTTCGGGCAACCAGGGGGAGGCCCGTGCACCCATCATGATTCACGGTGGCGAAGGCATGTCGGTTCAACGCGCGCCCTGCTGCCTGCCCATTCCCGGTGACAATATTATTGGCTATGTGCGCAAGGGCTCAGGCTTGATCATTCACACCGATGAATGCGAAACAGCCCGCAAACAGATTCGCAAGGAACCGGAGCGCTGGACCGATGTTCAATGGTCGCCCGAAATTACCCGCCCATTTGATGTAAATGTAGATTTGCAGGCGGTGAACGAGAAAGGCGCACTGGCCACGATCGCGGCCACTTTGTCAGACGCAGGTGCCAACATCACCAACCTGACGATGAGTGATGAAACGGCCTACCGCAAATTGCTGCATTTCACCATTCAGGTGACTGACCGTGTCCACTTGGCGCGCATTTTGATGGCCTTGCGCAGGCTTGAATACGTGGAGCGTGTGACCCGTGTGAAGGGCCGGGCCTTTGCCAAAGTGCGTTTGCCCGTGGCAGACACGGCGACACACTAATCGGCTTGGGTTCCGATCTCTTGTCGTTCTTGATCGCCCACTCGGCTTGGGTTCCGCTCTCTCGCCAGAAAACCTGTTGATCCCTTTTTGATATTCACCCTGACTCACCTCGCTCGGCAAAAGGGCGGGCCGAGTCTCGGTGCCG
>FWPV01008029.1_pt1 | contig 18739 bp, 12 predicted proteins | sample 2228371 | NCBI WGS metagenome assembly FWPV01 (sample SAMEA103939776, study PRJEB20133) | metagenome
ACTACCAGAAAATCTTCTTCAGGAAGGTAAAGGCAGTAAGACATAAAACCATTAATACCACCGCCATGTTCAATGGTTTTTCTGCCGTGAAGATTTCCCAGAAACCAGCCGTAGCCGTAGCCTGTCGAGCTGCCGTTCTGCAAGGTATAGCCAGTAAAAGCTTTCTGCAGTAAATCCTTCGTTATCAGTTTTTCCTGCAAAAGAGACTTATGCCATTTGAAAAAATCATCAACCGACATCATCAGACCACCTGCACCCTGTGGCTGGGTCATACTAAGAAATGAAGCATTCTGCAGTCCGTTTTTTGTTTCTTCATAACCGCTGACTCTTCCTTTTATTATTTTTTCTGATTCGTCGTAATAAGCTGAATGCATTTCCAGAGGTTTAAATATTTTCTGTTCAAGGAACCGGGCGTAACTCATTTTGGAAACCTTTTCAATTATCGCCGTAAGAATCAGATAGCCGGTATTGTTATATTTCCAGTTTTTTGCGGGAAGGAATTCCAGAGTTTTGTTTTTTGAAAGATTGATTAATTCCTCCAGGGATAAATCATTGCGCATAAGCTTTTGCCATTCAGGCATTTCAGTGTAGCTGGGAATACCTGAAGTGTGTGTCAGAAGATGTTCTATAGTAATAACATTTTCTCTGGAAGGGAAATCAATATAGCGGTAGATATTATCATCAAGTTTAAGCTTTCCTTCTTGGACAAACATTAGAATCGCTACTGCTGTAAGCTGTTTGCTCAGCGAGCCAATCCGGTAAATCATTTCTGGTTCAGCTTTTACATTTAATTCAAGATTGGCAAGTCCTACGCTTTTTCGATAAATAATTCTGTTTTGTCTGGCTACTAGAGCGGTAATACCGGGTTCATTTGCTTTGCAGAATGAATCAAGAATACGGTCGATTTTAGTTGCAGCAGCCTGATCAGCACTAAGCAGAAAGTTAGCCGTCAGAAAAATTGCTATTAAAAACTTAATTAGCTGATTTTTGTTCATCTATCCTTCTCCTGTTAAAATCTGCTTCCATTTTAACATCTTAATTGTATTATCTTAATTTTTATTATTCAATATCTTTATTATTCAATCTAAATTTGCTGCTTTGTTATTTGGCCAAAAAAAGACTTTATGATGAAAATTTTTTTAAGTTTCTTTTTTCTGACTTGCATTTATTTTTTTTTTAAACTATATTTCTATAAAGTGAGGTAACAATGAATAAAAAAAAGTTTATTGGCAATTATTTAATTTTAAAAAGCCTTTATCCGGAAACACTTGGACCGGCTTTTCGGGTAGGCTTGATTGAAAATGGAAGAATAAAAAAACATTGTATCCTGACCGAAGTTGATCCGGTTTTTTCAAAAAATCCTGAAAACTGGAAAAAGATTCAGATTCTTTTGGAAGGAATAAAAAAATCAAACATTGTCAGCTTATACTCTCCGGGGCAGATTTTAAAGCTCGAAGACCGCTATTATCTTGTCTATAATTATTTAGATGCCAGAAATTTCGAGACTGTTATGCGTGATGTTGATAAGCGCGGTTTGACAGTTAACTTTGATCTGGCTTTTTCAATCGTTCTGGCAGTTGCTGATATTATCGAAGCAGCTTCTTCGATTGTTGTTTCCGGTGAAAAATCATTTCATGGTTTTTTAACTCCGGATAATATTATCCTGCATAATGATGGAAAAATTTCATTAAAAAACTACGGGCTGATTCCCTATTTGCAGAAAGACGAACAGATTAATAGCTACTTGTTAAACAATTACGGAGCCTATTTTTCTCCTGAAGAACTCCGGCAGGAGAAAATATCTCCCCAGTCTGACATCTATCATTTAGGTTTTATTGCCTTTAAGATGTTAACCGGAAATTATTTTGCCTATATCGAAGGAGAAGATTTTGACCGGAAATTTGATTCGCTGAAATTCCGAAGTTCAGTATTCGGCAGCAATAAGGAAACGCTTGACAGTGTTATTCAGTTTTTTAAGAAAACCCTGCATCCGGATCCGAAAAAGCGTTTTCTTTCGATAAGAGAATTTAAGGATTTCATCTCCGATAAATTCCATTTAGAAGAACTCTCCTCGGTGCTCTTCAATCTTGCCTATTTTATGGATAGCCTTTATGCTGATGCCAACAAAGAAGAAGAAGCTGAACTTAAAGCTGAACTGGAGATGAAAATTGAGGAAGAGCGAAAAGAGGCAAATGGAACTGAACTTGTCAGTACGATTCTGGCATCGCTTGAAGAAGAGAAAAAAACTTCAAAGAAATGGCTCTGGATAAGTTCAGGGGCATTATTATTTTTGGTAGTTGTCTTCTTCATTATCTATCAAACCCAGCTGGGAAAAAGAGAAAAAGAAAAGCAAGAGGCAATGCAAAAGGAACAGGAATATGCAATGAAGATCAAGCAGATGGAAGAGATGCTTCAGAAAGAGCGTGAAGAAGCTGAAAGAAAAAAAGCCGAGTTAACCGAAGCCGAAAGAAAGGCAATGGAAGAAAAGGCTTTAAAAATGCAGCAGGAACTTGAAAAGCTTAAAAAGCAGCAGGAGCTTGAAAAGCAGAAAATAGCTGAGGAAGAACAGCGGCAGAAACAGCTGGCTGAAGAAAAAGCGCGTCAGGAAGAAGAAGAGCGCAAGAGACAGGAAGAAGAAAAACGATTGAGAGAGGAAGAAGAGAAAAGGAAGCAAGAAGAATTGAAGAAAATTGAAGAGAGCAGGATAAAAGAGGGACAGCTGGTGGCATATACTGAACTGGATCAGAAGCCACAGAAGGTCAGCGGTGATATCCCGCCTTATCCGAAAATTCTTGTTACAAAATATACCAGACCGCAGGAAGTAATCATCAATGTTATGGTATCTCTGTTGATTGATACTAATGGCAATGTGGAAAATGTTAAGTTTATTGGAAGTTATGAAAATGATATTAAAGATTTTATTGAAAATAGCGTTAAGAAATGGAAGTACACGGTTGCTGTGATTCAAGGAGTTAAAGTTAAAACCTGGACGCCTCCGGTAAGTATAAGATTGAAATTTTAAAGATAGAATCAGATCTGATCTTTAAGATTAAAGATTTGCCGAAAAAATTTTATAATTAATTTTCCTATTGCATTTTTTTCAAAAATTAATTATAATAAAAAATCCATAAAACTTTAATTTTCATTGACAGGTAAGAATGAAATATGATATACTTTTATCTTTTGCTGGCGTAGCTCAGCCGGTAGAGCAGCTGATTTGTAATCAGCCGGTCGGGGGTTCAAATCCCTTCGCCAGCTTAAGAAATAATGGGCAGGTTCCAGAGCGGTCAAATGGGACGGGCTGTAAACCCGTTGGCGCAAGTCTTCGGAGGTTCGAATCCTTCCCTGCCCAGGAAAGATGCGGGAGTAGCTCAATGGCTAGAGCCATAGCCTTCCAAGCTATTGGTTGCGGGTTCGAATCCCGTCTCCCGCTGTTGAAAAATGCCCTCGTAGCTCAGTCGGCAGAGCGCATCCTTGGTAAGGATGAGGTCATCAGTTCAAATCTGATCGGGGGCTCGGTGATTTGTTTTATGAAAAATAAATCAAATAAATTAGGAGGACAAAATGGCAAAAGAGAAGTTTGATCGTAGTAAGCCGCATTTGAATATTGGGACGATAGGGCATGTTGATCATGGTAAGACGACATTGACATCGGCGATCACGAAGGTATTGAGTATGAAGATGGGGGATAGGGTTAAGTATCGTGATTTTTGGAGTATAGATAATGCTCCTGAGGAGAAGGCGCGGGGGATAACGATTCAGATAGCGCATGTTGAGTATGAGACAGGTAGTCGGCATTATGCGCACATAGATTGTCCTGGTCATGCGGATTATGTGAAGAACATGATAACGGGAGCGGCGCAGATGGATGGGGCGATATTGGTGGTGAGTGCACCTGATGGGCCGATGCCGCAGACGCGGGAGCATATATTGTTAGCGCGTCAGGTTAATGTGCCGGCGATAGTGGTATTTTTGAATAAGGTAGACATGGTGGATGATGTGGAGTTATTGGATTTGGTGGAGTTAGAGGTTCGTGAGTTATTGAAGAGTTATGGTTTTCCTGGAGATGAGATACCTGTGGTGCGTGGTAGTGCGTTGAAGGCGTTGGAGGAGGGGAGTGTAGATGGGGAGTGGAGTAAGAAGATATTGGAGTTAATGGAAGCGGTGGATGGATATATTAAGTTACCGGAGCGGGCGATAGACAAGCCGTTTTTGATGCCGATAGAGGATGTATTTACGATTAGTGGACGTGGTACGGTGGTGACAGGTAGGGTAGAGCGGGGGATAGTGAAGGTAGGGGATGAGATAGAGATAGTTGGTTTTGGTGACACGAAGAAGAAGGTGGTGACAGGTGTGGAGATGTTCCGGAAGTTATTGGATGAGGGTCGAGCTGGAGATAATATAGGGGTTTTGTTGCGTGGAACGGAGCGTGATGAGGTAGAGCGGGGTATGGTATTGGCGAAGGTAGGGAGTATAACGCCGCACACGAAGTTTAAGGCGGAGGTGTATATATTGTCGAAGGAGGAAGGAGGGCGGCACACGGGGTTCAGGAGTGGTTATCGTCCGCAGTTTTATTTTCGTACGACGGATGTTACGGGATCTGTGACATTGCCGGCCGGGACGGAGATGGTGTTGCCGGGAGATAATTTAACGATAGAGGTAGAGTTGATGACGAGGATAGCGATGGAGAAGGGGTTGAAGTTTGCAATCCGTGAAGGAGGGCGCACAGTAGGAGCCGGAACGGTTACTGAAATCATCGAATAAGAGGAAAAACTGAAAGAGAAACAAAATGGCTAAAAGTGATAAAAGATTAAAGATTAGTATGAAGTGTGAAAGTTGTTCAGAAAAGAATTATTCCACCACAAAAAATAAGCAAAATTCAACCGGAAAATTAAGTTTAAACAAGTATTGTCCAAAATGCAGAAAACATACTCTGCATAAGGAGGCAAAATAGGTCAGTAGCTCAATGGTAGAGTACCGGTCTCCAAAACCGGCTGTTGGGGGTTCGAATCCCTCCTGACCTGAATTTGAAAATGGAACAGAAAAAAAATATTTTTAAAAGAGTAAAAGAGTTTTTGAAAGAGGTTAAGGCTGAGCTGAAAAGAGTTAGCTGGCCTGCAAAAAACGATCTCTACAAGACTACTATTGCCGTTATCGTATCTTCCATATTTTTCGGAATTTTTCTCTTTCTTGTTGATTTTGTGTTTTCCAAACTAATCAATGAAGTTATTGTCCGGCTGAAATAACATGGCTCAGCAATGGTATGTTCTTCAAGTATTTTCCGGTGCGGAGGAATTTGTATTGAAAGCTCTTTCCGAGAAGATAAAAAAGTTTAATATGGAAGATCAGATTGGCGAAGTTGTTATTCCCAAGGAAAATGTGATTGAAATCAAAGAAGGGAAAAAAGTAATTTCAGAAAAGCGCTCTTATCCTGGATATATTTTGATTAAAATGGAGATGAATGATAAAAACTGGACTTTTGTCCGGGAAATTCCAAAAGTTACTGGATTTATCGGAGCCGGAAAAAAGCCGCAACCGCTTTCCGACCGTGATGTGGCTAATGTTTTGAAACACATTGAGGAGACTCAGCAGACTCCCAAACCTAAATATAATTATGCAGTTGGTGAAACAGTAAAGATAGTTGACGGACCTTTTGTAAATTTTTCCGGAGTTATCGAAGCCGTTAACGAAGAAAAGAGTCAGCTGAGAGTTTCGGTAACTATTTTCGGAAGAGCAACGCCAGTTGAACTGAATTTTTTTCAGGTTGAAAAACTATAAAGGAGAAAAAAATGGCTGCGCCAAAAAAGAAACAAATTGTTAAGACTTTTCGGCTTCAGTTGCCTGCCGGTAAAGCAACTCCTGCTCCACCGGTCGGACCAGCGTTAAGTCAGCACGGATTAAACATAATGGAATTTGTTAACCAGTTTAATAAATTGACTGCCAAGATGGATGCCGATATGATTATTCCTGTTGATGTTAATGTCTTTGCCGACAAGACATTTTCGCTGCAGTTGAGGACTCCTCCGGTTTCTTATTTTCTGAAAAAGGCAGCCGGAATTGTAAAGGGTTCCGGAGAGCCAAATAAAAATAAAGTTGGTAAAATAACGCGCAAACAGCTTGAAGAAATTGCCCGGCAGAAAATGAGTGACCTTAATACAAAAGACCTTGAGCAAGCAATTAAAATTGTTGAAGGCTCGGCAAAAAGTATGGGCTTGGAGATAAAAAATGTCTAAAAGATCAAAAGCTTACATTGCAGCAAAAAGCAAGATTGAAAATCGTGATTATGAATTAAAGGAAGCTGTTAAGTTATTAAAAGAAATCAAATATTCAAAATTTGATGAAGCCGTTGAAGTAGCAATGCGTCTTGGGGTTGACCCGAAATATCCGGAGCAGATGGTGCGCGGAACGGTTGTACTTCCTGCCGGAACGGGAAAAGCGGTAAAAGTTCTGGTTATTGCTTCCGGAGAGAAACAGAAAGAGGCGGAAGAAGCCGGAGCTGATTTTGTTGGCGGCGAAGAAATTATTGAAAAGATTCAAAAAGAGAAATGGTTTGACTATGATGTGGTTGTCGCTACACCGGATATGATGAAAAGTGTCGGAAAATTAGGAAAACTCCTTGGAACAAAGGGTTTAATGCCCAGCCCGAAAGCCGGTACCGTCACATTCAATATTAAAGAAGTTGTTGAAGAAGTTAAGAAAGGCCGTGTTGAGTTCAAGGTTGATAAAACCGGAATTATTAATGCTGCAGTCGGGAAAATCTCTTTTAGTGAGGATAAAATTATTGAAAATGTCTCAGCCTTTATTAATGCTGTTTTAAAAGCAAAACCGGTAAATTTAAAAGGAAAATATGTTAAATCTGTTTATGTTTCAGCTACAATGTCTCCTTCCATAAAATTATCAATATCAGAGTTTGAGAAATAGGAGCAGAAAAATGGTAAAAGAAAGAACTATTCAAAAAAAACAGGCAATTGTCGATAGCTTAGCTGATATTTTTTCCGCCAACGGCGTTTTCTTGTTTGATTATAAAGGTTTGACCGTAAAGGAATTTGAGAAACTCAGAAATCAGGTAAAAGAGAATGGCGGGAATATTAAGGTTATTAAAAACCGTCTGGCATTGAAATATTTTGAACAGCATAATCAGAAAGATGTTAACCGTTCTGTTTTTAAAAACACAATTGCTGTTGTTTACAGTAATGAAAAATATGTTGAAGTTGCCAAGATCCTGAACGATTTTGCTGCAGAAAATAAAAAAATTCAGATCAAAGCGGGCTTGATTCAGTCGAAATTGATTTCCGATAGTGAGGTAATTCAGGTAGCAAAACTCCCTTCCCGGGATCAGCTGCTGGCAAATTTTGCCGGAGCCTTTGCTGCGCCGCTTAAAAAGTTTGGCATGACTCTGGCAGCGCCTTTAATTAACTTTGGCTTGTTATTAAAAGCATATAAAGAAAAAAAGGATAAAGGAGGATAACTAATATGTCTCAATTTACAAAGGAAGATTTCTTTAAACATCTTGACGGGTTGACGGTTCTGGAGCTTGCTGATTATATCAAAGAGTTTGAAAACCGTTATGGAATCAAAGCTGAAATGGCTGCTATGCCAGTTGCTGGCGTTGCTGCAGGTGCTCCGGCTCAGGCTGCCGAAGCTGCTGAAGAGAAGACCGAATTTGATGTGGTCTTAAAGAATGTCGGGGCAGAAAAAATTAAGGTTATAAAAGTAGTTCGTGAAATAACCAATCTCGGGCTGAAAGAAGCTAAAGATCTTGTTGATAAAGCTCCGGGAGTTGTGAAAAACGGAGTTTCCAAAGAAGAAGCCGAAAACATTAAGAAAAAGTTTGCTGAAGTAGGAGCAGAAGTAGAGATTAAGTAATATCTTGAGTAAAATAAAAAACTTTTTAAAGGATTGCCATGCTTGAAAAAAATAATTATATAGAGAGAGTATCTTTCTCTAAAATTTTTTCTCAGCCTGCAATTCCTGATTTGCTTGAATTACAGAAAAAAAGCTATAAAGAATTCTTGCAAATGGGAGTTCTTCCTGAGAAGAGAAAAAATGTTGGAATTGAAGCTGCTTTCCGCACCGTTTTTCCGATTTCGGATTTAAGGGGAAATGTTGTTCTTGACTTTGTTTCCTATTCACTCGGAGACTGGTCATGCAAATGCGGTCAATTTACAGGAATTGAAAATGCGTTACCGGTATGCACGAATTGCGGTTCAACGCTCTCTCCTGAAGAAGATTTTCACAATGTTTGTCCGGAATGCTTTAGCGTTGGTACGATTAATTATCCGACCTGTAGCCATTGCGGAGATCGTTCGAGACTGAAAATAAAATTTACTCCTGAAGAATGTCTTGATAAAGGATTTGATTATTCGATTCCGCTTAAAGTTAAGTTACGGCTGGCAATCTATACTGAAAACAAAAAAGGTGAAAGAGTCATTAAGGATATTAAAGAACAGGAAATCTATTTCGGTGAGATTCCATATCTGACAGAACGGGGTTCTTTTATTATCAACGGTAATGAACGGGTGGTTGTTTCGCAGTTACAGAGATCACCCGGGGTCTATTTTTTACCGGGCAAGACGCGCGGTGAATTTACTGCTAAAATTATTCCGGCACGTGGAGCATGGATTGAACTTGAGGAAAAACAAAATTTACTGCAGGTTCGTCTTGATAAAAAAACAAAGCGTATCAATATCACAACCTTTCTTAAGGCAATGGGGCTTGCTTCTGATTTTGACATTCTGAAACAATTTTATACGATTGTTCCGGCAAAATTCAGCAACAATATCTTCTATATCAAGCCCTGCCGTTTCTTAAAGGACGCAAAACTTACCTTACCTGTTTATGATGAAAAAGGTAACGAATTCTTGCCTGCGGGAACCAAACTGCTTTTAAAGCATATTCATGATCTTGAAAAAATGAATATTGACTATATTCCGGTTGATGTTGATTATCTGGAGGGAATGTATTCGGCAAATGATTTTGAAACTATTCTGAAGACTAATGAACCGATCACCGCAGCACAGATAAAGAAACTCAATAAAGTCAATGCCGAATTCTATGTCTTTTTCCCTGAAAGCGAAGACGAAGAACTGGGACCGATGATTTCCCTTACCTTACGAAAAGATAAGAAAAGAAAAGAAGGTGCAGAAGCGGTTGAAACGACTAAGGAATCTGAAGGTGAGGAAAAGATAACTAAAAGTCAGAATGATGCGTTTGTAGAAATTTATAAGAAACTTAAGCCAGGTGACCCGGTAACACTGGAAGGCGCAAAAAAGTATTTTGAAAACCTGATTTTTAATCCCCGTAACTATGATCTTTCTTCAGTGGGAAGACTGAAGGTCAATATCAAGCTCGGGCTTAAACCTGATGTCCGAAAAAATATTCTCAATTTGACTCTTGAGGATATGATTGAGATTGTACGCTACTTTTTAAAGTTGAAATATGATCGCACAGGTACTATGAAAGTAGATGATATCGACCATCTTGCTAACCGGAGAATCAGAGCGGTCGGCGAGCTTGTTGAAAATGCTTTTCGTATTGGATTGGCCCGCTTAAACAAAGTTGTCAGTGAAAGAATAACCTCTGCTGAAGATATCAATCTGGTTTTGCCCAGAGAACTGCTTAATACAAAACCGATTTTTGCGGCATTGAAAGAGTTTTTCGGGACTTCCCAGATGTCGCAGTTTATGGATCAGACAAATCCTCTGGCTGAAACAACGCATAAGAGAAGAATATCAGCGCTCGGTCCGGGCGGTTTGAACCGAGAACGGGCAGGATTTGAGGTTCGTGATGTTCATCCCTCGCACTACGGCAGATTATGTCCGATTGAAACTCCTGAGGGACAGAATATTGGATTGATTTCATCTTTGACTGTTTTTTCCCGGGTTAATGACTATGGATTTATTGAAACTCCTTTTTTAAAAGTTGAAAATGGTCAGGTTAAAAATTATTATCGAATTCTGTCTCCCGGAAATACAAAATTAAAAGTAAATTCAATCGTTTCCGAAGAAGTACTTAAAACTGAGATTGACAGAGTAAAAAAGGAAAAGAAAAAAGCACCGGAATTTGAATATCATGCTTTTTATCTGACTGCCTGGGAAGAAGAGAATTTTACTATTGCCCAGGCAAATGCGCTGCTTGATGAACAGGGAAGATTTTTATCAAAAAAAGTAATCTGCCGAAGAAACGGTGAGACTGTTCTTGCCGAACCGTCAGAAATTGATTATATTGATGTTTCCCCCAAGCAGATCGTTTCACTTTCGGCTTCTTTAATTCCGTTTTTAGAACATGACGATGCTAATCGCGCATTGATGGGATCAAATATGCAGCGGCAGGCTGTTCACCTGATCAGTCCGGAGCCGGCTATTGTGGCAACCGGCATGGAAGCCAAACTGATTAAGGATTCAGGAAATGTTCAGATTTGCCGTAGATCAGGAACTGTCGTCAATGTTGATGCCGAAAGGATTATTGTCAGAGTGGATGAAGATGATCAGGAGCAGGAAGCAGATTTTTCCAGAATCACAACAGACCTTTATCAACTTAAAAAGTTCCGTCGTTCCAATCAGAATACTATGGTGAACCAGACTCCGCTTGTTAAAGTTGGGGATAAGGTTCAGAAAGGGCAGGTTCTGTGTGACGGTCCGGCATCTGCAAAAGGTGAATTGGCACTGGGAAGAAATGTTCTTGCTGCATATTTACCATGGAGAGGCTATAATTTTGAAGATGCAATTATTCTCAGTGAAAACCTTGTTAAAAACTGGAGTTTTAACTCAGTTTATATTGTTGAAGAAAGCATTGAAGCCCGTGAAACTAAGTTAGGCAAAGAAGAGATAACCAGAGATATTCCGGGTGTATCTGAATATGTTTTAAGGAATTTAGATGCCAATGGTATTATCCGAATCGGAGCAAAAGTAAAGCCGGGAGATATTCTCGTCGGAAAAGTTACTCCTAAGGGAGAGACTCAGCTTTCGCCGGAGGAAAAACTGTTAAAGGCAATTTTTGGCGAGCAGGCTTCTGAAATTAAGGATTCCTCGCTTTATTGCCCTCCTGGTGTTGAAGGCACAGTAATTGATGTTAAGATATTTACCCGTCGTGGATCTGATAAAGATGAAAGAACAAAAGAAATTGATCAGCTTAATATCAAAAAACTGGAAAGAAACTATCAGGATCAGGTTAAAATAATTAATATTGAAAAATTCTCCAGAATAAAAGAGATTCTTCTGAAAGAGAAAATTGAAAAAGATATTCCCGTAGGTAATAAAAATTTTAAAAAAGAATGATAACTTTTTAAATCAAATAAAAAAAGGTCTTCCAGAAGAAGCAAAGGAAAAGATTACGCAGATTGAAAAGAAGGTTAAGAATTATCTGGAATCATTAAAAACTGAATTTGAAAACAAAAAGGAGCAGCTTTTAAAAGGCGATGAATTTCCGCCGGGAATAATTAAAATAGTTAAGGTTACAATTGCGGTTAACAGAACAATATCCGTTGGCGATAAAATGGCCGGACGTCACGGCAATAAAGGTGTTGTGGCAAAAATTTTACCGGTTGAAGATATGCCGTTTCTTGAAGACGGAACAGCGATTGACATAATTCTTAATCCTCTGGGTGTGCCTTCAAGAATGAATGTTGGTCAGATTTATGAACTGCTTTTAAGCTGGGCAGGAAAAATACTTAACCTGAATTTTGAGACTCCTGTATTCGACGGCTGTTCTCTTGAAGAGCTGGAAGAGTATCTGATAAAAGCCGGTCTGCCCCGTGAGGGAAAAGTGACCTTATTTGACGGTTTAAGCGGAGAAAAGTTTAAAAATAAAGTTACAGTTGGTTATGCCTATATAATGAAGCTTGAACATATGGTTGATGACAAGATTCATGCTCGTTCTACCGGACCTTATTCTTTAATTACTCAGCAACCTCTGGGTGGAAAAGCGCAATTCGGTGGTCAGCGTGTTGGTGAAATGGAGGTCTGGGCATTTGAAGCATACGGTGCCGCCTATATCCTGCAGGAAATATTAACTGTAAAATCAGATAATATAACCGGAAGAAATGAGATATATTCAGCTATAGTTAAAGGGAATATGGATTTTGAGCCTGGATTGCCGGAATCATTTAATGTTCTGCTCAAGGAATTAAAGAGTCTGGCTTTGAATGTTGAACTGATTAAATGTGTCAAAGAAAATGAAGAAGACTTAATGAAAAAGTCAATTGCCCGCATTTAAGAGGTAAAAATAATGCGCAAATTAAAAAAATCAAATGAGATCAATATTATGGATTATTGTAAGGTAAAAATCAGCCTTGCATCTCCGGAAATGATCCGTAGCTGGTCAAATGGTGAAGTTACCAAACCAGAAACGATTAATTATCGGACTTTTAAACCGGAGCGTGATGGTCTCTTTTGTGCAAAAATATTTGGTCCGACACAGGATTATCGTTGTCTCTGCGGAAAGTATAAAGGAATGAAATACCGCGGAATAATCTGCGAAAAATGCGGTGTTGATGTTACCGTAGCTGCTGTCAGACGCGAGAGAATGGGGCATATTGAATTAAAGGCAAAAGTTGCTCATATCTGGTTTTATCGTGGTATTCCCTCACGGATTGGCGTATTACTGGAACTTCCTTCGAAAGAAGTAGAACGTATAGTTTATTATGACAAATATATTGTCCTTGATCCCAAAAATGTTCCTGAATTAAAGTTCAAACAGGTATTAAGCGAACAGGAATACCGTGAACTTCAGGAAAAATTTGGTTCTGATTCTTTTCGGGCTGAAACAGGAGCTGAGGCTCTTTATGAAATTCTGAAAGAGATTGATTTTGAGAAGGAAATCAGTAATCTTAAATCAAAGATTAAAACCGAAAAATCTCTCCAGCGGAAGAAGCATTGGTCAAGAAGATTGAAATTACTGGAAGATTTTTACAAATCGAATAACCGTCCGGAATGGATGATCTTATCAGTTATACCGGTTCTTCCGCCTGATTTAAGGCCGCTGGTCAGACTTGACGGGGGCAGATTTGCATCATCGGATCTGAACGATCTTTACCGAAGAATTTTAAACCGCAATAACCGCCTGAAGAAAATGATTGATGCTCATGCTCCGGAGATGATTATTCGCAATGAAAAGAGGATGCTTCAGGAAGCGGTTGATGCTCTTTTTGATAATCAGAAAAGAGCCAGGGCTTATATGAGTGCTGCCCAGAAAAGACCATTAAAATCTCTGGCGGACGCCTTAAAAGGAAAACAGGGACGTTTCCGCCAGAATCTTCTTGGAAAGCGTGTTGATTATTCAGGACGTTCAGTAATTGTTGTTGATCCGCAGCTGAAGCTTGATGAGTGTGGACTTCCAAAGAAAATGGCTCTTGAGCTCTTTAAACCATTTGTTTATAACCGGCTTGAGAAAAAGGGACTGGTATCAACCTTACGGGTTGCACGCAACTGGGTTGAAGAGGGCCGAACTGAAGTCTGGGATGCTCTGGATGAAGTTATAAAAGAGCATACGGTATTGCTGAACCGGGCACCGACTCTTCATCGTCTCGGTATTCAGGCTTTTCGTCCCCGACTGATTGAAGGAAATGCCATAACTCTTCATCCACTTGTTTGTCCGGCATTTAATGCTGATTTTGACGGCGATCAGATGGCTGTTCATGTGCCTTTGTCCCTGGAAGCTCAGGCGGAAGCAAAAATCTTAATGCTTTCATCAAACAATATCCTTTCTCCTGCCAATGGCAAGCCACTGGCAGTTCCTTCGCAGGATATGATTCTTGGCTTCTATTATCTTACTTTCTCCAAGCGTAATCTGGCAGGAGAAAATATGATCTTTTCAAGCAAGAAGGATGTTCTATACGCTTATGAGCGCGGCATTGTCGACCTCAACAGCATTATTAGACTTCGTTACGATGGCAAGGTGAAAAATCTTGATACCTACCAGCTCGATAATCAGGATATTATCAACTGCCCGGTAACTGATTTTTCGACTCTTCAAAATAAAATGCTTGTTACTACACCGGGAAGAGTAATATTTAACAGCCTTTTGCCGGAGAACATTCCTTTTATTAACGGATTAATGAAAAAGAAAGGGATTCAGAATTTAGTCTATTTCATTTATCTGAACCTTGGGTTTAAAGATACCGTGGAGACACTTGACAGGCTGAAAGAAGCCGGATTTGAGTATGCAACGATTGCTGGTTTTACAATAAGTATCTCGGATCTGGTTGTTCCTGACGAGAAAGAAGAAATCGTCAAAAAAACAGAAAAAGAAGTTGAAAAAGTTGAGAAAAATTATAAAGAAGGTTTATTAACCGCCGGAGAAAGACATAATAAGATTATTGATCTCTGGAGCCGCACCACTGATCAGATCAGGGAGTTGATGTTTTCGCGAATGAAAAAAATGAGCTATGAAGGCGATACTATTAATCCGATATTTATGATGTCTGATTCAGGAGCTCGCGGCAGTAAGGATCAGCTGAAACAGCTGGCTGGAATGCGCGGATTAATGGCAAAACCTTCCGGCGACATCCTGGAAACACCCATAACAGCTAACTTTAAAGAAGGTCTCTCGGTTATTCAATACTTCATTTCAACTCATGGTGCAAGAAAGGGTCTGGCTGATACGGCATTAAAGACAGCTGAAGCCGGCTATTTGACAAGAAAAATGGTTGATGTGGCGATTGAGATTATCGTTCAGGAAGAGGATTGCGGAACTGTAAACGGGGTCGAGGTCAGTGCGATCATCGAAAATGGAAAAGAGATTGAATCGTTGTATGATCGTATTGTTGGCAGAATTGCCTTAGAGGATATAGCTTCTCCTGACAGCAATGTTGTTATTGTCCGGGCTAATGAGGAAATAGATGAATATAAGGCAAAAACAATCATCGATTCTGGAATAATGAAAGTAAAGATCCGCTCGCTTTTAACCTGTGAAACGAAAAACGGGGTCTGTTGCAAATGCTATGGCCGTAATCTGTCAACCGGTAAGATGATTGAAGTCGGAGAAGCAGTGGGTATTACCGCAGCCCAGTCGATTGGTGAACCGGGAACTCAATTAACCATGCGTACATTTCATATCGGCGGAATCGGAACTTCAAGTGAACAGCGTACAGAACTCTATTCCAACTTTGAGGGAGTCGTCAAATTCAATAACCTCAAGATAATTGTTAACAAAGAAAAAGAGCAGATTGTTATGAACCGTACTGGTTCGATTCAGATTATGGATTCCAAAAATAGAGAAAAGGCTTTTTATCCGGTTGCCTATGGATCAAAATTGAAAGTCAAAGACAATCAGATTGTAAAAAAAGGAGATGTGCTTCTGGAATGGGATCCCTTTGCCAACTCTCTGCTTACTGATGAAGAAGGTATCATTGAATTCAAGGATTTGATCGAGAATGTCTCTTTTATTAATGCCCGTGATGAAGCAACGGGAAAGATTACACCAATCGTTATCGATATAAAAATTGAAAAACTTCGGGATGAGTTACATCCGGCAATAGTTATTCGTGATAAAAATTCCAACAAGATTAAGAGAAAATATTATCTTCCCGTAAACGCGCACCTTTCAGTGAAGGAAAATGACGAAGTAAAGGCTGGCGATATCCTGTTTAAAACTCCTTCGGAATTTGCAAAAACAAAAGATATCACCGGAGGTTTACCCCGTGTTACCGAGCTATTTGAAGCCCGCAGACCCAAGAGTCCGGCTCAGATGGCTCAGATTGACGGTATTGTGGAATTCGGAAAATTTCAAAAAGGAAACCGTAAGATTATAATCCGTCCCTTTGATAAGAATATCAAACCTGATGAACATAATATTCCGCGCAGTGCTCATATCATCGTTGAAGACGGAGAAAAGGTTTCGGCCGGAACGCCCTTAATTGATGGCCCATTGAATCCGGTTGATATTCTGAATGTTCTCGGAGAAATGAAATTAGCTGAATATCTGCTTAAAGAAATTCAGAATGTTTATCGCTTGCAGGGTGTGGAAATCAATGACAAACATATTGAAGTAATCATCAAGCAGATGATTAAATGGCGTAAGATTGAGGAAGTCGGAGATACCTCTTTTGTCCCCGGTCAGATTGTTGAAAAGTCAAAATTTGAAGAAGAGAACGAACGCGTTATTGCAAATGGTGGAGTTCCAGCCCGAGCCAAACCCGAGTTATTGCCAATTTCCAGAGCAGCTCTGGCTACTGACAGCTTTTTGTCAGCAGCAGCTTTTCAGGAAACAACGCGTATCCTGACTGATGCTGCTATAGCCGGTAAAGAGGACAACCTTGTGGGAATTAAAGAGAATGTAATCATGGGAAGACTGATTCCTGCCGGTACTGGTTTTAAATATTATCATCAGATGAAAATTGATGCCATTGAAGGCAAGGTGAAAATAGCAAGATAGACTTTATATAAGTTCAGTAACAGAAAAAAAGGCTGCTGCTGAAGCTAACTTTTAAGAGTTACTGAAAAAACTGCTCTTTTTTTAAAAATTAACCTGATACTAAATTTTTAACCGATGTCTATAAGCTGTTCATTACTTTTCGTAATGACTCAGCCGCATATTCAATCTGCTGCCAGCTTTGATCTTTATGGGTAACAAATCTTATTCTTCCCGGTCCAAAAGTAAAACAGAGAATATTTAATTTTTCGAGTCTTTTCTGCAGTTCTTCTGCCGTAATCAGATCTTCGCCAACCTCAAAAATAACAATGTTTGTGATCAGAGGAGGAGTTTGCAGTTTAAGATGGGGTATCCGGCTTATCTTTTCAGCAAGAAATCTGGCTTTTTGATGATCATCGTCTAATCTGTCAATCATTGATTGTAAGGCAACGATGCCGCAGGAAGCGAGCAATCCGCTCTGACGCATGCCGCCGCCCAGAATTTTTCTGAACTTGAAAGCCCGGCTGATAAAATTTCTGTCTCCGGCAAGCATTGAGCCAACCGGCGCAGACAATCCTTTTGAAAGGCAGAACATAATTGATGAACAATGTTCTGTAATTTCCCGGACAGAGAGCTTTAAAGCCAGTGAGGCGTTAAAAATTCTTGCTCCGTCAATATGCAGAAAAAGATTGTTATTCCGGCAGAGGTCATAAACTCTTTTCAGATAATCAATGGTCAGCACGGCACCGGAATAATAGTTATGGGTATTTTCCAGACAGATGCCGGCGGTTTTAAGCTGATGATCATCGCCGGTCGGTTTAATATTTTTTTTTAGCAGTTCAAGCGGAATCTCACCAAAATTTGAAGGAAGAGAACGGGCAACGGCACCGGCTAAATTAGAGATGTTTCCGTTTTCGTAGTTCATAATGTGAGAATGCTCTTCAACGATGACTTCCTGCAAACGACAATTATGAGCAAGAAGTGCTGCGGTGTTGGCCATTGTTCCTGAAGGGAAAAAAAGCGCAGCTTCTTTATTGACAATTTTTGCGGCAAGTTCCTCAAGCTGTTTTACAGTTGGATCGTCTCCCAGGACATCATCTCCGAGTTCAGCCTGGCGCATAGCCTGATACATCTCTTCTGTCGGTTTGGTTACAGTGTCTGACCTTAAATCACAAAAATTTAACGAACTCATTTTTTTCCTTAATAATAATTATAACAAAATATTTGCCCGAAGAGCAATAAATGGTAAAATAGCTGATGAAATCCGGCTTTTTTTTAATATACATTTTGCTGAATCTGGTTTTTCTGGTTGCTGCTGATCAGACTTATATCCTTCCGCTGGAAATTTATGATGGTATTTCATCAAGTTTTATGGAATTCCGTCAGAATCATTTTCACGGCGGGATAGATTTCAAAACATTTCAGACTAATGGCTTTATGGTTCTGGCAGTTAGTGATGGTGAAGTTGTTGCCCTGATTAAGGATTGGGCTAACTGGGGAAATGCAATAATTTTAAAACTTGATGACGGAAATTATGCCTACTATTTTCATCTGCAGAAATTCGCACCTTTTCTGGAGGATATTTCAGCTGAGTATCAGAGAAAAAGTGGTTTAAAATATTATTTTACCTATGAACTAAAAAAACCTCTGCGCGTGGGAAAAGGCGAGTTAATTGCCTTTAGCGGAGAGAGCGGGGCAGGTTATTCTCACCTGCATTTTGAGTTACGAGATGGAAACGGAAACATTTTAAATCCATATAAATATCTTCCTCTGCCGCAGCAGGACAGGCAGGCTCCGGTTTTTAAAAAAATCATCTTTTTCCCCCATAGGGATACCTTATTGAATGGAGTTGCTGACCCTGTTGAATTTCAGATTTTCAGAAAAAACGGGATTTATTCCTGTGACAGCCTCTCTTTTACAGGGCCTTTCGAACCGGTAGTGAGAATCTTTGATATTTCAGATGGATTTCATCATATTGCTCCCTTTATTATTGAAGGAAGAATAAATTCCAGAACTTTTTTCCGGGTTGTGCTGAATGAGTTTAATAAACTGGAAAAGAGACAACTCGGCTTTGTCTATAATCTAAACTTATCCCGCATGGGGCTCTATTATTACAATTTATTCTGGCAGCCCGGTTTCACTCTCGAACAGACCAGCAGTAATCTGGAAACTATTCTCAGTCAACTTCCGGATGGTGAACATCTTCTGGAAATAATTGCCGCTGATCATTACGGCAATAGTTCTTTTTTTCAGATGCGATTAAAAAAAGAGCAGAATAAATATATCCGCAACGGAAAAGCAAAAGCAAGCGCACTTTTATCATATAATAATTTTCTGCTTAACCTGAACGGAAAGACTGTCTGGTTGCGCCCCAGGGAGTTGCCGGATGGCA
>FWPV01008030.1_pt1 | contig 18739 bp, 12 predicted proteins | sample 2228371 | NCBI WGS metagenome assembly FWPV01 (sample SAMEA103939776, study PRJEB20133) | metagenome
TCGGAAACGGGCTTGCCGCAATCCGGGCAGGTAATCAATGCCATAGATCGGACCAAGGATGGGACGGAACTCAGCCGGCGGCAAGCCCGGAACCGGGGCAACGAAAAGAGCGCTTGCGGGGCGGGATGCAAAGGCAGCCGATGCGCTGGCTGGGACCGCTGAACCGGCAACGGAGAGGGAGGGACAAAGGGCCGGGAAATTGGAACGCTGAAGCGTGGGGTGTCGCGGCACCCTTGATTAACGCTTCAGCGCGCCGAAATCAGGAACCGTCGCGGCGCTTGAAGAGGTCGCGCGTGTCGGCGACGTTGATGGCCGAAAGGTCCAGGGTGGCGGCCGGGTCCCGCTCCTGGGCAATCGTCATCTGGCGGGCGATGAACTCGACGGCGGGGGCGGCATAGTATTTGACGAGCCCGACGCTGACCTGGGCTTTGAAAATCACGACCAGGATGCAGTAGTCATCCACGCGCTGGGCGTAAAGGCTGTATTGCTCGCCCTGTTGATAGATGCTGTTGAAATTGGTTTCGTGGACCAGCCCGGCGATGGTTTGGGTGGCCAGGTAGGCGCCCGAGGCCAGCGCGGCGATGGTGGTGAGGTCGAAATGCCGGGAATCCCCCTGGCTGGTGAGCAGAAAGCCGCCCTGGTCAATGAGCAGCGCCGTGGTGGCGTCGGTCTTCTCGAGCAGCACCCGCAACCCGTCATCGAGTTGCTGGATGTCCTCCTCGAGCAGTTGGGGGAGGGTGGCCATGCCGGGAAATCAGGCGTATTGCGGGGTGCCGCGGCTGACAAACTTGTGCAGCAGCATGCGGGTGATCATGTTCAGCGCCTCGAAGACGCCCTCGCATTTGTGGGCGACCGACGAGAACGAGGGCACCTGCACCTCCCGGTTGTTGAGGAGGAACTCGAGGTATTCCACCGGGGCGACGTTCGGGAGGTCCCGCTTGTTGTATTGCAGCACATACGGGATGTCCGCCAGGTTCAGCTTCAGCGACTTGAGGTTTTCCTCGAGGTTGTTGAAGCTCTCGACGTTCTCGGCCATTTTGTCGTATTGCGAATCCGCGACAAAAACAATGCCATCCACTCCCCGGAGCACGAGCTGGCGGGTGGTGTTGTAAATGACCTGTCCCGGCACGGTGTAGAGTTGGAACTTGGTTTTGAAGCCCTTGATGGACATGGCCTCGATGGGCAGGAAGTCAAAAAACAGGGTGCGGTCCGAGCTGGTGGCCAGGGAGACCAGCTTGCCTTTGTTCCCGGCCGCCGTCTGGACGTGGTCATGGATTTGCACCAGGTTGGTCGTCTTGCCGCACATGGCGGGTCCGTAATAGACGATTTTGACCTGCAGCTCTTTGGTTGCTTGATTGATGATTGCCATAAGACTTATTTCGGTTTGCGGTCGAGTTCCGCGGCCAGCGATGCCAGTTGGGCCGTCGGGAGCGGTTGGCCCGCGCGACCGAACGCGGCGAAGAAGATCGAGTTGACGCGGAAGATCTTCCACGGGACGTTGCCAACGGTAAAGTTCAGGTTGTTCAATTCGCCCATGCGCAGCTCTTTGGTGCATTGGCTCACCTTGCCGAAGATGTGCGGGAGGAACGCGGCGAGCGTGTCGCCGTTCATGTCCGGGGCCAGGCGGCTGGCGACCATGAGGCCATCGGGCAGGGCCACCAGCGCTCCGGCAACGCCATCCAACGCGGCGGCTCGGGAAACCACTTCGTTGGGCGTGGCATACTTGGCGACGAATTTCGTGCCCGGGCTGGGGCGCTTCTCTTGCGTGACGTCCACCCGCGCCACTTCCGACGAGTCGTCCCAGACATAGAAATTGGTGTCCTCCGGCTTCGCGCCCGCGCCCACAGGGCTGGATTCGGGCTGCGGGAATCCGAAGAACAGGTTGGGGATGTCTTCATCCACCGTCACCTTGGGCTGCGGTTTGGCCAGACGCCGCTGACGTTCGAGGAACAATGGGGCCACCAGTTTGAGGGGCAGTTCCAGCACCAATCCGTCGCGCGGGGAGGCGATGGCGGGTGCGGCCGGCTTGATCCACGACCGTAACGTTTTCCAGGAAAAGGCAATCCGTCCATGTTTGAGGGCTTCTTCGATCGCCGCGTAAGGCAGTTCCACCTCGCCCTCGACGAGGTTCATCAACAGGATTTCTTTGCGGATTTCCTCGGGCCATGGGTCCGCCAGCTCGCTTAGCCGGATGGCAATCGGCTCCTGCTGTTTGGGATCGGAGGCCGGCCCGGGAACAGGGCCGCGTGCGGCGGGAGAGTCCTGGGCAGCCGGACGGGCGCTTGGAGTCGCGTCGGGAGGGGCCACTTCCGCCGGTGCCATACCGGCGACGGACGCTGGCGGCAGGGGCGGAGGGGCGGCGCTGCCGTTGACGGGCGGCTTGACGCTGATAGGGAGCTTGACCGGCGAAGGCGACTTGGCGGCTGGCGAAGCGGGACCGGGTTCGACCGGTTGCGTGGGTTCCGCCGGTTTGGGCAGGGCGATTCTCAGCTCGGGTGAAGACTTGGCTGGCCCCGTCGGTGACGGCGGTTTAAGGCCGCTGCGTGCAGGCGGCTCCGGCATGGCGGGGGCGGCCGGACGCGTGGCCAGGTCCGCGGGTGGAGCCGGGGTCGCCGGCTCGGGCGTGATGGGAGACAGCGAGAACGAAAGCCGTCCGTGAACGCTGGTTTGATCGGCCGGGCGCACCGGCCCTGGGGCCGCCGACGGCCGGGCGGGTGGCAGTTTGGGGGCGACCGGCTCTGAGGGTTTTGAGGGTCCGACCGAGAAAATCAGGGCGTCGCCGTAGTTGTCAAAGGGGCTGCTGACATCCGTGGGCACCTCAACCGTCCGCTGGACCCGCCGCCGCTGGATCAAAGCCGGATTAAGGCGGGGCACGATTTCCGAAAGGGGCAGTCCCACCAGGACATTATCCCGGTCTGGCTCCGAGCTGAAGACGCCGGGCGCCGCCTGGCGAAGCTCGCCGAACGTGATGCGCACCGCGCCGCGGGAAAGCTGGGCCAGAACCTTTTCCAGCGGGACGGAAATGGCGAGGTCACCCACTTCCTTCTGGCACACGCGCGGCTGCAACTCCAGGGGGAGAACCTCCAGAATGGCCTTTAGGGAAACCTCCACGCCACGACCCGCACGCACTCCCGGCGCCGCGCCAGCCGGACGCACTCCCGAGGAGGGAATGGAACTCGGTGCGTAAGAGGGCCGGGCCGGGCCATGGGGCCGTTCGCTTGCGCCGCTGGTTTCCCGCTGTTCCCCCGCAGTCTCCCGCGGCTTGCGCAAAAGGTTTCTAAAGAAGCCTAACATGTTATTGCTCGTTTAACGAATCGAGGCGTTGGCACGGATTCAGGTCTTCGGAACCCTCCGCCAGCCGTGCTCCCGGCCAGGGATGTGACCCGAAAGGCGTCTGGTGTCGCACGGGGGCAGTCCTGACCACGGTGCCACCCGACTGAATTCTCAGCGCACGATTCATTCAATTGATGGTTGAACTGATTCCGGCGTGCCCATGGCGCAGAAACCATGCCACCAAACTCTTGGAGGGAAAAACGCGGCTCTTACAAAGCAGTCCGCAGAATGGAATACAATGAAATGGCCGCGAAAGGGCGCAAGCAGCTCAAAAGCTATGCGTTTATGCGCCTCTTGGGTCTCTTCGCGGCAATTCTCCTTCCCCGTTCTGTAGCGTGGCCCGTGGTCGTGCCGTTCGGGTGCCGGAATGGGGCGGTGGGTTGTCCCAGGAGTGGACTGCGATGTCCTGAGTTTGCCCGTTTCACCGACATTTCCGCCAGCAGAGACCATGCAGACGCCTTTGGGAAGCCCGGTTTCTGGCGCGGAGTCGGGGCCGCTGCGGGCGGAAAAGGTTGCAAAGGCGCTGGCCCGCCGGCTGCTTGCAGAGGAGGTTGTTACCCCCGGCCGGCGGGATGGCTTTCCGGCGAAATCTTAACGTCCAGTGACAAAAAGGAACGCCGTTTGCTACCCAGGCTGTCCGGCAAGCGTAAAACCGTGTTTATTTTGCAGATTCCGAAGTGAGCAAGATCGAAAAACGACACAAGGTTCTATTGGTGGACGATGATCCGGACGTCCTGGAGACGTACCGCGATCTGATCGCCCAGTTGCCAAGCAAACCTGAGGTTGACACTGCCACGTCGGGCTCCCGGGCGATGGTCATGCTCGAGGACCGGGCCTACCGCCTGCTGATTTGCGACCTGAAGATGCCCAAAATGGATGGTTTGCAGGTCCTTTCAATCGTGCGCCGCAAATATCCCCAGATTCGGACGGTGGCCTTTACCGCGGTGCAGGACGAGCAATTCCGCACCCGGGCTTACGCGCTGGGCATTGACCAATTCTGGTACAAACCCGCCAACGAGCAGGAAATCAAGCTGTTTCAGGAATGCCTCGAATCGTTGCTGGGGCAGGAGGTCGAAACCGGCTTTCGCGGCGTCCAGAGCAAGAGCCTGGTGGACATCATTCAATTGGAATGCATGTCTCAAAGTTCGTCCCTGCTGCGGATCACCAACGGCGCGCTGACCGGCAAGATTTGGATCTTGGACGGCGAAGTCGTGGATGCGGAGACCGGGGACCTGCGGGGCGAGCCGGCTTTTCAGAAGATTTTCTCCTGGCAGGCGGGGACGTTTGAAACCCTGCCGGCCGAGCCGAGCCGGCCGCGAACCATTTTCAAGCCGTACAACGGCCTGCTGCTCGAGTGCGCCCAGGTGCTGGACGAGTCGCGCAGCCGCGCGGAACAGGCGCCGGCCAAGGTGGACGATTCCCCGTTGGCGGCCTTGTCGCAAATCGAAGGCATCGAGTTTCTCCTGGCGCGCAACGGGGACAGCAAACACCAGGTCAACCGCGGTCTGGAGAACCCCAAGCGCATTGGCGCCTGGTCCCGCCAATGTCTCGAGAACTTCCGCGCCCTGGGCGAGCGGCTCCAGGTCGGCCCGCTCGAGCAAATCGAAGGCACCGGCCCCCAGCGCCAGGTCACCCTCGCGCGCCACGGCAAAATGGAGTTTTGCGTCGGCTGGAAAAACAGTCTCCCGATTGAGGAAATCCGCGACTTGAGCAAGAAGGTCTTTGCGTTATGGGACTCCTGAACCTGTTCAACAAGTCCTCCCCAAGCCTCCTGCGGCTGCCCGCGGGCTCGTTCACGGTGGACCGCAGCGGGGCCTTGCTGGCCGGCACACTCCCCTCGAGTTTTCCCTCCGAGCTGGCCCGGGAAATCGCCCGGAACATTCTCACCAGCTTTCGGGAGGCCGCGGCGGCCCACCTGCCCCTCTCCGAGCTGGTCATCCATTATCCCGGTTTGAAAATCTCCGCCCGCGAGCTGCGCGGCGGCGCCGTCATTTTCCTGACGCCGAAAACCTCCGATTCTCCTCTCAACTAATCCACTGCCTATGAGCGCCATTAAAATAGACCATCTCATCCAACAGATGGAGAACTATCTCGAATGCTGGAAACAGTTCAACAACTTCATGAACCTCGCCCGGGCCAAGAAGTTCAATCCGGAGGACGAGATGCAGTTTCTCGAGGTGAAGAGTCTGTTGGTGCAGGAACTGGAGCTGATTCTCTCCGCCGTCGAGGTCGCCTCCCCCAATCGCGAGGAGATTCACACCCTGGTGGGCAACGCCCCGTCGCTCCGCTATCTCAGCGAAATGAACGAGGGCATTCTGCGCAACCTCGAAAGCCAGTGGCACAAGATTTACATCGGCTGGCACGCCATTCTCGGCCAGCTCAAGGTCCGCCAGCGCGAAGGCGAATCCAAATCCGGCTTCTTCGGCAAGAAGGAGAAATAGCCGCCGGCTTGGCCGCGCTTCAAGGTCCGCCGGACCGTCACAGGCTGTGGCTCTGCGCTCCTCCGTTCGGCCAGGGGGGCGGCGTCTGCCTGCCGCCAGAAAGCCTTGAGCCCCACGCCGCCGCCCGCCCTGCTCGAAACCCGACCCGCCCGGACCCGCCTGCGGTGCCGCGCTTGACTCCCCGCGCGGGACCCTCTACACCCCTCTGGTGATCAACGAAGAGCAATTCCTGGATTTTGAATGTCCGGCCTGTGGGGATGCCGTTTCGTTTCCAGCCGAAAGCGCCGGGCGGGTCGAGGCCTGTCCCATGTGCAACGAAAGCCTCATCGTCCCCGCCGCACCCGGCGCCTCGACCCGCGTCCCGCTCCCCATCGAAACTCCCCGACTGCGACTCCGCCGGCTCCAGCCGGCGGATTGGAAGGACTTGCTGGAATTGGTGTCGGACGAGGAGTTGTTCCGGTTCTCCGAAGGGGAGCCGTTGGACGAACCCGGGGTGCTGGCCTGGCTCGAACGCGACCCGCACGTCAGACTGACCACGCCCAACCAGCCGTTTTGCCTCGCGCTCGAACGGCGCGACGAGCCAAAGGTGATCGGGTACGCCACGCTCGAGTTCCCCGGCCCGGACCGCCGGCAGGCCGCCTTGAATCTCCTGGTGGGGCGCCCCTTTCAGCGTCAGGGTTACGGGTTGGAGGCGGCGGACGCGTTGCTCGGCTTCTGCTTCCAAGGCATCCGCCTGCACCGGGTCTTCACCAGTTGCGACAGCCGCAACGCCGCCGCCCGGCATTTCCTCGAGCGGCTTGGCCTGCGGCAGGAAGGCGAATTCATCGAGGACAAATTCGTCAAAGGCGAGTGGGTCAATTCCGTCTGGTACGCCGCCCTCGCCCGGGAATACCAGGAAGGAGTCGAGGCGGCTGCTTCATGAAGCGGCAACGCGCAGCCCTCTGTACGCCACGGGCGCGCGATTGAGATTGGAAGCACACGATTGGGCGGGGTGAAGTCTGAAACCCCGGGGCTTGGCCGGCGCCAGACACGCGCCCAAGCCTTTGTTGCAGCAACAGCTTCCTCCCCGGTCGGGCGAGGAACTACTTTATCCTTGTCAAACCTGGATGGGATGGATATCCGGGTTCCGTGTTGGTTCGGAGATTTTCTTGCATTGTCGCCTTGCTCGCGGGGCTCGCCGCATCGGCCTGCGGGCAAGGCACCCTGTTCACGTATCAAGGCCGGTTGATGGATGCGGGCGCGCCGGCGGCGGGACAGTATGATTTGGAATTCCGGCTGTTCGACCAGGCGGGGGGAGGAACTCAGCAAGGGGGCTCCCTTGCGCGGACGGGAGTGTGGGTGACCAACGGACTGTTTTCCGTCGAGCTGGATTTTGGCAGCGAGCCCTTTGCAGTTGACGCGCTGTGGCTCGAAATCGGCGTGCGCAAAACCGGCGCTGCGGGCGGCTTCGCCCTCCTGGCACCGCGACAGCGGCTGGCCGCGGCTCCCTTTGCCATCCGGGCCGCGAGCGCGTCCAGCTACGCCGGGCCGGTGTCCGATCAGCAGCTATCCACCAACGTGGCTTTGCGCCACGCGGATCAACGCTTCTCGGGCCGCGTTCAGTTCTCCAACGCGGCGGGCGGGTTTTCCGGAAGTTTCTCCGGAGACGGCGCGGGGCTGACCAACATCGCCGCCAGCGCCCTGTTGCTGCGGGATCTGAACACCAACGAGTTCGGAAGTGTCACCGGCGTTTTTGGCCTGAAACGAGGCGGGCGGTTGCCGCCCATGGATGCGCTGGCGCTGACCAACCTGCCGTCCGGCCGGGTTTATAACGCCAGGGTCTTTGGCGCGGCGGGAGACGGGGTTGCCGACGATACGGCGGCGCTGCAAGCCACCCTCGACGCCTGGTATGCCGGCGGCGGCGGCACCGTTTATATCCCGGCAGGTTTGTATCGGGTGACCGACACACTGCATATCCCGGCCAGCGCCTCCAATACCTGGCATGTCGTGCGGAAGTTCCGGCTGATGACCGATGGATTGGGCACGACGTGGATTGATGGGAGGGCTGTTTCAAACCGCTTTGTCATGCAGTTCTACTCCGGCAACGAGCACCCGAGCGGGGCCCCGTCCTTCTCCAACTTTGAGTTCGACGGATTGGGCATTCTGGGGCCGGCTTGGAACGGAAAGCTGGCCGGCCTCGGTTACGCGCCTGGCCGCGTTCATTCCGAGGGCGACGATCTGGCGGGGGGTGGCTGCCTGAATCTGTCCAGCGCCAGCGCCATGTTCGGCGGATACTCCACCATCCGGAACTGCGCATTCATGTTGCACCGCGTGGGTCTGGCTGTAACAAACTATGTCAACCTGACGATCGAGAACTGTTGGAATGCGGGGGCGCTGCGACATGGTTTCCTCTTCCATCACGTGGATAACCTGGCGCTGCGCGATAGCTGGTTTGGCAACGGGATTGATGAGGCGGCCGGCCTCACGAAAACCAACTTTTATGGAGTCGTAGTGGTTGGCACCGCCATTCCGGGAGTGATCGAGAACTGCGAAGGGCGCGGCAATTTCCTGTGGGGCGACCGCTCGATTCTGACCATTAAATCCGTTGATATCGAAGGGGCCTGCACCAACTCGCCGGGGATTATCGTGTTGACAAACCAGTGCCGGACGGTGCTGGACTCCGTCAAGTTCAATTGGCAGCCTTTTGGCGCCGACTACCAACCCGCACCGGGTTATACGAACGGAATCAACATCCGTTGTGAAAATGGCGGCAACGCGGACCTGACCGTGATTCACTGTTACGGCAACAGCGTGCTTGGACAAGCGGCCCCGAACCAGTCCGGGATTTGGTTCTTTATCCGCAACACCACCGGCAACTACGCCTCCATGATGCCGCGGCTGCTGTCGCGGCAAAACCTCAACGGCCTTTCTGATTCGCCGGACTGGACCAATGCCCTCATCAACGGCCGATGGTGCAATGTCCCGGAGTACTGGCGGTTGTCCCAGCCCCCGCGGGTGGAGCGCTGGACCCAGCTTCAACTTCACGGCTGTTCGGTGCCTCCCACGGTAACCCGGCTTTATAACTACCCGGGCCAGCCCTACGCGAACGGGATTCTTCAATTCGTCACCAACAACCTGTGCTCGGTCGCCTGGCAGGTGCAGCCGGACTGTTACACCAACCTGATGGTGCGCACCAAATGGGCTGGCGGGGCCGAGGGCGCCTATCCGTACACCTTTTCCTTCTCCCTTAAAAGTTACGAATGCACGCCCAACGGCGCCCAACTGGCGTTGCATGGGACCCTCACCACCAATGTGACCCTTGCAACCGCCAATGCCATCCAGACCCTTGACCTTCCCGTGGTGCTGGTGCGCTCGACGACCAACCTCATCTATCAGGTCATTGAAACCTTGCCCGCCAGCACTCACAGTCCCGGCGGCCCGCAATCGTTCTACCTCGTCAGCGGAGCCTTGAAGGAAGGGCCGTGGTAAAGACCGGGCAAGCGGTCCGGCACTTCCGGTTTGCCGCCAGTCGCTGGTTCTTCCCCGAAAGTTGAAAAGTTTAAACCCGCCTTTGCGCCGGAGGCCTCCGCGTGTTAATTTGGCTGGTTAAAGTCAGTGCTTGTGACCAGAACAATCAAACCATTGAATCAAAAGGAAATTATGAAAAAGACCCTTGTATTACTGTTTGCCGGCCTGTTGTCGGCGCCAGCGGCTTTGGTGCATTTTGATCTCTCGCCCGCCGGAACGGATGCGGCGGTGGGACTCAGCCCGGCCAACGAAGTGCCTGCCGTGACAAACAGCTCAGGCTCGGGAGGCACCATCTCGGGCGGGATCGTCTTCGACACCGAGACCTTCCTTCTGCAACTGGCCGTGGGTTATGGCTCGGCGCCCGGATTCACCGACTTGACGGGGGTCCCGACGGCGATGCACATCCATGGGCCGGCGGCGGCCGGTCAGAATGCGGGTCCGCTGGTGAATCTGCTGCCGTACCACTATGCCGCCGCCAATCCAGCCCTGGGCGGTGTGATTTTCGGCGAAATCCCCTTCCCAACCAACTCGGTGGCGGACCTGCTGGCCGGGCTGACTTATCTCAACATCCATACCGCGATCAACCCCGCGGGGGAGATTCGGGCGCAGCTCATTCCCCGGGTGGCAACCAATTCCGCCCCCGAGCTGAGTTGCGCGCCGGACGCGGTGATCGAGTGCGGGGATGCGGCGGAACTCAAGGTGGTGGTCTCCGATCCTGAGGGTGACGCCCTCACGGTGATTTGGACCGTGAACGGGACGGGCATGCAGACCAACACCCTCCCCGCTTCGGACCCGCCGGTGGCCGCCAATGTGAGTTTCACCTGTTCGTTGCCCTTGGGCACCAACGTCGTGGGGGTGACCGTGATTGACAGTGCGACCAACTCGACCTCGTGCGCGACCACCGTAACGGTGGTGGATACCCAGGCCCCGGTCATCACGGCCGCGCGGGCCGAGCCCAACGTCTTGTGGCCGCCCAACCACAAGGGCGTGGATGTCCGGATTCGGGCTCGCGTTGAAGACGCCTGCGGGCCGACCGGCTGGAAAATCATCAAAGTCCGCAGCAATGAAGGCCCCAATGTGGTTGGCGCGGGGCATACCACCCGCAATTGGCGGATCACCGGGGATCATACCGTCAGGCTGCTGGCCGAACGCTCGGGAACGGGTAATGGGCGGGTGTACTATATCACCATCCAGGCGCAGGACGCTGCCGGCAACAAATAGGAAACGCGAACCGTCAATGTCATCGTGCCCAAGAGCCAGGGCAAAAACCCCTATGTGCTGCCGCAAGACCCCGATTGGGACGACGCCCCAAAGAGCAACAACGGGAAGGACAAGAAGAAGTAAGCTCCGTCAGCTATGGCGGAAGGTGATGCGGGCCTTGCCGAGGTCGTAGGGAGACATCTCGACATTGACGCGGTCGCCCACGCTGATGCGGATGAAGTGCTTGCGCATCTTTCCGGAAATGTGCGCGAGCACTTCGTGCCCGTTGGGGAGGGCCACGCGAAACATCGTGCCCGGCAACACTTGCGTCACCGTGCCAGTCAATTCAATCGGTTCTTCCTTTGCCACTTGAACTAACAGACTTTGCGGTTAATTCAGCCCAGCCTGCGGCCCGGGGTGAACGCCCCCCTGCCGCGGCGGCCTTTGTTTCGGCGGAAAATGCGCCGGTTCCCGCCGGATTGCAAGCCGGTTTTGCATGACCTTTCGTTGACGTAAAAAGCGGCCGCGAGGAGGCTCGCGGCCGCTGGTGCCGGGAAGCAGAGCTTGAAGTGGAGTCTAAGGTCGAATTCCGACTTTGTAGAACTTCTTTGCCGCCCCGGGAGCAACCTTGTGGTAGGGGGCGGCCGCGCCGGCGACCGGTGAATAAGGACCGGTCACGTTGTCCGCCTCGAGCAGCGTGCCCGCTTGCCAGATCAACTCGAGGTCGTCTCCCGCGCGTTGGGCGATCAACTGGATCGGCTGGACAGTGTCGAAGCTGCTGCCGTATTGCTGGCCCACGAGGTAAATGGATTGGGCCTCATAGGTCGTGAGCACGCGGCGCCAGACCGCCAGGTCGTCCAAGTCCGCCGCAGCGGTTATCGGATAGACGCCGGTGGGATCCTGGCCAATGTTCACCGTTGCGCCGCTGTCTATGTCAGCCACAACCGCCGCCGAGCGGGCATCCACCTGCACCCCATCCAGATAGGTTATCGCGGTGCTGACCTCTCCCGACCGGTCGAACGTGTGGGTCAGGTGATGCCAGTTGCCGTCGTTAATGCTGTTGGCCGCGCCATACACCCCGACATAGCCAGCGCTGCTGCCCAGGCTCCAGGACCACCCACCCGTCTGCCAGGATGGCGCGAAGGTGAAGCCCCAATTGCCGTACGAGTTCACCGCGTTGCAGAAGAAGGGCAGGTCCGGCGGAGTCCCGGTGAACTTGGTCCAATACGAGACCGAGAAGCTCACATTCGAGCTGAATTGGAGGTCGCTCGGAACGCCCAAGGTGACGTAATTGTAAACCCCGAGATTGGTATCGGTGTTGTAGTGCAGGGCGCTCGAGCCAATTTTGCCCGGAACAAAGCCTGGCATGCCGACCGCAAAGCCGTGGTTGGCACGGCCTGAGGCATCATTGTAGTCGTTCTCGAACTTGAGATGCAGCACCAGGTCGTTGGTGACCAGGGCAAAGGTGGGCGGCGGCAGAACCGCCAACTTGACTGCCGGGCTGTTGGTCATCCCCAACGCGTTGGTGACCGTCAGGGAATACATGCCGTTGTCCCCATAGCCGGCGCTGGCGAAGGACAGACTGGCTTGGGTCGCGCCCGGCACCGGCACACCGTCCTTGACCCATTGGTAACCCAGGAACGGGCTGCCGCCCGCCTCGGCGGCCAGGGTGACGGGGGTTCCGACCATGACCGACTGGGCTTTGGGCAGCCGCGTGAAGAATGGCGCGGTGTTCGCGCTGTACTTGCCCAAGGCGTAATGGTACTGAATCCGTTCGGCCGGCAGCACCGTGTTGTAAACGGCCACCTCGTCAATGTCGCCGACGAAGAAGTAATCCCCGGGATCGGCCTCGTTCATGCCACCGCCAATGCGGAAGGGGCGCACCGGGTTGGGAACCAGCGTCGCGGCGCCCGTGGCCACCAGGACGCCGTTGACGTAGAACCGCTTGTCCGTGCCGTCAAAGGTCGCCACCAAGTGCGTCCACTGGTTCTCGACCACCGGCGGGCCATTGAGCGTCACCCACCCGGTGCCGTTCCCGGTCCAGAAGGACCAGACGTTCCCTGAGGTGGCGTAGATGATGTATCCGCCCATGGCGCTGCCTTGCACCTGGTTTCGGGAGGATACTGCGGCGCGATAGGTGCCGGCGCCGCCCGTGACCCGGGCCCAACACTCCACACTGAAATTCGTGGTGTTCAACTCAGGCGCATAGGGCGCTTCCACCCGCGTCGGTGATACCCCGTCCAGAGTGGCGGCCGTGTTGGCATCGTTGAACAGGGCGCCCGCGGCACCGAACGTAACGTTGCCGTTGACGGCAGCATTGTGCGACCCCCAGGAATCGTAAGCCACAGCGCTGAAGGCGGGATCACCCAGGCGCCACAGGGCCGCCGGGTTGTCCTGCAAAACCGCCGCCGTGTAGCCAGTTGAGGGAGCGGCCAGAACGGTGATCGGCGCGTTTGCGCTGGTCACGGAATCGGCCTGGTTGGCGACAGTGACGGTGACATTGACGCCGTTCAAGGCCGTGGTGACGCCGGCCAGGACCAGCGTGTTGTTCGTGGCCCCGGTAATCGCGATGCCGTTGGTCTTCCACTGATAGGAAAGCGGCGCGCTGCCGATGGCCTCGACCGAGAACCGCGCCGTGCCGCCCGCATAGAGCTGGACGGCAGCCGGGTTCTTAACAATCGAAGGCGGCAGCAGCGACCCGTAACGCGCGTCGTAGAGCGCCTTGATCTCCGCAGCCGTCAGGACGCGCCCGAACACCGCGGCGTCGTCAATCTGGCCGCTGAACGGTTCTTCGTCGGCCGCCGCGCTGAAGTTGGGGTTGCCGCCCAACTGCAACGGGTAGGGAGTGGGTTTGATTCCCGTGGCGGCCATGGATTGATTGCCGGCTCCCTGGTACACGCCGTTGAGATAGAAATAGACGGTGGCATTGCTGCACACCGCAGCGATGTGATACCACTGGCCCAGGCTCAGGGTAGGCAGGCCTTGGGCAATGTCGGTCACGCCGAAAGCGGTGAACCGATACGAGTTGCCGTTCCAAATTCCGAAACCGAAGCCGCCGGTATTGCCCACCAGCCAGCGGGTGGAGAAGATACGGGCGCCGGTTGAAGGCCACGAATCGGCCTTGATCCACGCGGCCAGGGTGAACTGGCTGGTGGTTCCCGTGAACCCGAAGGCGTTGGTTTCAAGCATGCGGACGTAGCTGCCGGCCCCATAAAGCTGCACACACCCATCGTCATCATCCGTTAACGCCCCGGGGGAGGAATTGGCATAAGAGTTTACATAGACTCCCGGGTGCCCGCCCCAGTAATCGAAGGCAACCGTGCCGCTGTCTTCACCGAGACGCCAGTATCCCAGCGGATTAAGGCTGGTGGCCACGGCGGCGTAGGTCGAAGCAGGAGGAGTCAGCACGGTTAACTGGGCCGGGTCGCTGGTGCTGGTCGTAATCAGGTTGGAAGCTTTCACCCGAAAGCTGGCGGAGCTGTAGGAGGGTTGGACCCCTGGCACCGCCAGAATGGCGTTGGTCCCACCGGGAACCGGAACCGAATTGGATTCCCATTGGTACGTGATGGGCGGTGTGCCTGAAGCGACCACCGGCACGCCCGCGGTCCCATTGGCATATACGGGAACAGCCGCCGGGGCATTGAGGGTGAAAGTCGGCGCCGTTAACGGGCGGATTTCCACATAAGCCCACGAGGATTCCGTGCCGCCCAGCGCGTTGGTGGCAGCCAGATAATAGTGGCCGCTCTGTGAATCGCTGGTCGGGTCCAGTTTGAGCACCATGTTTGTGCCGTCGGGCACGGGGATGATGGCCGAGTAATCCGGCAGCACTTGATACCATTGGAACTGCATCGGCAGACTGCCGGTGACCACGCAACTGACGATGATGGGATAAGGCGCCCAGTTGGTCTGCCCCTGTGGCTGCACTTGTACCCCCGGAGCGGCGGTGACCGGCGGGCTGACTCCCAACGCGGCTTCGTAATGCGCCTGAACGCGTTGCGGCGACAGCGCGGCGGGATACACCGCCACTTCATCCACCGCTCCCCGCCAGTGATATTGCCCGTAATTGAGCTCCGAACTCCCGGCCCCAATTCGCAGCGGGTTCTTAACGCAAGGACCGTAGGTGACGCCCGTCAATCCCCTGGCCAGCGTTCCGTCCACGTAAAGCGTCATCACCCGCGTCTCCGCATCATAGGTCCCCACCAAGTGCGTCCACTTGTTGGTCTGCACATCGGCCAGGCCAGCGTTCACCGTGTTAAACGCCGATCCGGTGCCAGTCCAGAACTCCCAGCGCGGGCGATTGGTGTACGTCCCCGTCAAGGTGTGGGGAGCCGCATAGATCATAAAGCCTCTGGTCCCATCCGCCGCGCTTTGCCGGCTGGTCACAGGCGAAAGGTGGGCATTGGCCCAGGCATCCATCCGGGCCCAGCACTCCACCGTGAAGCTCGGCGGATTCAAACCGGCGTTGAAGGGCACTTGCACAAAGCCGTCGGGGCCAGGAAATCCCATCGCCGTGTTCGGATCGCTCACGAGAGGCGTGGCCACCCCGCCTGTCACGCTGCCTGGCGAACCGCGCACGCCCCCATCGCCCGCCGCCCCCAACGACCCGCTGTTGGCAATGACCGACGTGGATTCCACCTTCCGGGGTTCGTTCAACCGCCAGTAGCCGATCGGCGCATCCGCCAGAATCACACTCTCATAACCGGCGCCATTGTTCAGCCCGGCGTCGTAGTGCGCGGCAATCTGCGCCGGGCTCAGCACCTTGTTGTAAACGGCTGGCTCGTCCAAAACGCCGGTAAAAGGTTCCGCGCCGGCGGCCGTCCGGCCCAGCGTCAGCGGGTTGGCTGTGGTAACGATGTTATTGAGCGTCTTCCGGGCGCCCAGTTGCGTCCCATTGACATAGAAGTAAACCGAGGCGTTGCTCCGCACCATCACCAGGTGGTACCACTGGTTGCTGACAAAAGTTGGCGCGTAAACGTCAGAGGTGACATCCGCCACGCCGAAGGCGGTCAGGCGCAACGTGTTGTTGCCTTGCAGGCTGAAGCCATAACCCTGGCCGGAAGAGCCGTTGGCAATCATGCGCTGGCTTCCAGTCGGGGTCATCATGGGCTTGGCCCAAACCTCCAAGGTAAACGGCTGGGCATCGCCGTTACCGATAAAGTTGAACGAAGAGGCACTGCCCATCGTCACCCGGCTGAGTTCAGCGATGTTGCCCCAGAATCGGTTCGCCTTGTTATCGCTGCCTGACAGGGCACCCTCCTCCTGCCGGCCCACGTAACCGCCGTAAACACCGTTCGCGGCTTCGCCGAGGCTTCCAATGTTGGTCACCTGGATATCCGCCACGGTCACGGGCATCTCGCCCAGCCGCCAATAACCGGCGGGGGCATCTGACAGGATGGTGGAGGAATAGTCAGCCCGGACAGGGCTGCTCGAAACCAGTGCCGCTACGGCTGCAGCGGCAAGAGACAAAGAGAGGAAGGTTTTCCTGGGCATACGTAAACGTTCGTTACTGGGTTTGCTTGTTTGCTCGCACTCGATGCAAAGCATGACAGCGCCGGGATAAGTCGTCAACTTTTTTTCTTCAATAAGAAGCATTAATGTGCGCCAAAAGCGAGACAACCTAATTTGATGCCCCAAGTCAACGAGCTCCCCCCAGCGGCATCCGGACGGTGAGCCGGGTCCCCTCATGCGGAGCGGAGCGGATTTCGCAGGTTCCGCCGAGGGCGGCAGCCCGTTCCCTTAGATTGAGGAGGCCGATGCCGCGGCGGCGGGAGGCGCCGGGGCCGGGGGCGGCGGGGTTAAAGCCGCGCCCGTCGTCGCGAATGCGGAGGATGAGGGTGCCTGGTCTGAGGCTGATTCTGACCCCGACGATGCGGGCGTGAGCGTGCTGCTCGACGTTGGTGAGGGCCTCCTGGATGATGCGGAAGAGGTTTAACTCTGCGGCGGGGGTGAGTGGCGGGCGCTCACGAGGGAGAAAGCATTTCACCACCAGGCCAGTGCGGGACTGGAACTGGCGGCATAAATCGCGGCAGGCTTCCAGCAACCCCAGGTCATCGAGTTCCGCGGGCCGGAGGTTGTGAGCGATTCGGCGGTTCTCCTCGAGCGCCTGCCTCAGGATTTGGCCGCAACGGGACAGGATTTCACGAGAGGCCGGGCTGGCGGTGGCAATGATTTCCTCGACCCGCTGGAGCCGCATCCTGGCCGCCGCCAGCAGTTGATTGACCCCGTCGTGCAATTCCCGGGCGACGCGGCGCCGCTCGGCTTCCTGGGCTTCGATAATGAGCTGGGACAGTTGGCGCTGCTGCGCTTCGGCGCGTTTGCGCTCGGTAATATCGCGGAGGAAGGCGAAAATGTATTGCTTTCGGAGTTTAAGCGAAGTGGTGCTGACCTCGAGATCAATGGCGTGGCCGTCTTTGTGCCGATGTTGAGTCTCGAAACGGTCTCCCCCCTTCCGGAGCATCTGCCGGATGTGCCGGGCGACCAGGTCCGGCGTCGGCTCGTTGATCTCCAACTGGCTGACGCTCATGGACAGCAATTCCTGGCGGGTGTAGCCGATCATGCGGCTGTACGCTTCATTGACCTCCAGTATCCGGCCCTGGCGGTCCACCATCCAGAACCCGTCAATCGCCGTGTGGAGAATCTGCTCGCTGAACTGTTCATGCTCCCGGAGGGAATCGAGGGCCTTCTTTTGCTGGGTGAGGTCCGTGTTGATCTCGACCACGAACGGGGCTTGGTCCGGCCCCTGCGGAACCAAGGTCCACCGGCTGTGGACGGGGACCCGGCGGCGGTTCCGCGCGCGCAGCCGGAGTTCGCCCTGCCAGCTCCCGGTTTTCATCACGTGCTGTTGGGCGGCCTGGTAGGCGGCGGTGTCTTCGACGAACAGCTCGAGGCAGTTCCGGTCTCTGACCTCAGCGGCCCCCCAGCCAAGCAGTCGCTCGGCGCCGCGGTTGAAGAACTGGATCCGGCCCGCCAGGTCGCGGACCAGAATGGCGTCCTGAGTCTGGTCCAGCATCTCGAGCAGTTGCTGGATGCGGCCCGCGGCCTGCCGGCGCTCGGTGATGTCCTGCACGGTGCCCTCATACCGCCGGGCCGCCCCGGCGGCATCCCGAACAACGTGCTCATTGATGGACACCACCATCCGGCTGCCATCGGCCCGGCGCAGCGCCGTCTCGAAATCGCTTGCGGAACCCTCTTCCTGCAACCGCTGCCTTAGCTCGTCCCCCTTCTCCAATAGCGCAAAAAACCCGGCGTTGCCCAGGGCCTCAGCACCCTCCGCCGACGCGCCCAGCAGCCGCCACAAAGCGGGATTGGCCTCCTCCACCGTCCCGTCGGGCGCAACCTGAAAGATGCCTTCGGTCGCATTCTCAAAAATACCCCGGTAACGCGCCTCGGCGGCCTGCAGCTCCTCCCGACTCCGGATTCGCTGGAGGGCGCCGCCGCAATAATCGGCAAGCGCCTGGAGCAGTTCCAAATCCTCGGCGGAATACGCTTTGGGCGTGTAGCTTTGGATCGAAACCAGACCCACGACCTCCGAATCGCAGTGGACCGGAGCATACATCATGCAGGCCGAGGGATGCGCCGTGTCGCCAAAAGGAGACAGGCGAGGCACCGGGGCACTTCCCGGGGCACGGTCAATCAGCCTGGCCCCGCCGGTCATGACCTCCCGCATCAACGGGCTGGTGTCCAGCGTGAAGCTGGAAGCCGGCACCGGCGTCTTTTGCCCGTTGATGGTGTCGAATGTCAGAACCGGAATAATTTGGTCAGTGCTGCGGGAATACAAATGCACATAGGCGGCATCCCAGCCGAAAAGCTCGGCGGCGGCATCCAGAATGATCCGGGCCGCCGCCGGTGACTCGACCGCCGCGCTGAGTTCGCGGCCCAGTAGCAGCAACGCCGTTCGTTGTCGTTCCGCCCGTCTGCGCTCGGTGATGTCACGCGCGACACCGATCAAGCCCAGCACCTCGCCCTGAGGGGTCGTGATCCTCGATGTGCTTAGCGCAACGGGGAACCGGGTGCCATCCTTGCGCCGGTTGATGAGTTCGCCACTCCACCCCCCGGCCAAGGTCTGCCGCAGGATGAGCTCCCCGAGCCCCGCGTCGGGACCGTCGGGGCGCAGCATGGCGGGGGACCGGCCGAGGACCTCTTCCTCGTCATAACCATAGGCCCGCAGAAAGGCGCGGTTGACGAAGATGAAGCGATCATCCGGGCCGGTTATGGAGATAAGCTCCTGGGCGCTATCCACAGCGTGGGCCAGGAGGCGG
>FWPV01008032.1_pt1 | contig 18737 bp, 19 predicted proteins | sample 2228371 | NCBI WGS metagenome assembly FWPV01 (sample SAMEA103939776, study PRJEB20133) | metagenome
GAAATTGAATTAAACAAAATTCGTGAATATATTATAAACAACCCATTACAATGGGAATCAGATAAATATTTTAGTAGTAGGGGTTCAAAATTTTGAACCCCTACATACCCTGATTATTTCTGTGCTTTATGTAATGCGACAATTCCACCTGACATAAGTTTATATGACACACTTTTCCAGCCAGCAGATTCTATGAGCAAAGAAAGTTTTTTAGGGGAAGGAAAATCTTTAATAGTGTTACCAAGATATTTATACGCTGCCGGGTCTGAACCAAATATTCGTGCTATTAAAGGTGCGAAATTCATTAGATAAAAAAAATAGATTTTAGAAAAAACAGGATTTACTGGCTGGCTGAATTCAAGGCAGACAAAATAACCTCCGGGACGTGTTACTCTATAGAACTCTTTCAGTGCTTTCAGTCTATTCTTTATATTACGCAAACCAAAAGTTATTGTAATGGCATCAAATTGTTTATCAATATAAGGTAAAGTTTCAGCATTGCCTTCTTTGAAATTTATTTTATTTTCAAGTCTTGATTTCGAAACTTTTTTCCTGGCAACCTCAATTAATTCCCTCGAAAAATCCAGGCCCTCAATATATGCTTTGCCTTTCCAGAATTTGCATAATTCTATTGCCATATCTCCAGTGCCTGTGCAGACATCGAGAATATTTTGACAGTTTATAATACCTGTTTCACGCGCTACCTGTTTTCTCCACCCAAAGTCAAATCCGAGACTCAAGACATGATTCAGCAAATCATAACGATTTGCAATACCGGAAAACATCTGCTCAACTTTTTCTGCATCACGTTCTTTATAATCTATCGTTCTCATTTACTTCAATAAAGTCTTCTTTCTCAATTTTTTGCACTGACAGTTTTTCTTCTTTCTGTTTACGATTCTTCTTAAACTTTCAATTATAATTCTGCCAACATTGATTGACTCTCCGTAAAAAATATTTTTTAATTCTTTATGACTCCAGTCTGGTTTAATCCCTTCCGCCCTGTTGACGATTAGGTATATACCAGCGTAACATGCTCCTATCTCTCTTGAAAGGTACACTTCAGGACATAAGCTCTGACCGATTACATCTCCACCGAGTTTTTCAATCATTCTGACTTCTGCTGGACTTTCAAAATGTCTTCCATCCGTAACTGCATATATGCCCTTATGAGTATTTCTTTCAGGAAACAGAGCAGATGCTGTTTTTTTAATAATCTGAGAAAGTTCGGGACAGATTGGATCACGCATTATTAAAAGATAATTATCTGAAAGATGAACATCTTTTCTCAGAGAGAAATCAAGATAATCATCAGGAATAATAAAATCGCAAAGTCTGAAGTCCCTGTTTATTGCACCAACACCGCCTTCAACAATAATATCTTTTACTCCTGCTTTCTCAAAGACCCAGAATGTTTGAAGCGAAGCATCAGCGCGTTTAACACCCCTCCTCCAGCCATGCATCTTAAGTGTGATGACAGGTTCTTTGTCTATCTCAAAGAATGTAAACTCAGGTGAATCCCCAAAAGGAGTTGGATATATCTTTTTCCCTAAGACTTTTACACCTTTAATTTTTAAGTCTTCTGGAAAATTCAGTGAATAGGTGCTTGAACCACCAATAAATGCAATATTAGTTTTAATAAAAGACATTTAATATATTAAACTCCGTATCCCTGAGCGCCGGGGTTTTACCTGCATTCTTTATTAACTCCACCATTTCATCTACTGTCATTTTATATGAAACACCCGCAGCCTTAACAACATTTTCTTCGATCATTATACTGCCAAGATCATTTGCTCCAAAATAAAGACACATTTGCCCGATATCTTTACCCTGTGTAACCCATGAACCCTGAATGTTGGTGAAATTATCGAGGAATAATCTGCTTACTGAAAGCATCCTTAAATATTCTAAAGATGAAACAGATTTGCCCCCCAATTTGGTGTTTCCAGGTTGAAATGTCCATGAGATAAAAGAAATGAACCCACTCGTTTTATCCTGCAAATCTCTTATTTTTTTTAAATGCTCTATTCTGTCTTCAATACTTTCTACGGTTCCTATCATCATCGTAGCAGTAGTCTTTAATCCAAGAGAATGAGCAGTCTCCATAACTTCAAGCCACTGATTTGACATTATTTTTCTTGGACTCACATGCTGTCTTACATGATCAACGAGAATCTCAGCTCCACCGCCAGGCAGAGAATCAAGGCCTGCTGAAATCAGCTCTTTAAGAGTATCACGGATGGATAACCCTGATATTTCTGCAAGATATGCCACTTCAGGAGGTGATAGACTATGGATTCTGATATTGTAATTTTTCTTGATTTCTTTAAACATATTGATATAAAAATTGAGTTCAAGATCAGGATTGATGCCACCCTGAAGCATTACCTGAGTACCGGAAAGTTCTATTGTCTCCTCAATCTTTTTATTAATTTCATCCTGAGTTAATACATAGGCTTCAGGATGTCCTTTTGGACGATAGAAAGCACAGAATAAGCACTCATTTCTGCAGATGTTTGTATAGTTGATATTGCGGTCAATCTGAAAAGTTGCGATTCCTTCTGGATGTTTTATTTTGCATAAAGTATCAGCCGCATTTGCGAGTTCAAGTAAGTCAGCTTCTTTGAATAAAAAAACTGCTTCGTCTGATGTAATTCTTTCTTTTATTGCCTTATCGATTATTATTGATACTTTCATTTAGATTCTTAACTTTTAGAGCTTGATTTATATCGAAAAATTCGAGTTCAGGAATATGATCGAGTTCACCTATTTCTGCAGCCTTATTATAGAAAAAATGTAATCCCTGCTGATATTCTTTTTCAAATCCAAAATGTAATGACCTGAAATATTCCATCATGGAACTGGAACTGAACGGCTCCCAGCGTTCTGCATAGTCAGATATTTCCTGGAGATGATTCATTGAATAGTCCATTGATTTTTTGAAAAGTTCAAAAACATATTTACACAATTCTTTACTGTTTATGGCAAAATTTCTATTGATAGCCCAGACAGCATAAACCATCTTATGGCCTGTAAGTTTATTCCATTCATACCCGAGATCATAAACATAAATATTTTTTCCGTCTAAATAATATTTCAGAGCAACATCACCTATTAGTAAACATGCATCGGATTCTTTAAGCATTATCTCCGGGTCTGGAGGTGCTATAAAATAATCAGGGTTTATTTTGTAGGCATTGAGTATTATTTTCAATAAAACATGTGAAGTTGCAGATGTGCTTGTCAGAGCAATTTTTTTCCCTGACAAATTATCGAGAGGTAAGCGGCTCAGAAGTATAATGCTTTTAACTTCTCTGTCAGAGCTTACTGTAAAATCAGGGAAAAGCATCAGTGATTTATAATTACGAGCATATTCTATTGATGAAATAGGTGATATATCAAGTTCACCATTTATCAGAAGATTATTCAATTCTGTCGGGTTTCCTTTAATAAGTTCAATATCAAGCAATGCATGACTTTTAACAAGTCCATAATATAAAGGGAGACAGTTAAGAAATTGTATATGTCCGACTCTTGGTTTCAATTTGAATTCCTCAATTCTTATAGATTTTGATGAAGTTATACAGGGTATCTCTTTCTACAGGAATTCTGCCTGCCTCATAAATGAGTTGAAGAAGTTCTTCTCTTGTGATTGACTGCTCTGTTTCGGCGCCTGCTGCATGTGTTATTTTTTCTTCAACAACAGTGCCGTCAAGATCATCTACTCCAAACAATAGAGATAATTGAGCAACTTTAAGACCGAGCATTATCCAGAAAGCCTTAATATGAGGGAAATTATCAAGAACAAGCCTTGACACAGCAAGCATTTTAAGACTCTCGAAAGCAGAAGGTTTTCTATATTCAGTTAACTGAGTATTCTGAGGATGGAATGGCAAAGGTATGAAAGATTGAAATCCACCTGTTTCATCCTGAAGTTCTCTTAATCTTAGAAGATGGTCGATCCTTTCTTCGATTGTCTCGATGTGACCAAAAAGCATTGTGGCATTCGATTTCAGGCCCAATGAATGAGCAGTTCTCATAACTTCGAGCCATTCATCTGCTGTTGCCTTTTTAGAACAGACAGCCTGTCGTACCCTGTGATTCAATATCTCTGCACCTCCGCCTGGAAGCGAACCCAATCCTGCGTTTTTGAGGGTTGTAAGAACTTCTCTTATTGAGAGTCCTGATATTTTTGAGAAATAAGCAATTTCAACAGCAGTGAATGCCTGAATATGAACATCGGGCATAAGATTTTTTAGACATGACAGAACATCAACATAATATTGGAAAGGAAAATCAGGATGTAGCCCGCTAACAATATGAAATTCTGTAATTCCAATATCCATTGCAGAACGCGCTATTTTTTCGACTTCATCAAGAGACATTGCATAGGCATCAGCATCTTCTTTATCTCTACTGAAAGCACAGAATTTACACCTTGAGACGCAAATATTTGTAAGATTAATATGACGGTTCACATTAAAAAAAACGTAATCACCTGATTTTTTCTGTCTAACTCTGTCTGCAAGTCTGGCAATTGATAATATATCGTTTGATTCCATGAGAACCATTGCGTCTTCTTTTGTCAGACGAATGTTTTTCTCGACTTTTTCAGATATTTCCTTAAAATTCTTAAGTGCCATAATTCAGACCCTCGCAATCATTAATTTCTTTTATTTTTCCATCCCTTTAACAAATTGTGTTTTATGTCCAGCAAGTTCAGAACTTTTGCCACAACAAAATCAACAATATCCTCAATTTTTTCAGGATGATTATAAAATGCAGGCATAGCAGGCAATATAATTCCACCTGCTTTTGTGACTTTTACCATATTCTCAAGATGTATTAAACTCAAAGGAGTCTCACGTACAACAAGAATCAGTTTTCTTCTCTCTTTGAGAACTACATCAGCGGTTCTTTCAAGAAGATTGGTCGAAATTCCATTAGCAATTGATGCAAGCTTTCCCATACTGCACGGAATTATAATGAGAGCCTCGAAAGAATTTGAACCACTCATAAAAGGTGCTTCAAAGTTATTGTTATCCCAGATTCTCAAGAGACTCTTGCACAAAGAAAGTTTATTTTTTAATTCTCTCTCACTGGATATGCCCTCTTCTTCTTTTAAGACAATTTTACCTGCATTTGTTAGTATCAGATCAACGTTATGTTTTTTCAGACAGAGTTCTCGAATTAAATGGATACCATAAATACTACCGCTTGCGCCTGTTATACCAACTATATAATTAGCCACCTGCACTCCTTTTGAAAACAATTTCGATTAAAGCAAAAGAAAACATGATGACGCTTATAACTCCATTCATTGTAAAAAAAGCCATATTAAGTTTTGATAGATCATTTTGTTTAATAATCAGATTTTCATAAGCAAGCAGTATTCCTGAGATTACGACTCCAGTAAAATAAAAGATTCCAAGATTCAGTCTCACACCTACCAATACAAGTAGAATCACCGAGCTTATATGAAGAATTTTCGTAAGAACGAGTGAATTACCAATTCCAAATTTTGCAGGTATTGAATAAAGTTTATTCTTGCGGTCAAAGTCAATATCCTGTAATGCATAAAATATATCAAATCCAGCTACCCAGCATAAGACTGCCATGCCTATAATAACCGGCTCCAAACTTATTTTATTTGTTATTGCGACCCATGCACCAATCGGAGCGAGACCAAGACACAATCCTAAAACAAAATGAGAAAGCCATGTGAATCTTTTAGTGTAAGGATAAATAACAAAAGGAATTACAACAAAAGGCCAGAGATAACGACATACTGGAGCAAGCTGATAAACTGCTATTAAAAATATTGTGAGACTGATTAAAGAAAAAATAATAACATTCTGGACAGATAAAAGGCCTTTAGGTAAAGCCCTGTTAGCTGTGCGAGGATTTCTGCGATCAATATCAATATCTATCAGGCGGTTTAATGCCATAGCAAAACTTCTTGCACCGACCATTGCAATTGTTATCCAGAATACTGTCATAAAATCAGGAACTTTCTTTTCAGCAAGAAATGCACCCAGGTAAGCAAACGGAAGTGCAAAGATGCTGTGCTGAAATTTAATCATCTCAAGATAGATTCCTATCTTATTCAAGTCCATATTCCTTCCAGCGGCTGTCAACGAGTTTCTTTATGTCTTCTGACATATGAATTTCATCAGGCCATTCTCTCTGATAACCTTCTTCCCTCCACTTCTTTGTTGCATCAACTCCCATTTTCGCACCATATAAGGGCCGCGGTGCAGAATGATCAAGGACATCAAGAGGACCTTCGGATATTAAAATATCTCTTGCAGGATCAACATTATTAAAAGCTTTCCATGCTGCTATAGATGTATTCTGCACATCCACGTCTTCATCATAAATGAATATGAATTTAGTAAACATCATCTGACCGAGTCCCCATATCGCATTTATTATTTTTCTTGCGTGCATTGGAAAAGACTTCTTAATTGAAATTAAAGCACAGTTATGGAAAACTCCTTCGAGTGGAAGATTTATATCAACAATCTCAGGAAACTGCATTTTTATAAACGGAAGAAACATCCTCTCGGTAGCCTTTCCCATATAACAATCTTCCATCGGTGGTTTGCCAACAATTGTCGCTGGATAAATAGGATTTTTTCTCTGGGTAATACAGGTTATATGAAAGACAGGATATGGCGCTGCGATTGAATAATAGCCTGTATGGTCTCCAAAAGGGCCCTCAATTTTTTCATCACCTGCTTCTACATAACCTTCAAGAATAATCTCAGCATTAGCAGGAACGAATAAATCAACAGTTTTTGCTCTAACTACATCAACTGGTTTTCCCCTTAAAAATCCAGCGAAAAATAGTTCCTCGATGTTATATGGCAGGGGAGCTGTAGCTGCAAATATAGTTATGGGATCTCCCCCAATTGCTACAGCAACATCCATCCTTTTATTATTTTTTATTGTTTTTCTGAAATTTACTGCTCCATCATGATGCGTATGCCAGTGCATACCTGTTGATTTCTCATCAAAGACCTGCATCCTATACATGCCAAGGTTCTGTTTTCCTGTATCCGGGTCTCTGGTAATAACAAGAGGTAATGTTATGAATCTCCCTGCATCATCAGGCCATGTCTTAAGTACCGGATAATCATATAAAGAAAAATCTTTATCTTTTACAATCTCCTGACAGGGAGCTTTTTTTACTTCTCTGGGTTTAGAAGAACTTAGCTTATAAAGGTCAAAAAGCACTTCAAGTTTTTGCTTCAGTTTCATTTCAGGGTCTGTTTTAAGAAGTGATGAGAATTTATTTTCGATTTCTCTAAAATTATCAAATCCCAGTGCCCATGCCATACGTTGATAAGAACCGAAAAGATTGATAGCAACAGGATATTTTGATCCTTTTGCATTCTCAAAAAAAAGAGCAGGCCCGTTTTTCTTGGAAACTCTGTCAGTAATCTCAGAAATCTCGAGCACAGGATCAACTTCAGTGTTTATACGTTTAAGTTCTTTTCTCTTTTCAAGAAAATCTATGAATTCTCTCAGATCATTAAAAATCATTTTCTTTCTCCAATAAGTCCTGATTTAAAGATATCCTTTAATGTTTTAGCTGCGCTGAAAAGCGAAAATTTAAAAGCCCTGCTTTTTTCAGTTTTTGACTCGCTTAGAACCCAGCTCAGCAAGATTCCCTGCGCTGCACCAAAGATAATCATTCTTGCAACACGTGTGTCAAGATTCTTTTTATATAATCCTTTATTCTTACCTTCGATTAAAATGGATTCAATTATATCGAGAAATTCAACTATCCTGTTGATTGTGTAATTATTCAGAAAAATATTGCTCTGCTTCATATCGATCATGAAAAGTTCAGCAAGATGCCTGTTCTTCCTGAACATACTCACAATTGATGTGAAGATTGCTTTCAATTTATCATTAGGGTCATCGAGTCTGTTAATCTTCTTTTTTATATCATTGATAATAACGTTCCATTTTTCATCAAAAAGAGCGAGCAAAAGTTCTTCCTTGCTCTGGAAATAATTGTACAGAGTTCCTTCAGCTACTTCTGCTTCGGCAGCTATTTCAGCAACCTTTGTCTCAGAATAGCCACGTTTTGCGAATGTCCTAAGAGCAGCATCAAGGATTAAAGAACGTTTATCAATTGTTTTCCTGTTGAATATTTTCATGATATTAAATGAGTGAGTGCTCACTCAATTGTAATGTATATAAAACCCTCAAGTCAATGCTTAAATGAAATATAAAGATATTTTCAGGATTAAAAACTATTTAATAAAATATTTTATTATGATATGATAAAAAACTTTGAAAAAATATAAATTATATAAGGGGGCAGTTTATGGGGAAATATCAAGAAATATATCAAAATAGTATTCAGGATCCTGAAGGTTTCTGGGCAAAAGCAGCGGAAAACATAACCTGGTTTAGGAAGTGGGATAAGGTTCTTGATGCTTCCAATCCACCATTCTATCGCTGGTTTGCTGGAGGAGAATTGAATACCTGCTACAATGCGCTTGATAGACATGTTGAAAATGGAAGAGGAGATCAGGTCGCTATCATTTATGATAGCCCTGTAACAAGTACAATAAGAAAAGTTACCTATAATGATTTGCTGGATCAGGTTTCGCGTTTTGCAGGTGCACTGAAGACTCTTGGTGTGGGTAAAGGTGATACTGTGGTTATCTATATGCCCATGATAGTTCAGGCTGCTGTAGCTATGCTTGCCTGTGCAAGGATTGGTGCTATACACTCTGTAGTTTTTGGAGGATTTGCTCCCCATGAGCTCGCATTAAGAATTAATGATGCAAAACCAAAAGTTATAATATCAGCCTCAGGTGCAGTTGAAGTAAAAAGACTTATAGAATATAAACCACTCCTGAACAAAGCTATTGAGCTTGCCTCACATAAACCTGAAAAATGCATTATTTATCAGAGACGTCTCGTAGAGGCCGAGTTAATTCCAGGGAGGGATATATCATGGAATGAAATTATGGCTAAAGCAGAACCAGCAGGTTGTGAACCTGTTCAGGCGACTGATCCTCTATACATTCTCTACACATCTGGAACAACCGGAAAACCCAAAGGTGTTGTAAGAGATAATGGTGGACATGCAGTTGCATTAAGATGGAGTCTTGAAAATATTTATGATACAAAACCCGGTGAAGTTTTCTGGGCAGCTTCTGATGTCGGCTGGGTAGTCGGGCATTCCTATATTGTATATGGACCTTTGCTAACTGGCTGCACCACAATTCTTTATGAGGGTAAATCTGTTGGAACTCCTGACCCGGGTGCTTTCTGGCGTGTTATCTCCCAGCATGGTGTCAAAACTCTATTTACAGCTCCTACAGCATTCCGTGCGATAAAAAAGGAGGACCCGCAGGGAGAATATCTGAAGAAATATGACCTTTCTAATTTTAAATATCTTTTTCTGGCTGGCGAACGTCTTGACCCTGATACTTACCATTGGGCATATAATCTTCTTAAAAAACCTGTTATTGACCACTGGTGGCAGACTGAAACAGGATGGCCAATTACTGCAAATTGCATGGGGATTGAAAGTTTCCCAATTAAACCGGGCTCATGTACCAAACCGGTTCCCGGATACGATGTTCACATTATTGATAATATGGGTAAAAAATTGGGTCCTAAAGAAGAAGGACTCGTTGTGATAAAGCTTCCCCTTCCACCTGGAACTCTCCCAACATTATGGAATGCTGATGAAAGATTTATAGAGTCATATATGAAAATATTCCCGGGATATTACTTTACAAGCGATGGTGGATTTATTGACGAAGATGGATATGTTTATATTATGGGAAGGGTTGATGATGTCATAAACGTTGCTGGACATCGTTTGTCCACAGGTGCTATGGAAGAAGTAATGTCGCAGCATGAAGATGTTGCAGAGTGCGCTGTTATAGGAGCTCACGATTCTCTCAAAGGACAACTTCCTGTTGGTCTTGTAGTCTTAAAATCAGGGGTCACAAGAGGTGAAGAGGAATTGAAAAAAGAACTTGTTCAGATGATAAGAAATGATATTGGTCCCATCGCCTGTTTCAGACAGGCAGTTGTTGTTACAAGATTACCCAAAACCCGTTCTGGCAAAATACTCAGAAGTACTATGAGGAAAATCGCAAACGGTGAACCATATTCAATTCCTTCAACTATTGATGATCCATCAATCTTAAAGGAAATAGAAGAAGCCTTAAAAAGAATAGGATATGCTCAGAAAAAGGATTAGGAGAAAATAATTGGACTAACCCGAATAATGAGTTATTCGGGTTAGTCTCTCTATAATTTAGAAAATACTACTTCAATAGCTTCCACAGCATTTTCGACCTGAATTATCCCTTTTATATCCCAGGTGCTTATACCAACGACTGGTTTGTTTAATTGTAGAGCAAAAGCAATTTCTGATAAAGTGCCGTATTCTCCACCTATAGCAATCAGAGCATTTGCAGTTCTTGCGATTATTACATTTCTTCCAATGCCAAAGCCTGTTATGATGGGAATATCAATATAACGGTTGGCTTTTTCTGAATTATCCTGCGGCAATATTCCTACAGTTATACCACCTTCAGATTTTGCCCCTTTTGAAGCAGCTTTCATCACTCCTCCGAGTCCACCGCATATAAGCACAGCACCTCTTTGCGCAATTAATCTTCCAGCTTTCTCGGCTTCTTTCAAAAGTTTTTTTTCTGTTCTCCTGCCGCCAATAACACCGATGATTCTTTCCATTTTTTACCCTGCCATGAATTTTTTTCTTCGAGTCTTTTTTCTATATCCCTTAATATTTCCTGTCTGCTTTTACCCCATCTTGGAGCAATGAGAATATCATCTGGAGCTGTTGCAAATAGCCTCTGTATTACTAAATCAGGAGAAAGTCTTTCAAGAAAATGCGTTACAAATTCGATGTATTCTGTGTATCCAAATATTTTGAAAGGTTTTTCTCTAAACATAGTTTCAAGGATGGTGTCCTTAATAACCTGTAATTGATGAATTTTTAGAAATTGAATCGGGAGATTCGATATTTCATCTGCCATTGCAAGCATTTCGTCTTCAGTCTCTGTAGGAAATCCGACTATTATATGTGCGCCAATAAATATATTTCTATCTTTTGTTTTTTCTACTGCTTCAAGAAATGTCTGGTAATTATGCCCGCGATTTATAAATTCCAGGGATTTGTCATAGATAGATTGCATACCGTACTCAATCAGAATAAAGTATTTCTCTGCAAGCCTCTGAATCATTCTAATTTTCTCTTCATCAACAGTATCGGGTCTTGTACCAATGGCAAGCCCTATCACAGAATTAAAAGAAAGAGCTTCTAAATAAAGCTTTTCGAGTTCCTCTACAGGAGCGTAAGTATTTGTATACGGCTGGAAATAGACGAGAAATTTATTTACTTTATATCTTCTTTTTATATGTTCTATGCCATTTTTTATCTGTTCAGTTACAGTAAGGTCCGGCTTACAGGAAACAGGTCTGAAGCTATCATTGTTGCAGTAGATACATCCTGTTGTGCCGAGAGTTCCATCTCTATTAGGGCATGTAAAACCTGCGTCAACATTTACCTTATATATAGCTTCGCCGAAAAAATTCTTCATGAAACTACCAAAAGAATTATAACGCCTTTCCATATCTTAATTATTTACCCTGACAGAGGAAAAAAGCAATGTGCAAACAGAAAAGCAGCCCGGGAAATATGGCTGCTTTTCTATGAAATATCGAAAAATTCTTTACATTCTCCAGCAAGCTTTTTTGAAACCTTTACGCATACCTGCCGGGGCATTTGCACTAATTTTGCTTTTCAATTCTTTAATTTCTTTTTCCAGTCTCGAGATAGTTTCTGGATCTGTTTTTGGATTTCTGATGGCTTCGAAATATTCGAATTTCTTTGTATGGAGTTCTTTTCTAAGATCTGCTGTTTCATCAAGAAATTTCTGATTATAACCAGCACATCTTTCTCTAATCATCTGTTCATGGTGACCATAGCCCATTTTGTAATATCCTGCACATGGCATAAAACTATCTGATTTTTGGAAAGGGCCTTGTGCATATACTGCCACTCCTATTAATAGAAACGCAAGAACTGTCAGACTAATAAATATTTTTTTCATTTTATTTCACCTCCTTTTTCTGATTTTTAATTAATAATAAAAAATAATTATGAATATAAAATGAAAAAACTGTATGAATATTGTGAAGTTTCATTATTAGTAGCAGTTAAGTCAGTCCATCATCGTATTATATTCCTTCATTCTGGTTGCAAATTCACGGAGCTTTTTATCAACAAGATAATTTATCGAGCCATCGGGATAAGTACCATCCTGCTGTTTTTCACCCGCCATTATTCCTGTAAGAACTTCAATACCTTCATCTATTGTTTTTACTGCGTAAATATGGAATTTATTTTCCTCAATCGCACTTACCACATCTTCACGAAGCATTAAATTTCTTATATTCTGACATGGAATCAGAACACCCTGATCCCCTGTCAAACCCTTTGCTTTACATACATCAAAAAAACCTTCTATTTTTTGATTCACTCCACCAATTGGCTGAACTTCTCCTTTTTGATTTACAGACCCCGTAACAGCTATGTTTTGTTTGACCGGGACTTCTGCCAGACTCGAAAGTATAGCGTAAAGTTCTGTTGATGAGGCACTATCACCTTCGACTCCAGAATAAGATTGCTCAAAACATATGCTCGCATTGAGGGATAATGGTTTATCCTGGGCATATTTCCAGCCAAGATAACCGGAAAGAATCAGGACACCTTTGTCATGTATTCTGCCGCTCATCTGTGATTCTCTTTCGATATTAATCACGCCTTTTCTGCCAAGAAATGTTTTAGCTGTAATTCTGCTGGGCCTTCCAAAGCTAAAAATTCCGAGATCATATACAGAAAGTCCATTCACCTGCCCTACTGCCTCACCCGTAACATCGACCATTAATGTGCCGTCCGCAATCATCTGTAATATGCGTTCAGCAACAAGGTCAAGACGGTGAATTTTGGCATTAACAGCCTTCTGAACATGTTCGCCTTTTATGAATTCACTCCCGGAGACACGTGCCCAGTGGTCTGATTCAATAATAAGATCCTTTACAGGTCCAAATCTTGCCGAGAGTTTTTCCTGATCTCCTGTTGCCCTGACAGCCTGTTCAATTATTTTTGATACTCCCGAACGGTCAAATGGAAGCAGGTTTTCACCATCACAGCAAGTGCGTATAAAACATGTATATGCTTTAATATTCTCATTATTCTTGGGCATCTGAAAATCAAAATCTGCTTTCACCTTAAACAGCTCCCAGAAATCTTCATCATACTGCATCAAAAGCTGATAAAGCATATCATCTCCCATTACAATTATTTTTAGTTCAACAGGCACAGGTTGGGGTTTCATTCCCTGAGGAGCAAAAAAACCCATTTGTTCATAAGGGTCTTCAATTCTTACTTCCTTTGTTCTTATTACCCTTTTCAAACCCTCCCATACACCAGGGTTTAAAATTACATCGCGCATATTGAGTATAAGATAACCACCATTTGCCAGTTGTATTGCACCAGCTTTAATCATCAAATGGTCGCTAACATATGTTCCCATAAGAGCTTTTCTTTCAATTCTGCCGAACATATTAAACCATGTAGGATTCGGTTCAAAAATAATAGGCGGTTCCTCATCAGAAACATTTTCTACAAATACGTTGGCTTTATATGCTATAAAAATATCGGACTGACTTATTGTAAACTGTGGAGATTGAGGACCTGTTGTCTGCAGGAACATATCAATTTTATTCAATGTATAATTTCTGATTTCTTTCAAAAAATTAACAACTTCTGCATTATCTGTATATTTTTCGATTAAAATATCAAATGTCCGCGATATAGCAAAATCTCCTGTTTTCTGTTCGAGTTCTTTCATTTTCTCAGCAATCTCTTTATCGAGTTCACGGAGATTTGTATAAGTCTCGTCAACTTTCCTCATCATTTCAAGACGTTTTACTTCAATAATTTTGCGTTCTGCTTCGGGTATTTTTAAGAATTCCTCTCTTGACAGAGGATTGCCATTAATTAATGGAATGACAGCAGCTCCTGAAGGTGAAAGCTGTACCATAAGGTTATTTGCCGCTGCTTCCTGGTCTAATACATCAAGATATGATTGATATTTTCTCTGGTGTTCTTCAAGAATATCCTGTTTTTGTTTCTGATACTCATCACTTCCAAATGCACGCGGAATATCTTTTTTCAACTTGTTCAGTAAGTCTTCCATATCTGATGAAAATTCTCTTGCTGTTCCGCGTGGAAGTCTCAGTATTTTTGGTTGGTCAGGAAATATGAAATTATAAACATAACACCAGTCATAAACATTTTTCATTTTGCTCTGTTCGTCTTTTTCGGAAAGAAACTTCTGAAGCTGCATTTTTATAGTAGAAGCTTTTCCTGTTCCAGAAAGACCTGTCAGAAAAAGATTATATCCGGGTTTTTCTACCTGCAAACCAAAATAAATTGATTCCAGCGCCCTTTTTTGACCTATAAATTCTTTTAAAGGTTCCACATCTGTAGTACATGCAAATTCAAACAGTTCTGCAGAACAAATCCAGCGTATTTTTTCGGAAGGAACTTTGAATCTACTATAATCTATCATTTTATCAACCCCCTTCATTTAAATAGAGATATTTTCATTATGTGCAAATTATATCATTTCTATATGCGAGTTAATACATTATGAATCTTGATCTGAAAAATGCAATTATAATAACGCTTATGTTGTGAAAAATTTATATTTTATGTATTATCATTTTAAACCCGTTATGTGATAAAATTTATTACCTTATAAAAATGCAAAAAGTAATTGTTAAATTTCAAAACGGTGAAGAGAAATTCGGTGAAATCATGCTGTTCAATATGAACCAGCAAGTCTTGCAGTTCTATGAATACATGAATAGTGGTGAAAAGGAATTGCAAATGGTTCGTATGGATACAGTTAAGGCGATCCTTTTTCTTAAGAAAGAAGAAACTTATGGGGGTTATCTACGCACAGAAACAATTGAGAATTCTATATATGCAGGAACACTCGCTTTCAGGATTGTAGTTGAATTCAATGATGGAGAAATAATGAGTGGCTCAACGTTAAAATATAATCCCAATGACAGGGGATTCTTCCTTGTGCCACTCAATCCTGCTGATAAAAGTGAACGAATTTATATAAATGCTCTGGCAGTTAAAAATGTTGACTGTAAAAGATTGCTGGGCAAAATACTCGTTGACCAGAAGAAAATAACTCAGGAACAGCTTGTTGAATCCCTGAAATATCAATACGAAAAGAGAGAGAAAAAAATAGGAACCATACTCAGAGAAAATTCTATTATCACTGAGAGCCAGCTTGAAGAATCTCTTAAAAAACAGAGGGAGAAGAACAAAATGCTGGGCGAGATTCTTCTTGAAGCCGGTTACATAACACAGGATCAACTTGAAAAAGCTTTAAAAATACAACAGGAAAACAAGAAGAAGAAGCTCGGACAGGTTCTGGTTGAATTGAAATATATAACTCCAAATGATATTTGTATAGCTTTAGCAACACAATTTCATAAGCCATGGATGGATATGTCTCACTTTGATATACCCGAAAATATTATAAAGAGTATCCCCGCTGAACTTATTAAAAAATATGAAATAATTCCAGTTGACAGAAAACCCGACGGTACAATAATCATAGCTTCTTCAAATCCAAATGATGATGAAATTAAATCTGAACTTTCAAAACTTACCAATGTCAAGACAGAATTAGTCTTTGCATATGAAGGATATATTGAATCAGCAATAAATAAATTTTTTCCGCAATCCGGATAGAGGATTTTTATGAAGGGTAAAAATCAGCGACTTGTTGTGTTTATTTTAATAGCAAGCTTATCAGGATTATTAATAAGCTCACTTGCTCCTTCTTTTGCAGAGACAAAATTTCTTAAAATGCGGGATGTATCAAGATCAGGTGAAATCAAGGGGAACGTAAAATGTGACAATGGGAACCCCCTTGCAGATGCATGGGTTTATATTCCTGGAGATTCATTCTCAGCCTTTACTGATAAAGACGGAAATTTCATTCTTCGCTTCGTACCCGAAGGTAAATATAACCTAAAAATAACATGGGAGACTGGTGAAGACCTAAAAACAGATATTATCGTAAAAGCAAAAACTATTACAGATCTCGGCATAGTAAAAGTTGTATGTCCTATCATAAATGTTTGCGCCGGCAAAAAAGATGGAATACCATGTGACGACGATGATGTATGCACCATCAGTGATGTTTGCACAAATGGAGTTTGTTCGGGCATCCCGGTAAGCTGTGATGACAATAATCCATGCACAGCGGATGAATGTGTTCCTGTTGTAGGTTGCACAAACCAGCCTTTGAATAATGTTCCCTGTGATGACCTCAATGCCTGTACAACTAACGATATCTGTATAAAAGGTCTTTGTATAGGTACGCCCTTGGCATGCAATGACTGGAATCATTGTACAGAGGATTCCTGTGACCCGAAAACCGGTTGTATATTTAAACCTGTAAATGGTATTCCTTGTGATGATGGAAATGTTTGCACCGGAGATGATACCTGTAACAACGGTAAATGTTCAGGAGTGCCTGTTGTATGTGATGATGATAATCAATGTACTTCAGATAAATGCGACCAGATTGCAGGATGCATATTCGAAAATCTTACCGATACAACATGTGATGACAGTGATGCATGTACTGTAAATGACAGATGTGTGGATGGTGAATGCACAGGTGAAGCTCTGAATTGCGACGACAAAAATGAATGCACCCTTGATGAATGCGATCCGGAGATTGGATGTTTGCATAAACCATTAAGTGATACACCCTGTGATGATAAAAATGCTTGCACATCAGATGATACATGTCATAATGGCATATGTTCAGGAACAGTTATAAACTGTGATGATAATAATCCATGCACTACTGATTTTTGCAATGTTTCATCAGGCTGTATATATTCTCCTGCAACTGGCAAGCCATGTGATGATTCAAATGCGTGTACTACAAACGATACATGCATAAATGGAACATGCAATGGACAGATAATAAATTGTGATGATGGAGACCCTTGTACTGATGATTTCTGTGACCCGATTAAAGGATGTATTCATACAAAAAAATCTGGCCCGGGTTGCACAGGTCAATAGATTTAACTTCTTTTATAGCAATTTTTCCCAAATAGTGAAGCCCTGCTTTAATTTTATTTATCTTGATGATTATAGTTTAGATGAAAACGTCAACCCAAAAAGCAATTTAAAAATAAGTTATAATATTAAAGTGCCCCCTTAGCTCAGTAGGATAGAGCACAGGTTTCCTAAACCTGGTGCCGCAGGTTCGATTCCTGCAGGGGGTACCATTTCCTCATCTTTTTATTGAAAATAAAGCCTTAATAGGCTAATATTTATTTCATGGCAACCGAGTTCCGGGATGGAGACATCATCATCGTCAACCCCCATGTCAAACCTGACCATGGTGATTACGTTGTCCTTAAAAACGCTGAGGACGAGGCTGTTCGAGACACTTCACTTTTCACCTTTCACGCTTCACGGTCTTTCAGAATTATCGGGAAGGTTATAGAGAAGAAGAGAATATGAAAATGAAAAATGATATTTCAAGACCCGACCCCTTTTTCCACTGTTATTATCGCGCACAATCATCCAGGCGGTTTGCCCGAGCCGTCAGACAATGATAACATACTCACAGACAACGTGAGAAAGGCGTTAATAACAGTTAATGTAAGCCTTCAGGAACATGTGATAATCTCTGATGATGGTTTTTACAGTTATAGAAAAAGCGGTTATTTTGATGTAGAATAATACAGATTGCTTTCAAGGAGAAAAGAGATGGCTAAAGAGTTTACGGTCATAATAGAGCAGGATGAAGAAGGTTATTATATCGCAGAGGTTCCTGAGCTTAAGGGGTGTCATACTCAGGCAAAATCCCTTGATGAATTAATGGAAAGGATTAAAGAAGCAATCCTCCTTTGTCTGGAGGTGTATGGTAAGGGGCATCCCACCACACATCTTATTGGTGTTCAGAAGGTTGCAATATGAGCAAAATACCAGCTTTAACAGGGAAAGAAATTGTTACTCTCCTGAAAAAAGCTGGATTTGTTATCGAAAGACAAAGAGGAAGCCATGTCTTTCTTAAACATCCTGATGAGAGGACAACGGTAGTCCCTGTACATGCAGGTGAAACAATCGGCCCGGGCCTTTTGGCAAAGATATTAAGAGACACAGAAATGACAAGAGAAGATCTTCAAAAACTTCTTGAGGATTAACTATATATGCCGAAAGAAAACAACTCGTAATTTCTGAATGTCTTGAGACTGCCCGGGAACTTAATCGGTAAATTCCAAAACCCAAGGGAAAACTGGCATACGCTTAAGTCAATAGGATGTATATAATAATTATTAAAAATTAGACCCATCGTCTCAATGTAACACTGATATTTTTCCTGAATTTATCCTACAATATCTACTAATATTTACCATAATGCAGAACTTTATCAGTGGCAATAATAATTACATGCAACAAAAGTCTCGAGAAGGAGACATAATCATCGTGAATCCTCACGTAAAGCTCGACCATGGTGATTACGTTGTCCTTAAAAACGCTGAGGACGAGGCTGTTCGAGACACTTCACTTTTCACCTTTCACGCTTCACGGTCTTTCA
>FWPV01008037.1_pt1 | contig 18723 bp, 17 predicted proteins | sample 2228371 | NCBI WGS metagenome assembly FWPV01 (sample SAMEA103939776, study PRJEB20133) | metagenome
GTATTCATGGATAGAATGGAGCGTGAACTGACTTGAGGCCTAGATCCAATGGTGGGGTTTATAAGGCCAAGACTTTCGGGACTATACAGCAGTGGTCTTGGAAGGACAAAGGCGATGGCTGAGGCTATTGCAGAGGGTGCGAAGACCGTCGAGGGTGTAGACGTTACAATAAGAGATGCATACGATGCGAAACCAGAAGACATTCGGGATGCCGATGCTATCATTCTAGGTGGATCTACATACAACTACAAACTGATAAACTCCATGAATCCGGTCTTGAAGGAGATGGAGTCGATGAATCTGAAAAACAAGATCGGCGTAGCCTTCGGTTCGCATGGTTGGAGTGGAGAGGGGGTCAAAACGCTCGTTGAAAAAATGAAGTCCTTTGGCATGAAGGTGGTCGAGCCACCGCTTACCGCATACCATGTACCAAAGAAAGAAGATATCGAGAGATGTTTCCACCTTGGAAGAACGGTCGCGAAAGGGCTTATAAACTGATAGGGTCTAGATTCTTTTGATTTTTCCTGCCGGCTCCACACAACATTCTATCTGTAGTTGCCTTCAAGTTCCCTTTTCATCGGAGTCATATCAAACGACCCAGAGGCCTACTATAGTAGCCGGCTAATGCGATCTCCGCTCAAAGTTCATTTGCCATTTCGATAGCATCTCGTGATACTGATGTTCCTGAATCCGGAATAAGGATCTGTTCCGCCCTGCGAGCTGTGATGAGAACGCCGGTAAGTTATTCGAGCGGCAGGATTTCTCCGTCCTTCCTGGAAACTTGCAAGCGCGCCAGCTCGAGAATGCGACGTCAATATTAATCCAAAGTAAGGGAGCTTAAGCCGTTTCCCATCTCAGGTTTGTACAGTTTGCGTTTACCAAAATCCGCAGCAAAAGGGCTCTGTGATGATCCATTCCGAAAGATTTATGCAGTTGTAGAGGGGTTGAGATTGCAAAATAATCAGATAATAACAGAAGCGACAAGCGCGGAGGGTAAATTTCGATGCGTGGGAGGAACTGCTTGCATGCATCTTGAGATCAATCTCAAAACACTGACCCCACTGTGGACCGGCGGGGTGGAGCAGACCTGCGACCGCCTGCACGAGACGGGGCTGATCGGCTCGCTGCGCTGGTGGTACGAGGCGCTGGTGCGCGGGCTGGGCGGATATGCGTGCGATCCGACTGATGAACACAGCAAGTGCAAAGAGTATGACCCAGAAATGGGAACAAGGAGTATCTGTGCAGCGTGCTATCTCTTCGGCACAACAGGCTGGGCCCGTCTTTTTAGATTACAGGCTGAAGTGGAAAATTTGATCCCTCTTCACTTTTACACTACCCTTCCTTCAAACGAGCGATGGTTGAATAACATCTTTAGGGGCAAGAGTCGCCAAATTGATGAGGTAAAAGTCCCATTTGGGGCGGTACGCCTTGCCTTTGTCACGCGAGGGCAAGATGAAGAATACGCTCTGAGGCAGATTGCCTGGGTTTTAGAGTTCGCTGCTCGTCAAGGGGGGCTGGGCGCCAAGTTGCAACACGGCTTCGGGCAAGTTGCGCTGTTGACTTCCGTGGCTCAATACTCAGCTACTGCCAAACAGGAATTGAAGAAGCGGCTGGGGGAATTCAAATCAGAGCAGAACAATCCAGAATATCCGAAATATCCGACTTTACAGCGGTTCTTTTCACATCTCTACCCGATTGCGGGCGACAATCCTGTCTTGCAAGCCATTCTCGCTAAAGGATGTATCGGAAAGGTGCCACGTAGCGAGGTCACTTTTATTCCCTGTGCGTTTGATTTGCGCTACAAGGGTGGACAAGTAGCTAACAAGCAATTGGGTTTTCGCCAATGGCTGTTGGATAAAAAGTTGGATAAAAAATGGCAAAGACGAGACATCAACGCTTTGTTGGGAGAAACACAAGCGCAACGGGATGATAAGCGCCAGGGAAGCCGTGTTTATTTTGGAATGCCCTGGCGGAATGAGCAGCAAGGATATATGCTGCGCGTCTTTGGTTTTGTGCCACCAGAGATAGACAAAGGCAAGGTTGAGGAGGAATTGAACGCGTATCTGAATAACATGTTTGGACCGCAAGGAGGACAATGATGGACACTGCCTGTGTCATTCGGCAACAATATGCAAGCGCCCTCCAGGGGTTGGAGAAGATAATTTACCAGCGGCAAAGGAAGGATCTTGAGAAACAATTCAATGAACAGGTCGCTAAACTGCTGGACCAGATTCAAGAGTATTGGCGAACTCAACTGAGTCAAGTCCACGCGCTTACGGTTCTATTTCAGGAATGTGGTTTGATGAACGAGGGAATGGCAAATGCAATTCGTGCAGAATGGCAGCAAAGGGTTATCCGGCACCAGACGGAAGACGCACTACGTGTTCAAGATATGAATGCTCTGGTGAATTCATGCGGCAGCCCTGAGCCTGATTTGAACCTGTTGCCTTCGGGGTCGTGGTTTCTGCAGTTCAAATTTACACTTGCCAAACCTTATATCTCGCACGACGATGAACCGTATTATCTGATAGACAATCCGGTAACCAAAGACATGGTTTTTGGATTACCTCTGGTTCGTCCGTCGTCCTGGAAAGGCAATCTGCGTTCCGTTCTACGTTTGTGCAAAGGCTGGAACGATGATGCTCCCGAAATGATCAGACTATTTGGTAACCCGAAGAGGGCTGAATCTGACTTTAATGCCGGACGCCTGGAGTTCTATCCTTCATTCTTCTATCGGATTGGCCTGGAAATTATCAATCCGCACGACCGCGCACGCAGAGTGGGCAAGAATCCTATTCTGCTGGAATGCGTCCCCGCCGGCGCGCAGGGCACCTTCAGTTTGCTCTACGTCCCCTTTGACCTGATCGGCCAGGCCGACGCCGTCCAGCAGGCACAGGAGGATCTGCAGCGCGTGGCCGAAGCGGTGCGCGAGATGATGCTCACCTACGGCTTTTCCGCCAAGCGCAGCAGCGGCTATGGGACGGCGAAGGATGAGATTGTGGGCAAAGTGCGAACGCGAGCAGACGAGAAAACCCTAACCCGCCTCAGCCAACTAGCGCAGGAGGTGCAAAATGTCCGTTTCTAGTTTGCAGGTGCTGGCGGATAACCGCAAAGCTCTGCTGCTGGCAGAGGTGGCGGCGCTGCTGCACGATGTGGGAAAGTTGAGCAGCCAGTTTATTGACCAGATGTCCACTATGCCTTCGGCTGAGTCTTCAAGTTTCAAGCATGAAAAGGCCCTCCAAAAACCAAGCTTTGTTAATAGTGAATTTTTAGACGTATTGAGCAATAAAGAGCTATCTGCTTTGTTAAAATTTGATAACATCCAGAAAAATAAACATGTTGAGAAACTACTCGATCTCATTTTGTATCATGATAATAGGAACCACTCTGCATTCCTTGTCCAGCTAATCAACCGATGTGATGGAATTGATTCGGGAGCGGACAAGGGGACCACGCCCCGAGGTGGACTGCCAAAAGAGGCAAAGCAAGAACGCGCTAATACATTTATAGCCTCTGCCTTTGGGAATGAAACCCAGAAAGTGGACCTAGCAGAATTGGACACCTTAAGATACAAATTAACCTCATATCTTGGTCAAGAATTAACAAATATTACTTCTAAACATATAGAAATTCGCAATAAAGTAAAGTCTTGTTACGAAAAAGGACTAGGCGAAACAAGACGAGCAGCTAATGACGTAACCCTATGGTGCCACTCGTATTCAGTAGCAACGATTTACAAAACGTCTTTATCAACACTACTACTGCGGAATGGAGAATTAGATATAGATAATCTCCGCTGGCGTCTCCTCCGCGTCAACTTTGATGTGCTCGGCCTGTACGCCAAAGCGATCAAGATCGCCGACCTGCTGGGCTACCAGCGTGCCGTGGAGCAAGCCTGCGAAACTGTCAAGCAACTGGTAGAAGAGGAATATCCTCTCGGCAACGAGGTCTATCGCGATACCACAGGCATCTACTTTACCTTCCCCGACCTAGATCTGCACGACGACCTGGCCCAGGAGATCCGCCGCCGCGTAGAAAAGGTGGACATGGAATTGGCTCCGCGCATAGCCGTGACAAAAGGTGATGGATCGACCGCCAAGGAGCAACTAACGGGCATCTTGGCGAAAGCGCGCGCTGAGGCGCAAAAGTCCCTGGCGCAGCCATTTGACGGAGAGAACCTAAGCAACCAGTGGCAGGAACAGTGGACGAAGGTCGGTAAGGACATGAGGGAAGTTTGCCCCGTCTGCCGCCTGCGCCCGATGGAGGAGGGCGGGGAGGCTTGTAAAATCTGCCTCGATCGGCGCACCTCCCGAATCGAAACATGGGTGAAAAAACCAGACCAAACCATCTGGATGAACGAGATCGCCGATCACAACGGCCGCGTGGCGCTCCTGGTCGGCAGGTTCGGGCTGGACGACTGGCTCTCAGGCGACCTGGTGCAGACGATGCTGGTGCGCTGCGAGCTGGACAGCAACACTTTCACGCCCAAGAACCCCTCCCCCGCCCGCCTGCGCCGTGTGTGGGAGACATGCCAGAGGTTCTGGACGGAGACGTTGGTGGGGAAAAGATTACCCAACCACGAATATGGTAAAGGCACAAAAGATGTTGTACTCCGAGACATTCGTAGGTGTGTTGTTCCCGAAAACAAAAACGGATGGAAAGATAAAGTCCCCTATGAGGGCGTGGTGAACGGCAAACCCATCGAACTCCTCTGGCTGGAGAAAGATGAGTGTTTCATCACCATCATCAACTTGCAATTGGCGGGCGAGCTTAAAGTTGGACAGACAATCACCTTGAGAGATCCCGAAGACCCGCACAAGAAATTCCGCTTAAATATACAATCTGTGGAGGATCCAAGCGAGGAAATGAAGCGGTACAAACCATTCCTGCCGCTTCTCTCCTCACCCGACCGGTTTTTGGCACTCATTCCCGCAGCCGATGCGCTCGACATCGCCAAAAAAATTCGTGAAGAATATACCCGACAATTCGGCAAGGTCCAGAACCGCCTGCCGCTCTTCTTGGGCCTGGTCTTCTTCCCGCGCAAGACACCGCTCATGGCTGTGATGGATGCTGCGCGGCGAATGCTGGAAACCCCGCTGAGCAGCGAGCCGTGGACGGTGGAGTGTTGCCGGACGAATGCTGAGGGGCATAATCAGTACCTTCGTCTTTCGAAAGGCGAAAAAAGGCTAACCTTCGAAGTCCCGATCAAGATGGGAGATAACAAGACCGAAGATGTCTGGTATCCCTACTTTTTCGTTGAGAATGCAGATGAGAGCAAGCGCACGCGCTGCTTTCAGTTGAGAAAGCAAGGCGATACCGATCCGCAAAAAGTTGGCTCAGTCGGTGAAAAGTACGCCGATAAGTGGCTCGTTCACGTTGGCGATTTGCAGAAGGATGATACGGTCACTGTGACACCATCCCGCTTTGCCTATCTCTGGATGGATCACACTGCTCGGCGCTTCGCATTCGACCCGGAGCGTGATCCTCTGCTTCTGGATGAACTGCCGCGGCTGATGGAGATGTGGGATGCTCTGAAAAATAGCGGCATCACCGACACAGCTTTGCATGGTGTGCAAGCCCTCTTCGAGCGCAAACGGACCGCCTGGGGTATCGGAGACGAGTTCGAGAAGCTGGTGGAGACCACGCTAAAACGTGAGGGGCTGCACAACGCGATAGGGGTTGAAGACGTAGTCAGCGAACGTTTTGCCCGCTGTCTGGAGCTTTATATGCATATTCTAAAACGAAAAATCAAGGAGGATCGAGATGGAGCGGAAACCTAAAAAACCAATTAGATATTTCGCACTCGCGCTCGACCCCATCCACGTCGGCACGGGCGGTATGCGCCTGGGGCGTGTGGACATGTCAATTGTGCGCGAGCCGGGAACGAATCTGCCCAAGATCCCCGGCACAAGCCTGGCCGGAGCCTGCCGCGCCTATGCTGCGATGCAGCACCCGGATAAGTGGCCACACTGCGCAGGTCAGGGACAGGCGCAGGGCGATCATTACAAGGGGCACTGCGGTCAATACGACTGCCCCATCTGCGTCACCTTCGGCTTTTCCAAGAGAGAGGGCGGCAGTTTCCAGGGCCTCGCCCAGTTCTCCGACGCTCGCTTGGTATTCTTCCCCGTCCACTCCCTGGCCGGCCCGGTGTGGGTCACCTGCCGGTCCGTCCTGAAAGACCTGGAGGTGACCGAAACCGAACCGTCCGATGGGGAGGTCCGCGTCGCCGGCGGCATCCAGACGAGCGGCCGGCTCAACCTGGGCTGGCTGATGCTCACTGTGAAGGATGGCGTGCTCAACCTAGACGCCGGCAAGTTTTCGGGTGTGCCGGAGGAGATTCTCAAGAGCGCCGTGCTGGTCTCGGACAAGATGTTCGGCCACATCGTCAACGACAACCTGGAGGTGCGCACCTCTGTGAGCATCGATCCGCAGACGGGTGCCGCCGCCGAAGGCGCGCTCTACACCTACGAAGCCCTGCCGCGCGGCAGCGTATTGATGTTTGATGTGGTGGTGAGCGATCCCCGATTTTATTGCATCAACGGCAAGATCCCGCTTTCAAATGGGGTCCCTTGTAACGATAAGTCCAATTCTGTATCCGGACAGCCATCCACAGAAGCGGATGGTAGACAAAAGGTGAAAGAAACTGTGGAAAGCGGCTTGAAGTTATTTAAAACCCTTGGCATCGGCGGAATGAACACACGCGGCATGGGCCGCCTGCAGGTTCTGAACCTGAACGCGCGAGGCGGATAATAATGAGCACCGTCAACCTGGATCAACTCTGCGCCAGGTATGGCTGGCAGATCGCCAGTGAAGTCCATAAGGCGATCGGCAAGAACGCAGAAAACCACATCACAAAATCTCTCGGCGTTCTGCAAGAAGACGGAGTGTACGCCTTCTTCTTGTATCAAGCTTCTCGCGGCCAGCGCGAAAAGACCGGCTCCGAGAAACTCAAAGAACTGGCCCAGAATCTTCTGAAAGAAGCCGGTATCGAGGCATTTCGGAACAGCAATGATCCGCTGGAGGCTGTGCGCGATAGACTCGCCAATGATCTCGATCAACTCAATAATCTCGATCAACTCCTTCTCGCCAAACGGCTGCTTGAGCAGACTCTCATCTATGCCCGATATCACGTCAAAGCTCTGGAATAGGAGGTGCACATGGCGTGGCAGATGTATAAGGTGACATACGAGCTGCATGGCCCTCTGCACATCGGTTACCACAAGGTGGGCAATGTCCAGCGCACTCGATACTACATACCGGCTCATATCCTTTGGGCAGCGGTCACTGCTGTTCTCACCCGTTGCGGTTTTCAGACAGAAGGCACGCCCCAAGGCGATTATGCCAAAATTGGTAATTGGGTGGGAGGGCACTGCGCCTTTTCATACTGGTTCATCGAGGAGAACGGCAAACAGCTTCAACCCCGCTACACGGAAGATGGGCTTCGCTACGACTCTATGAGCGTTGCTGCATTCGAACGTCGCTATCTAAATGCGCATGCAACAACGGCTCTTGACCCATTGACACTCTCCGCTGAGGATGGCAGCCTCCACGAAGTCGAGTACATCGCTCCGTACCGTCAGGACGGCACGCGGACGAGGATTTGCGGCCACGTCTTTCTGGATGAGGACGCAAAAAAGGTTCTTGGCAAGGAAGAGGAATGGAGTAAGTGGTTGAAATATCTGCATATCGGAGGCGAACGGCGTTATGGATTTGGACGAATTCATTTTCTGGATATCCAACAAGAAGAGCCATCTCCTGAGAACTACAGAATCGACAACGCGCGCCCGTTGGTGAGAGTCGAAAGGTCTAATCCTCTCCTCGCACACACGCTCGCAAATGGTTTAACAGGTAGGGGCAATATAGAGCCTTTGGTGAGCAGAATGACAAAAACGAGCGATACATTCGGACGGTCTCTGACGGGGGCGGCAATCTGCTGGGTTCCTGGCACGGTGCTGGAGAGTACAGAGTGGTTCGAGATAATCTTCGATAATACTATGCCAGCCTGGATATGGAAGAGGGTAAACGATAATGAGAAGATACAGGAGTTCAAATAGGCGAGCTTCTGGTTGGATATCTTCAAAGCTCGCCTCTTATAGTTGGCAGACTCTAAAGCGGTTGCGCAACCACTTAACACATATCCCCATCGCAACGAAACGCAGTAGAACAAGTTCAGGTTCACAAAATCCCATTCCGCGCGATTTTGATGTTAAAAATAATACCAACTGTCGTTATAGTCTCGCTTTTAATTCATGATGGTTTGGTAGAACTGATCAAGACCTAAAACTCGCCTCTTTGATACAAAATTTTTTCTGTACAATTACACATCGACATTCAAGGACCAGCCAGCATATCGATAGTCTTAACCATATCTTGGGTGTATGAAGAAGCATGAGGCCGATTTCGCCAGAGGAGATGAACGCGATAGATGCGAACTGCGAATATCTTGGAATATCTGCGCTCCAGCTCATGGAGAATGCCGGTGCAGCGCTTGCCAACGAGATTAAAAATATGGCAATGGGAAAGAGGATAGCCATAATCGCCGGAAGGGGAAACAATGGGGGCGATGCATTCGTAGCTGCACGCCATCTCGATGGCTTCGATGTGACGGTTTTTCTCATTGGAAGGGCGAGGGATATAACTACGGAGGAGGCGAGGAGGAACTGGAACGTACTCAAAAACCTGGGCTTTGATCTCAGGGAGGTAACGGATTCCAGAGATATCGATCTAAGCAGCTACGATCTTGTTCTGGACGCCCTCTTCGGTACCGGCGTTCGCGGCCCCATCAGAGGTCTGGAGGCGGAGGTCATCGATCTGATCAACTCATCGGGCAGATATGTCGTATCCGTAGATGTGCCGAGCGGAATGGGAACCGGAAAGGAGGTCTCACCCGCTCAAACAATAACATTCCATCGACCTAAGACGGGAATGAAGGGGGATTTCAAGGTCGTAGGCATAGGGATTCCGAGAATGGCAGAGTTTCTAGTCGGCCCTGGAGATCTGAAGCTTCTCAGGAGGAGGGGGCCGGAGAGCCACAAGGGCGAGAACGGACGGATACTCGTGATAGGTGGAGGACCGTACACCGGCGCACCCGCGCTATCAGCCCTGGCAGCTCTGCGGGCAGGCGCTGACATAGTGACGGTCGCAACGCCGAAGAGAGCCGCGGATATAGTCGCATCATTCTCCCCAAACCTGATAGTACGTCCGCTCACCTCTGATAGATTATGCCCTGATGATATTGATATTTTGGAGAGCCTGATTCCAAGGCATGATGTCGTTGTCATAGGCATGGGGTTGGGCAGAGACGAGGCGACCCTCGAAGCTCTATCTCAGATAATTCCTTTATGCGATCGCGTCGTGATCGATGCCGACGCGTTACAACCCGATCTGCCGCTCAAGGGCATAGTCACCCCTCACGCAGGAGAGTTCAGGCGCATAAGCGGCTTGGATCTGCCGAAGGGCCGGGATCGCTTTGAGGTCGTCAGGAGATTCGCGCGTGAGAGAGGGCTTGTCGTTCTGCTCAAAGGCAGGATGGACATCATCACCGATGGGGAGACGGTCAGAGGCAATACCACGGGAAATCCGGGCATGACAGTCGGCGGCACAGGAGATGTCCTCGCAGGGATAACCGGCGCCTTTTACGCTAGAGCTGATGCCATGAGAGCTGCTGTTGCTGCAGCGTTTGTCAATGGCAGGGCGGGAGATCTCGTTTACAAAGAAAAGGACTTCGGGATGGCGGCCACGGATCTCATAGAGAAGATACCGGAGGCCATGATGTATGATTAGAGATAATGCTGGAATGGTGGATATCACCGAGAAGCCGGCTGTCCGGCGGGTCGCGATCGCATCCGGTCTCATCAGGCTCAAGAAGAGCACTATAAACGCGATAGCTAGCGGAGCGGTGAGCAAGGGCGATGTGATCACAACAGCGAGGATCTCAGCGATAAATGCTGTAAAGGAGACCTCGCGCCTCATACCGATGTGCCACAACATCCCCATCACCGGGGTAGATACCGATATAGTTCTCGGCGATTCGGAGGTTCACGTCAAGGTGAAGGTTACATCCGTGGCCAGGACCGGCGTGGAGATGGAGGCGCTGACCGGCGTTTCCGTCGCCCTCCTCACAATCTGGGATATGGTGAAATCTCTGGAGAAGGACGAGCGCGGCGGCTATCCGGATACATCGATAGAGTGTATAAGAGTTGAGGAGAAGATCAAAGGTTAATACGATCTCTCAGGGAACTCTGCAGTTGCTCTCGATGCCAAAGATCTATGAAGCATTAACGCACATTCCTGCTGCGGAGGAGGAGAATGAGCAGTGATGTTTATTTCGTCGATCTCAGGGCTAGAAGCGATAGGGAGAACAAGCTGGAGAAGATCTCCAAGTTATTCAAAGAAGCTGGCTTCGGGGCGATCTTAAAGGATGGCGATCTCACAGCCATAAAGCTCCACTTCGGAGAGATGGGAAATGACACGTTCATAAATCCCGTCTTCGTGCACGAGATCGTGAAGCTTGTTAGATCCAAAGGCGCGCGCCCCTTCCTGACAGACACAAACACCCTCTACAGCGGCGGAAGGGGGAACTCAGTGGATCACATCAATACTGCCATAGCACACGGTTTTGCATACGCTGTTGTAAACGCTCCTCTCATAATCGCAGATGGTCTGAAGGGGAGGAATTACGTCAACGTCGATGTCGACCTGAAACACTTCAGATCCGTGAAGATCGCCGGAGATATAGAGAGCGCGGATAGCATGCTTGTGCTATCACATTTCAAGGCACATATACTAGCAGGCTTCGGTGGAGCTATCAAGAACCTTGGGATGGGATGCGCACCACCTGCTGGAAAAGCTGAGCAGCACACAGCTAGGCCGATCGTTTACAGAGATAAATGCAAGGGCTGCGGAAGATGCGAGAGGGTATGCCCGAGATCCGCTATAGCAATAGCGAACGAGAAGGCGATCATAGATTTAGAGCGCTGCATCGGATGCGGCGAGTGCGTCAGGATCTGCCTGGAAAGGGCCATGGATTTCGACTGGATTGTGGCTATACCCCCATTCGTGGAGAGGATGGTTGAGTATGCGTATGGAGCGGTCAAGAACAAAAGAGATCGTGTTGGCTTCTTCAACTTTCTGATGAACATAACTCCAGACTGCGATTGTGTGCCCTGGTCGGATGCCCCCATAGTTCCTGACATAGGCATCCTTGCCTCAAGAGATCCCGTGGCTATAGACAAGGCAAGCTACGATCTCGTCAATGCCCAAGCTGGCATCGAGAACAGCTATCTCAAGAAAAACAAAGAGCCCGGAGGGGACAAGTTCAAGGGATGCTGGGAGTCGACAAATGGTCTGCATCAGATAGAATACGGCGAGGAGATCGGCCTTGGGAGCGGCTCATACAGGCTCATCAGGATCTGATATCAGAGTTCTCTGCGCATTCAACGTGAATATCGATTGTGTACATACGCTCAACAGCGATGAAATCCGCAAGCTATCTCGCAATATCAGATCGATCTCAATGCCCTCTGAGGTAAGATCCCTTGATGACCTAGCGATGGCTATACTCTACAGCATGGAGAATGGCTCCGGCTGTGAACTTCTGATAGAGTCTCAACTGGCAGAGAGCCTGGCATCTCTCTTCCTCTGGAATTACAGGATGGGCGGAAACGCTGGCAACATCTCGAATGTTCTCGCCGCTCTCGGAGCAGAGCCGGTTGTCAATGTGCCATCCCTGACACCCAGACAGGCCTTCCTCTTCCGGCGCGGGGTGAAGGTACCCGCCAGGAACGGCGTTGAGCTCGTCGAGCCGCGTGAGGCTTGCAGTGACGAGAGAGATCTACTACATTTTGTGATACAGTACAGAAGTGGAGAGACCGTCGAGACGCCCGTTGGTCTTGTCAGATCCCCCAGGGCGAACAGGATCATCGCAAGCTACGATCCCCTCAATCGAACGCTATATCTCAATCCCGATTTTCGGGAATGGTTGAAAGAGCCGGACCCGAAGGTCAGGGGAGTTCTGCTCTCTGGATTCCACCTTGTGCCATACGATCTCAGGGACATCTTCGAGGATAGGCTCGCGATAATGAGAGATTGGCTCGTCGATAGATACAGCCATATAGAGATGGGCAGCTTCGAGCGCCCCGAGATTATGATGCATCTCCTGGAGATCGCGGAGGTCGACAGCATCGGCATGAATGAGGAGGAGCTCGCGATGATAAGGCCGGCAGGAAGCGATTGGTTCGAGATCGCAGATGCTGCGAAGTGGGTTCACGATGAATTCGATATCTCTAGGGTATGCGTCCACACCAGAGACTTCACGCTGAGCATATCTCCCGATCCCAAAAAGGAGATCGCAGCGCTAAAGCTGGGTGCCGAGATCGCGGGGGGTCTCGCGGCCACCGGCTCTATCTGCAAGACGGAACTCGATGTGAGCGCGCGTGGAAGAGCAGCAGTTGATGAGCTTCTGATCCATGGCGGAAGAAGAGCCGGCATGGGCGCATTCAAGCCGGTAGGCGAATCGAATATCTGCATACATCCTTCATTCATTGCGAGAGATCCAGTGACAACCGTAGGTCTCGGCGATGCTCTGACCGCAGCTGTTTTATATAAGCTCGTGACCTCCTCTCCGGCCTGAAGACCGAAGTCCTCGTTACCCTAATCCCCCATCGCTATAAGAAGATGCGATTTCATATCGCTACATGTTTGGTACTAAATGCCCATCGAACCATTCCCCGGGCGAGCTGTTGGCATAGTGCTTTTCTATCTGCTTGGATGCGCCCGTGGATCCTTCGTTCTTACGAGCGGCTTTGCGAGATGCCTTCTCGCTGATGGGGGGACCTCGTACAGGCCCTCTTCTACATACCTTGTGCACTCAACGATATCGAAGTCTGCAGATCTTCTCCCGCATCTCTTGCACCTGTATCCCTGGCCGGCGCCAGAGGACTTCATGCGCTTACCGCATGCGCATAGCGGCGGTCTGACCCTGGTTATTTTTGAGAGCGAGACCAGATCGATCTTCTCCAGGTTCAATGTCCCGGATTTCATAGAGCCGTAGATGTCTAAAACATCCCCAGGTGCAAGGGCTTTGATGATCTTTCTGAAGCATTTTGTCGGCTCGAATGCGGCACATGTGATGATCCTCTCACCCAAATCGATATCGAAGAACACATGCCCACCCTCGATGACGCGCGGGGCTGTGATAACGCTGCCGTGCAGCCTGTAGCTCCTATCGTCCGGAAGCTCCGCTCCATCGATATCTCTGGTCATATCAATGATGTGCGCGTCTGTTCCCTGGTTCGTGATGTACATGACGCACCTCTCCGGTCTCTCCGATCTTATCATGCTGAACGCCTTACGTACCGTCTGGGGATCATCTCCGCGGATTCCGAAGAGCACGGGATCAGGCGAGTGGGGGGAGAAGACGATACGCCTGTTGGAGTAATCCACGGTGTCCCAGGTTGCCGGATATGTCTCCCTGTCCGCCTCCCAGATGGATCTCTCATCGAGAATTCTTTTGGAGCCCCAGAGATGCCTCTGTCTGTAGGCTATGAGCTCATACGTGTGATCATCAAATTCGGAGCCGACAGCTGCAAGTGCTCCTATGAGGCCGCGCTCGTTCTTGAAGCCCCTGTGCCAGATATCGTTTGCCAGGAGCATGCTTTTCGCCTCATCTACCCTCAGAATCTCAGTCACGGCTCTTCTGTAAAAGCATCTCATCTCATGGGTGATCTTATCAGCGATCACCAATCCCGGGTTTGTGTTGCTGGCCGAGAGGTCGGAGAGCTCAAGAAGGGTGTTGAGGCAGATCTCCTCTATGCTCTCGGGATCGTCGGCATCTACACTGATAGCTATAGCTGCATTCCCTCTTGTCTTGTACCTCGCACACGGATTGAGACGCACAAGTTTCGTGCTGCATACATGATGTCCCTTGGCAGTGAGCCTCTCTATCATCACTGCTGCGAGATACGTGGTGCAGAAGCCTCTTTCCGAGTCGGTATCATCAATACCAATGGTCAGCATGTCCGAATCCTGTAGCTCAGTATGACCTATTTTGGCCTGAAAAAGCTTTTCTTGGCTTAGGTTCCGGGCCAAAGGGAAAAGACGTTAAGTTGACATCCTCGCTCTGATGAAGGGCGTTCATCCTTGAAAAAGAGGTCTTCTGCCGGATCTTCCATACAGCCTGGGACGTGTCCGAATAAGGATTAAGTGTTTCCGACATGCAGAAGCGGTAAAGGTCCAAATCTCTGGCCTCATAGCTTATCCGGACAGGTTCCAGGCCGCAAGCTACGATCTTTTAGCCTGGAGAGCATTCAATGATAGAGCTTGGGCGAAGAGTTAACGCTTATCTCGTTTATAGCGGACTTCATGCTTCGCACGAGATCCTCTAGCATCTCGAGCTCGCCCCTTCCGATAAGATCGACGCATGCAGATCCTACTATGACACCATCGGCACCCGCGCGAATGAGTTCGGCCGCATGCTCCGGCTTTGAAACGCCAAACCCAACCGCCCTGGGAAGAAGCGGTGGAACTCTTTCGATGAGCCTCTTCGTGGACTCATGGAGGTCTTCCCTGGCGCCTGTAACGCCGGCTCTCGCCACAAGATACACAAAACCTGAGCTCTTCGATACGATCTCCAAGATGCGCTTCTCTGGTGTGTTGGGAGCAATGAGATTTATGAGATCTATCCCGTAGAGCCTTGTGACCTCTCTGAGTGGACCTGACTCCTCTAGGGGAAGATCCGGCACTATCATCCCGCATATTCCGGCGTCCTTGCAGTCCGAGACGAACCTCTCGAGGCCGCGGCGATATACCATGTTGTAGTAGCCCATGAAGACCTTCGGCACGCCGTCTATTCTTGACGCGATCTCGAAGTATAGATCCGTATTCATTCCCGCGTTTATGGCCCGCTGGGCGCCGGCCTGTATGACCGGTCCATCTGCGATCGGATCCGAGTGCGGAAGCCCCAGTTCGAGAATGTCAGCCCCTGCTCTGATTATGCGCTCAGCTATCTCCACGGTCTCATCGGGGGATGGATCGCCGGCGCATATGTAGACTATCAGCGGATTGCATGTAGTGAATACATCAGAGAGACTCATAGGCCATCACCGTGTGCAGGTCCTTGTCCCCTCTGCCGGAGATGTTTATCACGCACAGCTCGCCGAGGGCCTTGGGATTCTCAAGTGCATAACCAACCGCATGCGCAGATTCAAGAGCTGGAATTATGCCCTCCATCTTCGAGAGGGTCTTGAACCCCATGATCGCTGTTTCATCTTTCGCCATGGCGTTCTCGATCCTTCCGGTCTCCACAAGATGCGCGAGCTCTGGCCCAACACCTGGATAGTCCAGGCCCGCTGCGATCGAGTACGACTCCAAGATCTGGCCGTAGGGGTCCTGGAGGATCCTGGTCATCGCGCCGTGAAGCACACCCGGATCACCACAACCAAGTGATGCGCCGTTCTCAGCGCTTCTCATGCTTTTGCCCATGCCCTTTCCGCCCGCCTCGACAGCTATGAGCCGAACATCGTCCTGGAGGAAGGGATAGAATATTCCCATGGCATTCGAGCCCCCTCCGACACATGCCACTATAGAGTCCGGGAGTCTCCGCTCCGCCGCGAGTATCTGCGACCTTGTTTCCTCGCCTATGACCATCTGGAGATCCCTGACGATCGATGGATATGGGTGGGGACCCGCGACTGTTCCTAGAAGATAATGTGTGTTCTCATAACTTGCAGCCCAATCCCTGAGCGCCTCGTTTATCGCGTCCTTAAGCGTGCGCGAGCCCGACCTCACCGGAATCACATTGGCTCCGAGAAGCTCCATGCGGTATACATTCATGCGCTGCCGCTCGATATCTACCTCGCCCATGTATATCTCGGTCTCGAATCCCAGAAGCGCGCCTACTATCGCGGTTGCAACTCCATGCTGGCCTGCACCCGTCTCAGCGATCAGCCTCTTCTTGCCCATGTATTTGGCGATAAGCCCCTGTCCAAGGGTGTTGTTGATCTTATGCGCCCCGCCGTGCAGGAGGTCCTCCCTCTTGAGGTACACATCTCTCCCCAGAGCTCTGCTCAGATTCTTCGCCTTGTATAGCGGCGTGGGCCTGCCGGCGAAGCTTTTTCTCAAGCCGGTGAGCTCTCTCAAGAAATCGGGATCTCGCCGCAGCCTCTCATAGGCCTCTGTAAGCTCGACAAGCGGCTGTACCAAGGTCTCAGGAACAAACCTGCCGCCATATCTGCCAAACCTGATCTCGCAGGAGATTTCACCCATACAGTTTACCACCAGTTCGATGTATAACAAGATACATTGTTGGCCTTAATAGTACATTGTATTTAAACCTGCCGAGTATGATGCTGTGTTGAATAATTCGAATCGATGTAATCTCCAGACATCGATTCTTACCAAAATTTTTATTCGTATGAATTAGCCCTCTGCTACTGGGTTTCTGAACATTATTCAACACAGCAGAGCATGAAGGTTTGGTTCCGCTTGGTCATATGGGGAGCGGAACCATGCTCTTCGAGGCTTTGATTAAGGTCGAGTCTGCGCTCAGGCCGAGATCTACGAACGCCACGTAGCATAAACCATTGTCTTCAGGATGCGAGGAAGGGAACGATCATGATTATAGAGATGGAGTAGGGGGTAGCAAATACTATGGTCTTCAGGCCAGAGAGGAGGTCATCAATCGCATATCACGACCGTCTACAACTTCCGGTAGATCCAAAAGAGGAGCAGGTCAAGAAGCCAGGGGATAGACGAGAGGTCTGCAGGCATATTTATATCGCCGAATCGAACATAACATCGCCTGTGTGGTAGGACCTTTGGAGATATCTGATGAAACGGAGTTATGAGATCTTCGACTGCTTTCGACTTCGTCGAGAGACTTCGACTTCGTCGAATCGTGCCGAAGGTCCCCTATTGCGGAGCGCAGAGAGCCCTTGCTTAAAGGAAAGTGATGTACAGAGAGCAGCAGATGCGCAACCTCCAGACGGCAGGAGAAACGTCCTGCTTCTCGGTCTGGTCAGCCTCTTCAATGATACGAGCAGCGAGATCATACGACCCATCATGCCTCTTCTCATAACATCTCTCGGCGGCGGTGCAGTGGCTGTAGGCATTGTCGGCGGGCTCGGCGAGGGGATTCCGAGCATCTTGAAGATACTCTCAGGCTACGCAGGCGATCTGATTGGAAGACGAAAGCCATTGGTTATAGCTGGCTATGGTGTATCTGCCATAGCCAAGATATTCCTGCCAATGGTGTGGATATGGCAACAGGTGGTTCTTCTTAACACACTCGAACGCTGCGGAAAGGGTATAAGATCTGCGCCAAAAGATGCGATAATCGCAGATTCATCCACAAACATGGGCATGGGAAAGGGGTTCGGTATAGTGAGAGCGCTCGATACCTTGGGCGCTGTGATAGGATCTGCTGCGGCTTACCTTTTATGGAGTGCCGGTCTGAGCCTGAAGGATATACTCTGGATCGCAGCTGTTCTCTCCGTGATCGCATTCATACCTCTCTCCTTTGTCTCTGATATCTCGAGATCGCCGCTGTATAAGCTCAGGCCTGATATATCCTCTCTCCCACCAGAGCTGAGATTGTTTGTTCTTATCGCATCGATCTTCGCGCTCTCGAACTTCAGCTACATGTTCTTCATGCTAAAAGCACAGGAACTCTTTACAGGAACTCTTGCAATAGGCGCGCCTCTGATGCTATACGTATTATTCAATGTAGTCTATGCAGGCATGGCCATTCCCAGCGGGATAACGTCAGATCGAATTGGAAGGAGATGGACGCTCGTCTCCGGTTACATGCTCTTTTCCATAGTGACGCTCTGCTTCGCCTTCGTATCGTCTGCGAGATTGCTTGTGCCGCTCTTCATATTGTACGGGCTTGTATTTGCTATAGTCGAGGGTGCCCAGAGCGCATATGTCTCAGAGCTGAGCTGCGATGAGAGGAGATGCACAGCATTGGGCGCGTATTACGGCATCGTGGGATTCGCTTCAATCATCTCCGGTCTGATCGCAGGCGCTCTCTGGCAGACATACGGTTCGACTGCTACATTTCTCTTCGGCACAATTCTGGCAGCGATAGCCTCACTGGGAATGATTCTAACCACCAGGTCTAAAACCGCTATCCACAAATCCGTTAAATAGCTCTCCTGCCTGAAGACCGGCGTCTGGATGTTGTTGTTCCTGTCAGCAAGATGCGCCTGAAACATTGATCGGCTCACTTCAACCGCTGCTGTGTTGAACAACTCTGGGCAAAGTGATCCTAGATATCGATTCTTACCAAAATTTGGTCGCGCATTCGCTCTACTGAAAATCTTCACTAGAATCGAATTCAAGGGATTTATTTTCCTGCCAAAGAGCTATCAGTTCACCGTTTAGCGCTATTCAGTAATCTGAGTACGCCATCCAAAATTTCGATTCGCATAAATTGGCACTCTGCTATTGGATTTCTGAACATTATTCAACACAGCATCAACCGGCCTATTGTAGTCCGTTCCTCGATACGAGAGGCGGTGTGCCAGACACGCAAACTCTGAACATAAAGACCTCTGCACATAAAGAAATCTGGAATGACAAACCTGCCGGCATTGTTGGGCGCGTGCCCGCCAATTTAGTGGGGATTAGTTGGCTTTAGAATGAGATCAGGGCCAATCCCCGCCTTTTCAAAGGTGGGATACGGCCCGTACTATCGAAAGATATATACTAATGGAGACCATATGT
>FWPV01000378.1_pt1 | contig 18722 bp, 17 predicted proteins | sample 2228371 | NCBI WGS metagenome assembly FWPV01 (sample SAMEA103939776, study PRJEB20133) | metagenome
AACCTTCCTCGTCGATGTACTCGCCGACGGGCTCGTTCGCGCCGTACGAGTAGATCAGGCCGACCTTCAGTCGCCCGTCGGGCGGCACCTGCTGAAGCTGACGCTTGAACTCCGTGTAGTAGCGCTTGGCGGCCTCGATCGAGGCGGTAGCGAACAGTGCGTTGAACCCGCGCATGCGCTTGCCTGAGAGCGAGTACCACTCTGCCCGCTTGGTCTTCTGGTCGAAGTGCTCCAGCGTGTACGCGACGATCTGGCGGATGCGCTCCGGCGCCAGCAGTGCCGATTCGGTGTCGATGCCGGCCACCTGCTCGTCCGTGATGTGGTCTGGCAGCCGGATCGTGTTGATGTAGTCGATGCGAAACGGGAGCACGTTCTTGTCGGTGATCGCGTCGACGATCGTATACGTGTGCAAGCGCTCGCCGAAGGTCTGCTCGGTGGTCTTGAGCTGGCCTCCCGAACTCGAGGCGTTCACGGCGAAGATCGGCGTGCCCGTGAACCCGAAGAGGTTGTAGCGCTTGAACGCTTTGGTGATGGCGGCGTGCATCTCGCCGAACTGCGAGCGGTGACATTCGTCGAAGATGATCACGACGTGCCCGTCGTAAATCCGATGCCCCTTGTTCTGGGCTACGAAGCGGGAGAGCTTCTGAATCGTGGTGATGATGATGCGGCTGTCGCGGTCCTCGAGCTGTCGCTTGAGCACCGCCGTCGAGGTGTTGGAGTTCGCCGCGCCCTTCTCGAAGCGGTCGTACTCGCGCATCGTCTGATAGTCGAGATCCTTGCGGTCGACTACGAAGAGCACTTTGTCCACGCTCGGCAGCCTGCTCGCGAGCTGCGCCGTCTTGAAGCTCGTGAGCGTCTTGCCTGAGCCGGTGGTGTGCCACACGTATCCGCCGGCAGCTCGCGTGCCGAGCTTGCGGTGGTTCAGGGACGCCTCGATCTTCTGCAAGATGCGCTCGGTCGCGGCTATCTGGTAGGGACGCATGACGAGCAGCATGCGGTCCGCGGTCAGCACGCAGTAGCGCGTGAGGATGTTGAGAATCGTGTGCTTGGCGAAGAACGTCTTGGCGAACGCAGTGAGGTCCTGGATCGGCCGGTTGTGCGCATCGGCCCACCAGGAGGTGAACTCGAAGGTGTTCGACGTCTTGCGCGTCCGTGTCGAGCCGGCCTTCTCCTCAAGATGCTGCCTGCGAGTCGTGTTCGAGTAGTACTTCGTGAGCGTGCCGTTTGAGATGACGAAGATCTGCACGTAGTCGAACAGCCCCGAACCCGCCCAGAAGCTCTCGCGTTCGTAGCGCTCGATCTGGTTGAACGCCTCGCGCAGGTCGACGCCTCGGCGTTTGAGCTCCACGTGCACGAGCGGCAGGCCGTTGACCAGGATCGTGACGTCGTACCGGTTTCGCCGGGCTGCGCCGTCTTCAGGCCCGGTTTCGTACTGGTTGATCACCTGGAGCCGGTTGTTGTGGATGTCCGTCTTGTCGATGAGCTTGACGTTGCGCGTGGTGCCGTCGTCTCGCTTCAGCACCTGGACGTGGTCCTCCTGGATGCGGACGGTCTTCTCGACGGGGCCTTCGTCTGCGCCAGCGATGCTCTGCGTGAAGAAGCGCTCCCACTCCGCGTCAGAGAAGGTGATGCCGTTCAGCGCCTCGAGCTGCCTGCGTAGGTTGTCGATGAGGTCCTGCTCGCGCTTGATCGGGAGGTACTCGTATGCCTGGGACTCGAGGATGCGGATGAACTCACGTTCGAGGGCGGCCTCAGACTGATACGCCGTCTCCTCCGTCGCCTCCGGGAAGTACTCGGCGACGACCGTGGACTCTGCGCTCACGGCTATCGGGTCGTAGCGCACGGAGTGACCAGAGTCGCTCACCCCTCGGCTCCTTTCAGTGGAAACCCCAACTTCGCCAATGCATCATAAAAGCGCCTCGTGACGAGGACTGCTTCGTTGCGCGCCAACACCTGCCTATGAGCAGTTCCGCCTTCCGCTGCCAGTGCAGCGTAGTCTGCCGGACCGACCCGGTCCTGGCTGGTGAAGTCGCTCCAGACCCGGGATAGCCCGTGAAGGACGAACTCTTCGTGGGCGACAGGGCTCGAAGCGACGACTTTCGCGGCGGCATCGGGTCCACCTGGCCACCAGCGAAGCACGTACACGAAATCGTACGCATCTTTTGGCTTGCGCCTGTCGAGGTATGCGTCCGCTTTCAGCGCAAGGTAGGGCGCGAGATTCACGACCTGGAACTCCACGTGCGTCGATGAGCCGTCCAGCAGCCGAACGTCGCGCTTGACGTTGATAGCATCACGAAAGGCCAGCTCTACACCTCGGACGCACAGGACGCCGACATCGCCGGCGCCGGCAGGCGGCGTGACTCGCGGCCGGAAGACCACTCCTGGCTCCGCGTCTTTGTTGTCTCCGAGCAGCTCAAGGATGACGACCTCGCCCTCCACTTCGACGAACCAACGCCATGAGCTCTTATCGACCCGCTTGAAGCCGCTCGCCTTCAGGTTTGTCTGCAATGTCCGATACGCAGCACAGTCATCCGCATCGACGGCAAGCCGGAGTGCGACATCGACATCCGTGGAGCCCACGTGAACAGGCTGCTGGTAACCGCCCTGCGGAACGAGATACTGCGGGACCAAGCCCCCAACTAGGCACACCCTGCGCCGCCACGGTTGGCCGATTGCTCTCATGAGCGTGCAGAGCGCTCGCTCGCACCGCGCAGTGGCTTCGCTGCTGTACCGTCCCCCCATGAAGCCCCCTAGAAGCCGATTCTGGTCGCGCGCAAGTGCTCGGCGACCTCCTCGCCGCGCACCGGATCCGCCAATGCGTCCGCGTAAACGCGAAACACCGAGGCCAGCGGAATGCCCCCCTGGAATGTGCTTCCGGCTCCCAGCATGGCGAAGCTTCCTCGCAGCAGAGTCAGATTGGCTCCTTCCTCGACGCACAGCGCACCAGCGGCATCCAGCACGTAGTCCGTTCGATGCGGCGTCAGCAGCCACGCTTCGTAGTGCGTGACAGCCGTCACATGTGGCGCGAGTAGCTGAGCGGCCGCCGTGCCTGTGAACTGGATTGCCGCTCCCGGCGCCTTCTCATGCACCCTATCGGCGACCTCTCGCATCGTAGCCGCTGGGTCGCCAGCAAGCACGACGCCGCGACCTGCCACCTTACGGTCCGCACGCGCGTCTTGTGCATATCGATCGAGCAGCGCAGCTGGGTCTACGACCTGGCGTCGCGTGGCAGGGCCTTTGCCGAATCGCTTAAGCAGCCCGGCTTCTTCGAGCGCCACCACGGTGTTGTAGGCAGTTCCCAGGGCGACCTTGCTCACGGCCGCGAGCTCGCTCACTGTCCACTCCCGAGCTGGATTCGACAGCAGAGCCAAGACGACTCCTCCCGCTGCTCCGCAGAACTGAAAGCTGGTTGCAGGAGGAATGACCTTGCGCGGAGGCTGCTCTTGCACCCTGACGAAGATAGGCGGCTGCGTTATCTTCAACCGAAGGATGCCGTCATCCATGTAGTTGGCGTCTGCCGCTTCCAATGCCTCGAGCGCACGTTTCGTGAACCTTCGGGCTACGATGATGCCGAGACCAGGTATAGACAGTTCAGCGGAGAGCGCTTTCAGGACCTGTTCGGTCCGACCGGCTCCGGCATCGATGACCGTGATCGAGCAGCGTGCTTCCTCATCCGCTTTGATGATCACCCGGCCTTTGCCAGCGTAGTAAGCGGTGAGTCCGATGCGATTGAGACGGTCGACCAAGTCGGCCGCTAGCGCTTCGACACGCATTTTCACTCCTGAGCCATTTTCATGTCAGCATGAAAATACCACAGGAGTGAAAAACTGTGGAGACTGTCAATCAGGTCAACCTGCCTCGAAGAACGGCCTCCGGCATGCGCGTCAGCAGATGACCCCTTGCGACTTGGAACCTCTTGCTCGCATCTCGCCGCTGCGTTCGCAAGCGATCTCACGCAGCGTGCCCCTTGAAGCTCAGCAGTTTGTCGCGGTAGTACTCGTACTGCTTCCTGCGCGCGGCAATCTCAGCAGGCAGGCCGACAGACAGATCGTTCACGAGCGCATCGAACTTGTCGAGGATGGCGACGATGCGCGCCTGCTCGTCAAGCGGAGGAATGGGGACGGGTATACGATTCATATTCTTCTGGCTGAGCTTCGGCTGGGTTCCTCCTGTAATAAATGGCTTGATGTCAACCGTTTGCAGGTAGAAGTACAAGAAACGCAGGCTCAGGTTATCCATGCGCTCGGCTAAGACATGAGCATGGTTGTTTACCCATATCTTGCCTTCAGCCCAGTTCAACACCGGTGAACCATCTGGGTTGACAACGCTTCCGTCTTCCCCGACCAGCAGAAACGTCCCGTCGAACAAGTACTGATCAACATAGTCTTGAACGCCGTTAGCGCCATAATACGGATACTGTCCGCCTCTCCTGCGGTCCCTGCGTACTGGCCTGCGACTCCTGTCAAGATTCGTAACGCATCGTCCTAGCGCGACGCGCGGCACGTCGTCGCCGAATGTGAGCAGTTCGTCGCGGTAGTACTCGTACTGGCGGCGTCTCGCTTCCAGCTCCGCTTCCAGCTCCGCTTCCAGCTCCGCTTCCAGCTCCGAGAACGTGTCCAGGATGCGCACGATCTCCTTCTGCACCTCAAGCGGCGGGATAGGTATCCTGATAGGTGCGATATCTCGCGGATGCACATGTGGCACTCCTCCACCGGTCTTCAATCGGTGGATTGCCTCTTGTTTCGAGGACAGGAAGTAGAAGACGTACTTCGCGTCGAGAACATGAGGGTCGGGGTGCACTGAGAATGCATCCCCTACGAAAACGGGCTCTTGCCAGTAGGAAATGTAGCCAGCATATGCACCAGAACCGGCCACAACGATTGTTTCGCCACACCGATTGGCTACGGCGTGATAGTACGCAGGCTGCCGTCCTCCAGAGATGACTGGCACGGGCCCCTCTATCAGCACGCTCCTTGTTATGGGCTCGCCCCGTCGCAGGACGGCGACCTCCCCCAGCCGCCGATACTCCACCCCGTCCGGACACAGCTTGGCGATCAGCTCATCGATGCGGCTCACGATTCGCCCTCCAGGTCCGCGACGATTGCGTCGATCTGCGCACGCAGCTCGGCCTGCCGCGCGACAATGCGTGCGATCTCTGCGTTCAGTGCTTTGATGTCGATCTCCTCACGCTCGTCCTTCTGGTCGACGTAGGAGGACACAGACAGGTTGTAGCCGTTCTCGGCTATCTCCGAGTTGGGCACCAGGCACGCGAAGTGTTCGGCGTCTTGGCGTGCGACGTACGCATCGAGAATCCTCTGCCGGTCTTCCTCCGTGAGCTTGTTCTTGTTGCCCACGCGCACGAACTCCGAGGACGCGTCGATGAACAAGACCGCGTTGTCGGACTTGGACTTCTTGAGCACGATGATGCACGTGGCGATGGTCGTGCCGAAGAACAGGTCGGGTGGCAGCTGAATCACCGCATCGACGTAGTTGTTCTCGATGAGGTAGCGACGGATCTTCTGCTCGGCTCCTCCGCGGTACAGCACTCCCGGGAACTCGACGATCGCCGCCGTGCCGTCGACGGCAAGCCAGCTCAGGATGTGCATGGTGAAGGCGAGGTCGGCCTTCGATTTGGGCGCTAGCACGCCTGCGGGCGCGAAGCGGGGGTCGTTGATGAGCAGCGGGTTCGCGTCGCCTTCCCACCTGATGGAGTACGGCGGGTTGGAGACGATCGCCTCGAACGGCTGCTCGTCCCAGTGCGCCGGATCGATGAGCGTGTCGCCGTGAGCGATGTCGAACTTCTCGTAGTTGATGTCGTGCAAGAACATGTTGATGCGCGCGAGGTTGTAGGTCGTGAGGTTGATCTCTTGACCGAAGAAGCCCTGCCGCACGTTCTCCTTGCCGAGCACCTTCGCGAATTGCAGTAGCAGCGAGCCGGACCCGCACGCGGGGTCGTAGACTTTGCTCACCTCGGTCTTGCCCACCACGGTGAGCCGCGCCAGCAGGTTCGACACTTCCTGCGGCGTGAAGAACTCACCGCCCGACTTGCCAGCGGACGATGCGTACATGGTCATGAGGTACTCGTATGCATCGCCGAACGCGTCGATGGTGTGATCCTCGAACCTGCCTAAGTCGAGGTCGCCGATCGCATCCATGAGCTTGACGAGTTTCTCGTTGCGCTTCGCCACGGTCGGCCCGAGCTTCGGGCTGTTCACGTCCAAGTCATCGAACAGCCCCTTGAGGTCGTCCTCGCTCGGCGTTCCGATGGCAGAACCCTCGATGTTGCGGAACACGCGCTCGAGCGTCTCGTTGAGATTCTCGTCGTACGGAGCACGCTTGCGCACGTTGCAGAACAGCTCGCTCGGCAGGATGTAGAATCCCTTCTCTGCCACAGTCTCGGCTCGGCCGAATTCGGCCTCCTCGTCAGAGAGCGCCGCGTAGTCGAAATCAGGGTTGCCAGCCGCCCGCTCAAGCTCATTCAGGTACGCCGTGAGATTCTCTGAGATGAAGCGGTAGAACAGCATGCCGAGCACGTAGCTCTTGAAGTCCCACCCATCGACCGAGCCTCGCAGGTCGTTCGCGATGCGCCAGATCGTCTTGTGCAGTTCGGCTCTTTGGGCTTCCTTCGTCGTCGGCGCCATACAACCCCGCCTCTCGTCCGTCCACACGGTGTCACATGCCGACGGTATCCTACCGGAGAAGACTGACAGGCTGCACGGCTCGTGAGGTAGCTTGTGGATGGAGACCGCCGCATGGATACCGCGGAAGAGCGCGCGTACGAGTTCTTGAAAAGCGCTGGATACAGCGATATCCGCTACGAACCTGTCCAGAACAGGCCGCCGGACTTCCTGGTGGAGCACTCGATAGCCGTGGAAGTCACCCGTCTTGCCCAACGTGACAGGCGCCGACCTCTTAAGCCGAGGCCGCTTGACGAAGATTTCATCAGATTCGAGCACGCCCTCAGAGACGTTCTGAATTCCTTCCCCCTCGACAGCGGAGGAACTCGCTGGCTTTCCGCCTATTACGCGCGGCCCATTCCCAGCATCAAGCGGAACACGCCCGCCATCTGGGCGTTCCTTGAGAGAATCAGTCGAGGGGAAGAGACGGTCGGCGCGACGCTCGAGCTGTCAGACACCACCTACATCGAGTACCGACTCCACTCTCCGAGCAAGCCAGCGGCGTTCATGATGGCATCGTTCATTGACCAGGACGCCCACCCGTTTGCAGACTTCGCATGGAACCTGAACTTCGTCATTGACTCCAAGGCAAAGAAGATCCGCCCGTACCGCGATCAGTATCCCGAGTGGTGGCTCGTTCTGATCGACACCCTGACGTATGCGATTCCCCAGTCAGACATCGGCACCCTCGACCGCTCGCCTTCTTGGGACGCGTGGGACCGCATCGTGCTCGTCAATCCGATCACCCCGGAGCGGCATCTCATACTCAAATAGCCCTCTTCCTGCCAAGAGGCTCTTCTCATTCCCCCTCTTGACCTGCTCTTAGCCACTCCGTAACCTTCGCTCATACTGCCTGCGAAAAGGAATGCCGTGCGACACTCGCAACGTCTGCTGCTCGGAGCGCTCGCCGCATGCCTCTTCGCCTTCCTCGCGACGACTTCCGCGCACGCCTTCGACGAGTCCACCACCACGCCTCCCCCGTCGATGGCCGGCGCGCCCTGCAATGCATGCCATGGAGACATGAGCGGGCACTGGCCGCGCGATCCTCGGTGCTCCAAGTGCCACAACCCTGGCCCCATCTCGCAGCAGTGGTACCCCTGAGGCTTCGGACCTCACGGCGGATACATCTCTGCGAGCAGCGGCTGCCAAGCGTGCCACACGCTCCACGACGCGCCCTCCGGCAACAAGCTTCTCCCGGGCGAGACCATCCGCGACACCTGCTTCACCTGCCACGACGGGACGCAGGGCCAAGGCGTGTACGGCTCGATCGCGGCACGCGGCCTTCCTGTGGGCGGCCAGCATCGGGTGGAGACGACGTCGGTCGTACCCGGCGGGAGCTCCGTCAACGGAGGCAGCGCCACTATGGCGTTCTCGGGCCAGAACGGCGCCCTCACCTGCACGGACTGCCACTCGCCGCACGGCCAGAACGTCGTCCAGAATTTCACGAAGGTCGCTGGCTACCGCATCCGCTCCGACGTGTTCGCGTCGGTCCGCCCCGACCATTGGCAGTCGTTGTTGCCGCGTATCAATTACAACGCCGGCCCAGGCAGTCAGACTTCGTTCCTAGTCTCGTCCTCGCTCCTGAAGAGGCGCCCCGGCGAGAGCACGAAGTCTGTCGAGTCTTACTCGTCTGACTGGTGCCTCGGATGCCACGCGGGCCGCGCCTCTGGCATGGCGGGGGTGCAAAACCACCCGGTGGAATCCGCGCTGACGACCACCAACATCATGCAGCGTATGGTCGAATACCGCTTGCAGGGTGGCAACGACGCGTTCTTGTGGCAGTACCCCCGCGGCGCCGACCGCCGAGGCTACCCCATCTGCCAGCAGTGCCACGAGGACACCCGCTACGTCGGGACGCTCTCCCCGGACGGCACGGTGCGTCAGCCGGCTCCGATCACGATCACCTCGGCAGACGGCAAGTCCGCCACTGACAACCCGCGGTTCCAGAACTTCCCCCACGAGACGCTCGGCTACCGCATGCTCGTCGAGGCGACCACGACCGCCTACACCGACGACCTCTGCTTGAACTGCCACCCGCTCTCGCCGCTGCCATAGAGGCTCGCAGGGTGGCGACCGACGAGCGCTCGCTGCGGCCGCGCGGCAGGGAACCCCGCGCCGGCACCGAATACTGAACCCTGGACGAGACTCGTATCTCTCGCGAAGGGGATCCCATGGCGCGCAGCACGAACGACCGGCGCACTCACCTTCACGTCCGCGCGCTGATGGCGCAGACGAGCGACGCGCTCATCGCCGTCGGTCCTGACGGCGATATCCGCATCTTCAACGAGACCGCCGAGCGCCTGCTCGGCGCCACCCGGGCTGAGATGGTCGGCAGCCACTACTCCGCCCTCGCGCTTCCCAAGGTCGAGCACGCCATCGAGACGCTGCTCAAGCCGCGGTCGAAACGCCAACCGCACGTGGTGCGCCTCGCGCGCGACGGCCGGCTGCTGCACGCGACCGTCGCACCGTACATGTGCGGCGAGCGGCGGGCGGCGGTCGTCACCATCCGCGACGAGACGCCGCTTGAGCAGGCGCGCAAGAAGGCCGAGGCCATCCTCGCGAGCACGGGCGACGGCCTCATCGTCTTCGACCCCGACGACGTGGTCACGTACGTCAACCCGACGGCGTGCGAGTTCGTCGGTGTCAAGCCCAAGCAGGTCCTCGGAAAGCACGTCGACCTCGCCGAGCTGCTCGGCATGGTGGCCGAGGACGGCTACGACCCTGCGGTCGACGGCTCGCAGATCCGTGAAGTGCGGCTCGAGAAGCCGACGCACCGGATCCTCGACGTGCGCACGGACCCGGTGCTCGACGAGAGCGGCGCGTACCTCGGCTACGTCGCCACCCTGCACGACGTCACAGCGGAGCGCGAGGTCGGCCAGATGAAGAACGAGTTCGTCTCGACGGTCTCGCACGAGCTCCGAACGCCACTCACCTCGATCAAGGGCTACGTCGACCTGATCCTGGAGGGCGAGGCAGGTGAGATCAACGAGATACAGCGCGAGTTCCTCGGCATCGTGAAGGAGAACGCGGACCGTCTCGTCGATCTCATCAACGACATGCTCGACATCAGCCGCATCGAGTCCGGCAGGATCCACCTCAAGATCCAGCCACTCGACATGGCGGACCTCATAGCGGGCGCAGTGGATACGTTCGCTGCCGTCGTGGAGCAGTCTGGGCACACCATAGTCGTGAAGGTCCCCGATGACCTCCCGCGCGCGGCCGGCGACCGCGATCGCGTCGGGCAGGTGCTCATCAACCTCATCAGCAACGCCATCAAGTACTCGCCACGAGGCGGCACCATCACCATCAGAGCGAAGCGCGATGGCGACATGATCCACGTGAGCGTGACCGACCAAGGCATCGGTATCGCCAAGGAGGACCAGAAGAAGCTCTTCACCAAGTTCTACCGCGTCGACTCCTCGCTCACCCGCGAGATCGGCGGGACGGGACTCGGGCTGTCGATCTGCAAGAGCATCATCGAGCTGCTCGGGGGGCAGATCGGTGTGCGGAGCCAGGCCGGGAAGGGCTCCACCTTCCACTTCACGCTGCCCATCGCACCGAAGGATCTCGTGCGCACCCCCGGCATCGAGGGGCCGTCGCAGGTCGGGGGGCGCGTGCTCGTCGTGGACCGGGACCCCGCGATCGCCGATCTCGTCGAGACGTACCTCGTCAAGCAGGGTTACGAGGTCGCCAAGGCCCACACCGCTGCTGAAGCGCTCGAACGGGCGCGGACGTTCAAACCGGGTGTCATCACGCTCGATGTCATGCTGGAGGACGCGGACGGCTTCGAGCTGCTGCAGCTCCTCAAGGAGGACCCCGAGACCGCCAACATCCCCGTGCTCGTCCTGTCGATCGTCTGCGATGAGGGTCGATCGTGCCGCCTCGGCGCTGCCGAGTACCTCGAGAAGCCCATCGACAAACAGCGCCTCGTCACCATCATCAACAACCTCGTCGGCACGGTATCCTCGCCGGTGATCCTCGTCGTGGACGACGACCGTGACATCGTGAACGTGCTGTGCACGACCCTCAAGTCACGCGGCTTCTCCACGGCAGCCGCATACGACGGCGCAGAAGCGATGGCTGCCATCCGCAAGAAGAAGCCCGACCTGGTGCTCCTCGACCTCCAGATGCCCGTCATGGATGGGTACGAGGTCATCGAGGCCATCAAGACCGACCCCGCGCTGCGCGACATACCGATCGTCATCATGACGGCTCACCAGATCGACCGTACGCGCATCGAGACGGTCGGCATGGCCGAGCAGAAGGTCGACAAGCCGTTCTCGCCCGAAGAACTCGTCCAACGCATCGAAGCGCTGCTCGCCGCTGAGGGGGCCGAACAGGCATGAGCCGGATCCTCGTCGCAGACGATGAACCGCACATCCTCAAGCTCGTCTCGTTCACGCTCAAGAATCGAGGACACGAGGTCATCGAAGCGACGGACGGGGCGCGCGCCGTCGAGCTGGCTCGCTCGCAGCAGCCGGATCTCATCCTCTTGGACGTGATGATGCCGGTGATGAACGGGTATGAGGCGGCCCGGAGGATCAGCGAGGACCCTGCGACCGGGCATATACCGGTCGTGATGTTGTCCGCGAAATCACAGCGCACGGAGATCTGCGAAGGACTCGAGGCGGGCGCCCGCGAATACATCTGCAAGCCGTTCACGCCCAAGGAGCTCGCCGACCGGGTCGCCGAACTCCTCGCGTCGACGTGAGAAAGGCAGGTCATCGACGATGGCGAAGATACTCGTGGTTGACGACGAGCCCAACATCCAGAAGCTGCTCACCGTGGCGCTCACCAACCGAGGGCACGAGGTGATCACGGCGAACGATGGGCTCGAGGCGCTCGCAGCCGTCGAGACGGCTTCGCCCGATCTCGTCGTCCTCGACGTCATGATGCCGAAGATGGATGGACACCGCGTTCGCGAGGAGCTGCGCAACCGGGGCAAGAGCATCCCCATCCTCTTCCTCAGCGCGGCTGGCACCTTCGAGGAGCAAGCAGAGCAGCTGCACGCAGATGAGTTGGTCGATTACATCCCCAAGCCCTTCAAGCCCTCCGAGGTGGCCGACCGCATCGAAGCGATGCTCGATCCCGCACGCCGCGCAGAGTTCGAGCGCGAGCGCGCACGTCGCGAGGCCAAACTGCACACCATCGTGAACATCATGCATCGCGACCGCGACTGACCGTGAACCGTCACGTGGAAGGGGGCACCCGTGGCGAATCACACGATCCTCATCGCCGATGACAACCGGCAGCTCCGCATGCTCGTGACCGCCGCACTCCGCTCGCTCGGCCACACCATCATCGAAGCCGCGGACGGCGAGGAGGCGATCGAGATCGCCGTCCGTGAGCTGCCCGACCTCATCCTGCTGGACGTGACCATGCCCAAGCTGGACGGGTTCGAGGTACTGCACTTCCTGCGGAAGCGACCCGAGACTCGAGATGTCAAGGTCGCGATGCTCACCACCGCAGCCCAGAGGACGGACCTCGAGCGCGGGCGTGCGCTCGGCTGCGATGAGTACCTCACCAAGCCCTTCGATCCTGCAGAACTCAAGGCGCTCGTGGGACGCATGCTCGAGTGACGACGATCAGATACACACTTGTGTCCACTTTCCCTTTCGTGAGATAAAGAATCGTCTGAATCCTGCGTCGAGAGGGGCGACGCCATGAGGCGGGGGGCTCTCACTGCGGTTGCCGTGCTCGTAGTCATCTTCACGTGTTGCAGCAACGCCCTTGCCTTCGATGAGACGACCTCCACGTACACCCCCGGCGTCGGGTGTGCTGATTGCCACAACCCGAACGGCACGACGGGAACGGGTACCCGCCTAGGGCCGCACGCGAATTACAGCGCGACCACGAGCGCTTGCGAATGCTGCCATACGATCCACGACGCACCGACAGCGAACAAGCTGCTGCCCGGAGAGACAATCAAGGCCACGTGTCTGACATGCCACGACGGCACGAGCGCTGAGGGTCAGGGGGTGTACGGCGCCATCGAGGCTCGCGGCGCGGTCGTGGGCGCACGCCACAGCATCGAGATGACGAACGTCGTTCCTGGGGGGAACCCATCGGACGGTGGCAGCGCCACGATGGCGTTCTCCGGACCGAACCAGACGCTGACGTGCTCGGACTGTCACTCTCCCCACGGGAGGAACCTCGTCACGCCCTTCCTCGGCGAGCGTCAGCGCTCATACTGGTTCCAGCGCGACTACCACGGACTGCTCACGGTGCAGGTCCAGAGCAGGTTGCTCAAGCAGCGCCCCGGTGGCGCGGCCACCGCTGTGGCGGAGTACGGGTCCGACTGGTGCTTGGCTTGCCATCAGGGCAGGGCCTCTGGCATGGCGATGATCCACAACCACCCCGTCGAATCCTCGCTGACGACGAGCAACCCGGCGAACTATCGCCTCGCTGCCATCATCGGTCCAGGACCGTATCCCACGTCTGACACGACCATGGCGCCGATGGGCATCAACACACGACTCAGCGGTCAGTACAACAGGGGCTATCTCTGGCCGTATCCGAGGACCGGCGCTCAGGCGGGACGTCATCCGATCTGTCAGCAGTGCCACGAGGACACGCGCTACGTGGGTGAGCTCACCACCGACGGAACGGCAGCCGCTCCTTCGACCGCGACGGTGACGAGCCCTGATGGTCGAACCGCGTCCGACAACCCACGGTTCCAGAACTTCCCGCACGAGACGGTCGGCTACCGCATGCTCGTGGAAGCGACGGTCACCGCCTATACCGACGACCTGTGCCTCAACTGCCATCCCACCGCACAGCTGCCCTAGGGCGCTCAGCCCCGCACGCGCGTCCACCGGCAGATGCGAGCCTCGGTAGCTTCGAGCACCTCGTAGAGGACGACGCCGACGAGCGCCATGGCGATGATACCCGCGAACATCTCGCTGTAGGCGATGCGCGTCCAGGCGTCGATGATGTACCAGCCGAGCCCGTTCGTTCCCGCGATCGTCTCGGAGAAGAACAGCACCGCGATCGCCGTGCCGGTTGAGATCCGGAGCGCGGTGAACACCTCGGGGAGCGTGGCAGGGATGACGACGTGGCGGAACACCTGCCAGCGCGTCGCCCCCAGGGAGCGCACCGACTGCACCGGCGCTGGTGCGATGCCCCGCGCGGCGTCACGCGCCGTGACGAGGATCTGGAAGAAGATGATGAGCGTGATGAGCGCTACCTTCGGGGCGTCACCGATGCCGAGCAGCACGAGGAGCACCGGCAGGAACACGACCTTCGGTACGGGGTAAACGAGGAACAAAAGCGGCGCGGCGACGGCATCAAGGCGTGGCGAGCGACCGACGAGCAGCCCGAGAGGTACGGCGAGGATCGTGCCGATGAGCATGGACGACACGATGCGCACGACGCTCGTGACCAGGTGCGGAAGCAGCCCCGCCGTGAACGATCCGATGAAGGCTCGCAGTGCGGGCAGTGGACCTGGCAGCGCGGGCGAATCGATCACGAGCGCGAGCAGCTGCCAGCCGATGAGCAGGACCCCACTCGCCGCGAGGTAACCCAGAACCCTGCGCGTCAACCGCGTCACGGAGCGACCCCCTCGGGTCCCGACGTACCGTACGCCCCCTCGGCCTCGAGCACGCGCCGGACCTCGACGCAGCGCTTCAGGAACGCCTGCGCGGAGCGGTACGCAGTCTCACCCATCTCCGGGTTCTCGATGACCGCAGCCACTCGGCCCGGCCGTGGCGACAGGACGAGGATGCGCCTCCCGAGGAAGACAGCCTCCTCGATGGAGTGGGTCACGAGGACCGCAGTGTGCCCTCGCTGCCGCCACAGCGCGAGCAGCAGGTTCTGGAGGTCCTCTCGCGTGAGCGCATCGAGCGCCGAGAGGGGTTCATCCATGAGTAGCAGGTCCGCATCGAGGGCGAGCGCTCGTGCGAGTGCGACGCGCTGCTGCATACCGCCGGAGAGCTCGCCGGGGTACGCGTGCGCGAATCCAGCGAGCCCGAGACGCTCGAGGGCATCGAGAACGACACGCCTCCGTTCGCGGTCAGGAATGCCGCGAATCTCCAGGCCCAGGGCGACGTTGTGCTCGACGGTCTTCCATGGGAGGAGACCGAAGCCCTGGAGGATGAGGGCGGTGCGCCGCCGCGGACCCGTGACCGGCTCCTCCGCCACGAGCACGCGACCGCCATCGGGCGCGACGAGCCCTGCAAGAGTGAGCAGCAGCGTGGACTTCCCGCAGCCTGACGGGCCGATGATGGCTACCGGCTCACCATCATCCAGCCTCATGTCCAGACCATCGAGGGCGCGAACAACCCGCTCGATGGCGTGGTACGTGACACGCAGTCCGCTGATCTCGACGGACGCCATCAGGGCATCACTTCGGGATCTCCTGCACCAGGTCCTCGTACGTCACGTCTGCCGTGAGGAGCGCCTTGTCGCGCATCCACTCGAGAACCGGATCGACCATCTCTGGCGTCGGGGCTGCCGCCTTCGGGTACCGGGCGATGCCGTACGTGTCCTTGATCGGCTCGGGTAGGCGGGCCTTCTCGACGAGGAGCGAACGCCACGCGTCCGGGTCGGCGTTGATGAGCTCGACGGCCTCGTCCCAGACCTTCAGCAGCTCGCGCACGGTCACCATGCCTGACGGGAGCGCGAAGTACCCGTCCGAAACACCGAGGACCGTCTGCGTGATGTTCGCACCCTGCGTGTCGTCCGCGATGAGGACGGCGCCTTGCTTCTGGGCGAGCGTCAAGAGCGGCTCTGGGAGCGCGGCTGCTTCGAGCTTGCCGCTCATCAGCAGCTCGAACCGGACGGGGACCTTCGGGACGACCTCCTTCTTCACGTCACTCACTGGTACCCCTGCGTCGGTCATGAGCCTGTCGACCACGTACTCCTGGATCGAGGCGGACGAGGTCCCGATGGGCACACCCGCCAGATCCGCGAGCGCCCGCGCCTTCGAGCCCGGCTTGGCGACGATGCCGAACCGACCCTCCGCAGGCGTCGACCCGAGCATGACGGTCACGAGCGATACGTGCGAGCCGCCAGCCTCCAGTGCCGCAGAGGCTATGATGTCGCCCATGTAGGCATCAACAGCCCCCGATGCGAATGCCGCATCACGCTCCTGCGCGGCCTGGAACGTGACGATCTCCACGTCGAGGCCAGCCTTCTCGAAGAGACCCTGCTTCTGTGCGACCCACAGAGGCAGGGCATCCTCGGTGGGAAGCGTCCCGATCCTGATGGGTGCCGGGGTGACGTCGTCAAGAGCGCCACCCGGTTCCTCGCCCGCCTCGCGCGTACCACACCCAGCGAGTGTGGTGAGCACGAGCATCGTCGCGAGCAGGGCGGGGATGATCCTGAGACCACGTGACACGGGTCCTCCTTCGACGGTCGAGGTCGGATGCTAGCGGCACACGGGGCGCCGCAGGTAGAGCTCGTCTCTCATCGGGATGCCTGCGAACCCCGCCACCGCGGCGCCCTGGCGGTCGGCGATGGTCCCGATGGCGATGTCGAACAGGACGAAGCCTCGCCGCTGGTAGAAGTACAGTGACGAGACGTCGTCGTTGCTCACCGCGACCTTCACGGATGTGAGCCCCCTGTCGCGCGCGAGGCCGACGGCAGCCTCGATGAGCTCCGCGCCCACACCGGACCCCTGGTAGCGCGGATAGACGCTCAGGAGCACGATCGCAAGCTCCCCCTGATGTACCGCGAGCGAGATGAGTCCGGCGAGCTCACAATCGGCCACGGCGATGAGGTTCTCGGAGACGAGGACGTCGAACGTGCGCCCGAAGACGTCGATCTCCGTCTCTCCCCATGCCTGATCGCAGATCGCCTCGATAGCGTGCTGGTCGGCAGCGGTCGCGGGCCGAATCTCGAAGCGCACCTGCTCGCCCGCTGCCCGGTGTTCATCACACGTCACCGTCATCCGAGCGTCTGTGAGGGGCAGATCCTTGCCGCAGATCGCGCACCGGTACTGCGGATAGGGCACATCCATGAACACATCAGCCCGCTCAGGGGACACGAGCTACTCCTCATCGATCGAAGCTGCCGTACAGGCCATTATAGGCATTGAGAACCCGGATGCCGAACGCAGCACTCCCGGATCCCAAGGACAGGACACCCCAGGGCACGATCGCACCCTGACTCCCGCCAAGAAGTGATGATGGCGTGCACGCCCGGACCTCCCTGGCGAGCGGGCCCAGGCAGCGACCGGTGAGACGCACGGTCCCCGCATCGTTCACCCACTCGCCAGTACGGTTCGCGAGGGGTGATGCTCAGCCCAGGAGCATCGGTGTGAGGCCACCCATGCTCGGCGGCGTCGTCTGTGACCGCGGGCGAGCTCGCAGCCTCTGCGCGTCGCTCAACCGCGCGAAGCGCTCGGGGTGGTAGCCCGTTCACGATGATGTCGATGGTCTACATGAGGCCCGAGTCTCGGGCTCCTACCCCGCCAGGTGACATCCGTCCCATCACGACCGACGCGAAAGGTACCGCGAACAGCGCGAACGCGGCTCGCTCGCAGTCGACGTCCGCCCGGATGCGCCCCAGTCTCTGCTCGGCGAGCAGATACGCGATGAGTGGCTTGAGTGCCAGTTCCGGCCCCGCAGCCTGCAGCGGGGTCGAGAACGAGAGACCTTGCGTCAGCTCGGTGTCTGACCACACAGATGCCTGCAGTGATGCCAGATCGCGCTCGATCTCCTCGAGCGCAGCGACGAACTTGGCCAGATTGTCACGAACGTCACCTTGTCCAGCGAGATCGGTGAGCCCGACGAGCTCTTGAAGCACTTGCGGGCCAGCAGCCGCGAGAGCAGTGCAGAACAGCTCTCGCTTGTCGGTGAAGTGCCGGTGGATCATGCCCTCTGCGACCCCAGCGACCTCAGCGATCTCCCTCGTCATCGCCCGTGCGTACCCTCGCTTCGAGAACACCTGTACCGCTGCTGCAAGCAGCTGCTGGAGCGTAGTCGCGCCTCGTTCGGTAGTCACAGTGCCACCCCCTACTCATGGCTAGTAGGTGATCTCTCGCCGTATGGTCACCGCGCCCGCGATCGCCATACCTGCCAACGCATAGAGCGCCGCTCGTCCGACGGCCGTCCCGAACTCGATGTTCGCGGTACCACCGGCAGCCAGAGCCGTGAGCATCGCGCCGGGCATCTTGTCGGCCAGATCGGGGGCGACTCCCTGCAGCATGACCTCGAACACCACGATCCACCCGATGCCGAACGCTATGGAGGCACCCGAGCTCCTGCTCAACGTCGCGAGCGTGAAGCCGATGATGCCCCAAACGACGGCTGACAGCGAGAGGTTCCTGTACGCCTCGAAGATGGTCGAGAGTGTATCGGTGCCCCACGCCGACGTGGAGACGTCGAACGCGGGCGCGATCAGATGCGCGGTGCCCACAGCGGCGAGCACCGCCACGAGCGTGCTGATGAGCGTGAGCAGCAGTAGAGCCGTGACCTTGCCGATCAGCAGCCGGATGCGGCTCGGCTCCGCCTGCACAAGGAGTCTGATGAGCCCGGTCCGGCAGTCGGAGGCGACTGCGATCGACCACAGCGACAGTGCCACGATGCCCATCAGCTGGCTACCCAGCCCAAGACCCGAGACGAACCCGGTACTGCTCGCCAGCGCTGCCTCGGACGGGAACGACGCCGCTGGTCCGGGTCCGGTCGTTCCCGCCCCGGAGAAGCCCATGACGGTGGACAGGGCGCCAAGGGCAGCCATGACGCCGATGCCGCCGGTGAGGAACGATAGGCGCTCGAACCGGATGAGCTCTGACTTGATCGCACGCAGTATCAGGAGTCCTCGCTGTCTGGGCTGGAGGCGCGCTGGAACAGGCGAGCGCGCCTCTTGGCCCTCTGGTGTGAGCGCAGCTGCGCGTTGTCCCCATCGCTCGCGGCGGTCATCCGCATGAAGACGTCTGCGAGCGTCTCCTCGCGGGGAGTGAGCACCGCAAGCGTGACCCCGACGAGGCGGCCACACGATTCAGCGCGGCGAGGCTGAAGCCGGTGCCTCGACGACGAGGTGCGTGGAGTTCAGGGTCGTGTCCCAGCCCCTGGATCGATACAGCTCGTGAAGTCGCGTAAGGTC
>FWPV01008038.1_pt1 | contig 18716 bp, 15 predicted proteins | sample 2228371 | NCBI WGS metagenome assembly FWPV01 (sample SAMEA103939776, study PRJEB20133) | metagenome
GTCATTTTATAGTAAGAAAATAGGTAAATCCTTATCAAGTATGTCTTAGTTAATCTTATTTTGTCCAAACTTTAGTAGTGAATTAAGCTTGACTGCTAAACCAGTTAAGGTTAATATTTAAATATGAATCATTACAGATTTTTACTAGATCAAATTCAAAATTAAATGGAGGCTATTATGGTTTTCAACTTTTTGTTAAGTGTTTACTTCGCTGCTTTTCCATCGCCACCGGGGAATTATATAAATCTGACAAAAGATGACTTAATGGAAGCTAACAGTTTTCATAAAGGACAAAAGATTGTAGGAACATACTTCTTCTATTGGTATAACATATATACGAAAGAACATTTTATAAATTATGACGGCAGTGATGCACTGGTAGATCACCCGGTTACAGATGAGGACTATAGTTACTCATCGGTAAATTGGTGGATAAAGGAGTTGCGAGATGTAAGGTCTGCTGGCATAGATTTCATTGCGCCTGTTTACTGGGGCGTTCCGGGCTATGATTCGTGGAGTTTTCAAGGAATTATAAAATTGGTTGAAGCTTATGATATGCTTGTCAATTCTGGCGAATTACCCCCGAAAATTGGTCTATTTTATGATACTAGCACATTGCAACATAATCCCCCGAAAATACATGTTGATCTATCAACTCCTGATGGCAAGAAATGGTTTTACAATACGATACGTGATTATTTTTCATTGATACCGCCACGGATGTGGGCAATGATAGATGGTCGTCCAATTATATTTCTCTATTCCGCAGCGTTTGCAAAAAAGCAGGACCCTCATGCTCTTGAATATGTTTATAGATCATTTGAAAAGGATTTCGCTTGCAGTCCTTACATAGTGAAAGAGGTTTCTTGGCAGGGCAATGCGGACGCCACTTATGCTTGGGGAGGTGCTTTGGGACCACAATGGCATGACGTCCTCGCAATAGGACCAGGCTATGACCATCACGCAGTCCCAGGAAGGCAACCACTGGTTAGAGATAGAGAGGATGGCAAGTTTTATCAACGTGCTTGGGAAGCCTTGCTTGCAAAACCTGTTGATCAACGTCCTGATATTGTTATGATTGAAACTTGGAACGAACTGCACGAGGGAACTGACATAGCCGAAACAAGAGAATATGGCAGAAAATATATAGAAATGACCGCAAAATATGCCAATAAATTCAAAGAAGGCAAAAAATAGCAGGGAATAATGTTCTATGAAAGTCTTGTTGCATAAATATAAGGTGATTTTGTAGTAAAGTTTTTATATATTTTGCCGATGATTTAGGTGGTGGTATTTATGAACAAGATTTTTTTAATAGTATTCCTATGCTCTGTATCTTCTGTATACGGTTTATCGCTTGATAATATCAAGCTTCCTCCTGGGTTTGAAATTGACGTATATGCGGAAGGAGTTTTTAACGCCCGTTCTATGGCATTAAGCCCTAATGGGACATTATTTGTCGGCACGAGAAATGCAGGAAATGTATATGCTATAATAGATCAAGACAAGGATTATAAAGCGGATGAGATAATAACAATTGCATCTGGCTTACGTTCGCCAAACGGTGTTGCGTTCAAAGACGGATCATTATATGTAGCAGAAATTAGCCGTGTGCTAAGATATGATAATATTGAAGCAAATCTGAAAAATCCGCCCAATCCAGTTATTATAAATGACAGTTTTCCGACTGATGAGGCACATGGTTGGAAGTTTATACATTTTGGTCCTGATGGAATGCTTTATGTCCCGGTAGGTGCGCCGTGTAATATTTGTGAGCGTGAAGATAAGCGATATTCAACTATAATGAGAATGAACCCCAATGGAGGAGGACTTGAAATCTTCGCTTATGGTGTTCGGAACACTGTTGGATTTGATTGGCATCCAGATACCAAAGAGCTTTGGTTTACTGATAATGGTCGCGATTGGCTAGGCGATGATATTCCCCCTGATGAGCTTAATCATGCACCGAAGTCTAATATGCACTTTGGTTTTCCGTATTTTCATGGAGGAGATATTCCTGATCCTGACTTTGGCAAAGGACGAAACCCGGAAGATTATACTCCGCCTGCTATGAAGTTAGGTCCTCATGTTGCCGCATTAGGTATGAGATTTTACACGGGAACAATGTTTCCAGATGAATATAGAAATCAGATTTTTATTGCAGAACACGGATCGTGGAATCGTAGCGTGCCGATCGGCTATCGAGTTACATTGGTGAGGCTAAGTGGAAATAAAGCGGTATCTTACGAAGTCTTTGCTGATGGTTGGTTACAGGGAAGGACAGTTTTAGGAAGACCAGTAGATGTCCAAGTGATGCTGGATGGCTCTTTGCTCGTATCTGATGATTTTGCAAATGCCATATACAGGATCAAATATACAGGTGTAAGCCAAAGTATAAATTATAGAAGTAAGAAAACTTCATTATGGGGCTATATAAAACAAGGACAATATATTAACTAATAATGGCTGGTAAAGATTATTATAGTGTTCTAGGTGTTGATAAAGAGGCATCTTTTGATGCCATAAAGAAAGCCTATAGGTCTCTTGCGAAGAGATATCATCCTGATAAAAATCCAAATGATAAGTTCGCAGAAGAACGCTTCAAAGATATTCAAGAGGCATATAGCATATTAAGCGATCCCAATAGACGTGCAAACTATGATCGAATGATTGAAGCAGAAAAACGAGGTTATTATTTTGATAATGCTGGTGGTTTCTTCTCCGGATTTGATATTCGGACGGAAGGATCACAAGAGAGATTTGATGACTTTGGCAGGTTTAGTGATATATTTTCTCGGATTTTTGACAAGACAGAGCGTTCTCGCAATAAGACCAGACCTAAGCGAGGTGCAGACATCAATTATGAATTGACAATACCTTTTGAAAAAGCTATAATTGGTTGGGAAACAGTGATAAGTATAACAAGAGATGAAGAATGTCCAACTTGTCATGGTTCCGGTGTTCGTCCTGGAACGAATGTGCAAAAATGTCCCGATTGCGGAGGAAAAGGGAAAACTAAGTTTACACAAGGGAATCTCTCGGTCAATCAGATTTGTTCAAGATGTTATGGTCGTGGAACAATAACACATGTCTCCTGTGTAACTTGTAATGGTATAGGGTATATCCAGCAGGTCCGTCGTATACCAATAACCATACCACCAGGAACTGAAAATGGTATGAGAATACGTATTCCTAGTCAAGGAGAGCCTGGAGTATCAGGCGGTCCTAGGGGAGATTTATACATTATCCCAAAGGTAACGGAGCATAAATTTCTTAAACGTCAAGGTGACGACATTACTTGTGAAATAACGATTGATTTTATTCAGGCAATTTTAGGGGTTACGGTGATTGTGTCTACAATTGATGGCAAGGTTAAACTTAATGTTCCTGCGGGAACTCAACCGGGAACTGTTTTGAGGTTAAAAGGTAAGGGCGTTAAAAAGGTCAATGCAGATGGTAATGGCGATCAATTGGTTAAGGTAAATGTCTCTTTACCTAAAAACATAACTGATAGGCAAAGAGACTTACTTAAAAAATTTAGGGACGAATGAGGTTAACCAGAATATAGGAGTTGAATATGCCAAGACACAAAATACTTATTGTAGACGATGAGCCGGATATTGTTGAGACATTATCTTTTATGCTTCAAGCTAGGAATTTTGATGTTGTTACTGCCTCTGATGGACTTGAAGCATTGTCAAAGGTGAAAAGCGAGCATCCGGACCTAGTGCTTTTAGATATAATGATGCCCGGTATGGATGGTTATGATGTGTGCGTCAAACTTAAAACGGATAAGGAAACAAAAAATATACCAGTGGTTATGCTAACCGCAAGAGGTGAAAATGAAGCTGTGATAAGAGCTCATAAATCTGGTGCAAATGATTACATTGTCAAACCGTTTACTTTGCCGACGTTAATTAATAAGTTAAATAAACTTCTTTATAGGGCTTAAATATCCGGATTGAGATTGTCACAATTTGGTTATTTCTGCTAATACTTGATATAACTCCTTCATAGTTAAGGGTTTACTAATGATGCGATTTACATTTTGCGGGAATTCGCCCATAGCTTCCATTATATTTCCTAAGCCTGTTATCATAATTACTGGCGTTTCAGGTCTTATTTGCTTTATATAATAAGCCAATTTATCCCCATTCATATCAGGCATTGCCCTATCGGTTATCACAAGATCAAATTTCCCTGCCCTGAATTTTTCTAGTGCTTCATCGCCATTGCTTGCCAATTCAAACTTGTGTCCATCAGCAGATAAATATAAACTTAGCAGTTTTCGTATGGAATTTGAATCATCTACAACTAATACACTGAGAGTTCTATCAGGTTTTTCGAGTTTCGGTTCCTTCTCTTTTACAGGAGTAACTGTCGCTATTGGAAGACGAATAGTAAATTTTGTCCCTTTGCCTAATTCACTTTCCACATCAATTTTGCCGTCATGTCTTTGAATAGTCCCATAAACTATCGCCAAACCAAGTCCGGTTCCTGCATCTTTTTTTGTTGAGTAGTATAATTCAAAACAACGTCTTTTTGTCTCTTCTGTCATTCCAATTCCCGTATCAATAACCTCAATTACAACATCTCTTCCGTTATCCGCTCTTGTATTTATAAATATAGTTCCCCCTGATTTGAGCGCATCTATTGCATTGAAAATCAGGTTTGTAAACACCTCTCGCAATTCATTTTCTTTACCAAGAACAAATGGCACATCTTGAAAATCGGTTAGTATATCTATTTTAATTCCGTCTAATTGCGCCTGAGTTTTCCATTTGGGCTGAGTTATTAAGATAACTTGTTTGATCAGTTCGTTAATATTAACTGGTGTGAATTCTTCATTCTCGTCTCGTTTGCGGTAGAACAACTTCAATCGTTCAGTAAGTTCGCGTCCATCTTCCGCTGAATTTTTTATCATCTCTATATAAGATTTTATCGTTTCCTTATCATTTAAGACTTCAATATGATTTATTATATAATCGCTCAAGCCCAATATCACTGCCAAAATATCATTGAATCCGTGTGTGATCCCACTTGCCAGTTGTCCCATATCGCGAAGTCGTTCTTGTTGAATGATTTTTTGTTGAGTTTCTTTTAATTCTTTTAGGGCTTTTTCTAGAAGGATATTTGCGTCTCTTAATTTCTTTTCGGCTTTTCTGCGTTGCTCATCGGCCTCTTTTTGGTCAGTAATGTCAATTAAGCTTCCGATCAGGCAGTCTATACTTCCATTTTTCCTTATTGGTCTGCTAGAATTTCGGGCATAATGTATTTTTTGGCTTTTATCTATAATTCTAAATTCGTAAGGTTCTAAGTCATTTGAGTCGTCATTGAATATCTTATAAAACTTATCCAAAACGTAAGAACGATCCTCCGGATGGACAAATTGACTGAAATGCTGGTCTATGATCTCTGATGGTTTATATTGTGTATATTTTTCCACAACTGGACTAATATATGTGATATATCCATTCTTATCTAGCATATAGATAACTTCATTTAGATTTTCCACTAGCAAATGGTATTTTTCCTCTGATTCCCAGTAGGCTTGTAAGCTATCTCTATATTCTAATGCTTTGTTAATTCTATGGACTAGATTTTCATAGATATCCGGCGATTGTTTTTCTACGTAATCATAAGCACCTGCTCTCATTGCGCTGACGACATTTGAAGCGGTTCCATAGGCGGTAAGAATAATACATTGTAATAGTGGAGAAATTTGTTTTGCCGCTTTCAATACCTCAATTCCGCTTTCTTCTGATTCCATATACATATCTATAATAGCAACATCAAATTCTTCTGAATTAAGAATTTTGATGGCTTTTGATGAAGAATTAGCAGTTAGGACTTTATAGTCATTTGAAAGATAATCAGAAAGTTCTTCTAGTATTCCAATTTCATCATCAACAATTAATATCTTTCGCACGAATTCTTCGCTCCTCAGTTTATAGGAAGCAATATGAGAAATTTTGCTCCTTCGCCAAATTTGCCCACTTCTTTTATAGCTCCGCCATGCAATTGGACATCGGTTGATACGATCGCAAGCCCCTGACCGGTGCCAGATGCTCTGGTGCTAAAAAACGGATAGAAAATTCTCTCTTTATCATTATCAGACACTCCCTTGCCGTTATCACTGACCTCGATAGTGATAAATTCATCATCGGTTATAAATGATAAAGCTCTTTTTTCGTCTTTCGAGGCAAAGTCAGTTCTTATAACTATTTCCCCACCATTTTCAGTAAAATAAGTTGCATTTTGTATTAGTTCTTCAATAGCTCTTGATATTCTCTCTGCATCAAATTTTAAATTGGGTAAGTTTCTGTTTAATTCCAGTTTAAGTGAAACTTTGTCTCCGATCGTCATTCTCATATCATCTATGACTTTCTCTAAAATGGAGTTGATATCTCCTTGTGATAGGTTTAACTCATTTGGACGGATATAGTCTTTTATGGATCTGATAATGGCATCAGCCTCCTTCATCCGTTCATCAAGTCTTTTTGTCAGTTCTAAAATCTTCTCATCGTTTAGTTTGCCAGAATTTTGTAACTGTTTTATCTGAGCGATAGGTCCTTTAAGTGCAAAAAGTGCGTTGCCTATTTTATGTGCCGCTCTGAATGATATCTCCTTCCATGTTTCGCTTTTGGCAAGCTTTGTGGCTAAATAGACTGTTTCCAAAACGATGCCCATACTAGCTGCCAATGTTTCGGCAAACTTCGAATCGTCAGCAAAGAAATCCTCATTATCCTCTTTATCAAAAAGCACCATCAGACCTATTAATTTATCAGCAAATTTTATTGGACATGCCATACCTTTTTGAGAAACTAGTCCATCAGTAAAATAAAAGATCGGGTCATCTTTTATATTATTGTTAATAACAGTTTTACCAGTTTTTATAGTTTCAGCAATAAATCCATTGTTATCAATCCTCGATATTGAACTTAGCTTAATGTATCTGCCTTTTCCTATTAACTCGTCTGATAGTGCAAATTCCCTTATATATTCATCATCAAGAAATATAAATAGTTTAGATGGTTTGATATTAGTATCTAACATATTTTGAATATTTATTAAAATTTCTCTTTGGTTTATCTTTCCACCTGCTTTTTTGACGAAATCGTATAGTAATGTCAGTTCGTTCTGGTAATCGACCGAATTTTCTATTATCTGTGCTATCTCCTTGCTTGAGTCTATAATTTCACCAAACATTGCATAGATCAATTTCTCTATTTGTATAAGTTGAGGTCTTGACAAGATCCTGATGTCCCCAATCAAATTCTCAGATAGATCAGGTTGTTCACACAAAAATAATGGAGAAAGGAACAAAACTCCAATTAGAACCTCAGAAAAAGTTTCCTTAGTTATATCCTGAACAATCAATGGATATCCAATGGTCACAAGACCAGCATGACACTCTTGGATATAAGGCATTTGGTAATTTTTGATATAATCGACGATCGTGCTATAATGTTCAGAACAGGCAAAATTATTCTCCCTTGTATTTTCACAAAATTGATGGCGCCAAGGCGATTGATAAACCAGATTTCCGTATGAATCAAAAAGAGAAATTGTAACACCTAAGACACTTGAAAATGTGTCTATAATTGGGCGTGACTTGCGAAAAATAAGGTTTTCTGTAAAACGTATTTTTTTCTGATTTAAATTTAATTTCATCATTTTAGGTATTTATTGACAACACTCAAAAGGTCTTCTGAATTAAAAGGTTTAGTAAGATACTCATTAGCACCAGCTTCAATGCTTTCAGGTATTCCTTCGGATTCTGACATAACTGTCAGTATGATAACTGGAATATCTCTGGTTGACAGGTTATTACGGAGTTCTTTGCATATATCTGCTCCAGCATATGGACTAAAAAGTCCAGCGGATTCTACATTTTTAGGCATTCTCATATCTAAAATAGCAAGATCAGGATGCTTTTCTATTGCAATTTTTATCGCGTCTTCTACATTCATAGCGGAGACCACTTCACAAGGAATATCCCTTAATATCCATTCTAATGTATAAAGAACATGCAGATCGTCATCTGCGATTAAAACAAGGGGGAGTCTATCTTTTAAGTCTTTTTTAGAATCCGATTCATTTTCGATGTCCATCAAGCGATCTCCTTTTTGGGCAAATCAAAGGTAAATGTTGTTCCTTCGTTTAATTTGCTTTCAACGGTTATCTTTCCGTGATGTTCTTCTACAAGCTGTTTTACTATATATAATCCAATTCCCAGTCCACCACGTTGTCCTGGCTTGTCCTCATCTCCTGAGTGGTATGGTTCAAAAATATGTTGTAAAGCTGTCTCTGATATTCCTATTCCATTGTCCTTTACTTTTATTCTGATGAAATCATTATAATCCTCGATGCTTGCCAGCACAAAGCCCCCGTTTGGAGTATATTTCACGGCATTATCAAGTAGGTTGACCAGAATTTGTATAAGTGAATCCTTATCTGCGATCACCCTTGCATCTTTCACATATTCTTGGAGTTGCATATCAATACCTTTGAGCTTAGCAATAGGAGTGCAAAAGTCTATTGCAGTTTTCAAGATATTGGATACGTTAACAGGTTCTTTGGTCAAAACAAGCCTTTTACCGAGTATTTTTGAAAAAGTTAATATCTTATCTACTAAACGCACGTATCGCCACATCTCTTGATGGGATAATCTAGCGAATTCTCTTTCTTTTTCGGATATGCTAGTTGAGCGATTAACAAGATGATCCAAAAATGCTATAATATGTGTAAGCGGAGTTTTTAACTCATGCGCGAGATTTCTAATCAATTCATCTTTATCCGTAGCAGCTTTCTTCAACTCCTCAATTAGATGTGCATTTTCAATGCTTACTGCGACTTGACTTACAAAAGTGCTTAATATTGATGCTGTGACATATTTAGAGAGCATAGCCAATATTTGCTCATGTTCTTCTGTAAAATGATTTAACTCTTCGGACAGAATATCTAAAACGCCAATAGGAATGTTCTCAGCAACTAATGGGACTGCTAATTCAGACCGCATATTTGAAAATGTCCCTGTGTAATCTGGATCACTGTGAATATTGCCGATACGTTCTATTCTTCGTTTGCTTAGTGCCCTATTGATGATACCTTTTTCCTCTGATATTTCTATATAGTTAAAATCTTTCTTTTTATAAGTTATTAATGATCTTTTTGATTCATCCCAAAGAAATAAATGACCCATACTAGCTTCGGTCAACTCTACAACGCGATCAGCGACAAAATTCATAATCAATCCTATATCTTTATATCTGCTGATCGCAATTGCTATATCATTAGTGATCTTCATCTGCTCTATTGAACGACGAAGGGAATATTCTTTATCTGCTAACTGCGAGATAATATTAGCGGTTGCGGAAATTAATCTCTTAGCGGAATTTATCTTTTCCGTTGACGGAACAGGAAGCGTAAGTATATTTTCAATAAGTGTGTTCGTGGCCTTGGTATCTAGATTAAATTCATGCGCATAATCTTGTATCTGTGTTATGTTTATGCCCGATGAATTTTTTATTTCTGCTAAAATAACAGCGATCGGTTTTCGGTCAACAATTATAGGAGAACCGAATACAGTTATCATTGGGAGACATTCATAAATTAACGATCCATTTTTATCGCTAAAAATATGAGTGACAATTGTTTCTAAATCTCTAACTTCACATTGTCCACATTTCTCTATTTTATTTTTAATTAAACTATCGCAGATCTGGCGATAATGATGTTGCTCACCTAGAATATAAGTTCCGTCATCTTTCAATATATATACAGGAATTTCTAGAACTTGCGTAATACTATCAAGATGTTCCTGTATCAGTGGCGTATCAACCAACTGATCAATCTGAATAGTTACAGCCATTGTTCTACCCTTTTGGTTGATTGGTAATTGATTGGCTTAATAGTTGTTCAATTGTTTCCCTGAGTTCATTTTGATTAAATGGTTTTGTAAAGTATGCTTCCGCTCCAACTTCTATGGCTTTTGATTTGTCCTGTTCAGAACGATTGGTCATAATTATAACAGGTATATTTCTAGTTGTTGGATTAGATTTTATATATTTGCAAATCTCAAAACCTTCATTGAACCCAGTAGGGGGCATCATCACATCTAGAATAATAAGATCAAAAGATTCTTTTTCAGTCATCACACGAGCAGAGAATCCATCTTGCACTTTAACTATATCATAATCTTCGCCAAAAATGAATTCAAAAGCATACAAAAAAGATGGATCATTGTCAGCAATCAATATTTTTGTTCTTTTGTCACTCATTTAATAAATCCCTCAATAATTAAATTTAAATAGTTTGGACTTTTTCTTTCAACAACTTTTGACTGTTTATTGGCAAGAAAAAGGTAAATCTACTTCCTTTGCCTAGATGACTTTCAACGAAAATTTTTCCGCCATGTGCTTCGACGATAAATTTCACTATTGAAAGTCCCAAACCAGCGCCGCCTTCTCCGGTTTGTTCAATGTTTTCCGCACGAAAAAATTTGTCAAATACTAATTTTTGCTCCTTTCTGGACATTCCTATACCCGTATCTGAAACACTTATATAAACAAATCTGTCGTCATAAGACGTCTCAACGAGTATATTACCGCCCGATTTGGTATATTTAATGCCATTGACGACAAGATTAATAAGGACCTGTTTAATTAGATCGCCATCAGCCCAGATGGTTAGGTCATCATCGTTTGATTTATATGCAAGTTTAATGCCTTTTTGTTCTGCTCCTTTCTGAAAAATCATTATAACATCATTTATGATGTCATTCAATACGACAGGTGATTTTATTACTTTTATAGATTCTATATTGCTTAATTCAAGATTTGTTAAAAGGTAAAGATTATTGATCATATTTTTATAACGTTCAATTTCATAATTTATGACTTTTAGTGCTTCTTTTATCTTTGGTTCTGGCGCAATTTTATTTTCCAGCCCATTGACTAACATCTGTATTGGTGCCAATGGGGATTTTAGTTCATGAGCTAGATTTACAATATATTCCAATCTTTGTTGATTTGTCGCCTCCAAATCCAATATGTTCATTATTTGGTAATTAAATCCCAAAAACATAACCAGTGAAAACGGGAAGACACCGAATTGCATAGCAATAAAGGCTACATCCAATGCAGGGGCGGGAATTAATAGACATATCCCGATAAACAAACGCTTGATTATCTTCCAACGATCTGGCTGTATTAACTGATATGAATTTCGCAGATGAAAAACTGCATACAAAATAAGTAATACATAAAATATCGGAAACCCAAACACTAAAATATCGTTTTTCGGATAAAACCTATAGGCAAATTGGTTGTTAATATAACGGTCTACCAGTTCGTTATTGGTCGCATGGAAAATTGAGATAAATATAAACATTGTAGGGATGATATATAATAACCGAAAAAATTTCGTTTGTATGCCTGCGAATGTCAAAAAGAAGTCAAGCAGGATTACAGCACAAAAAGTCCCAGTCACTATCAAAACAGAGGCGAAACTAACAATGAAGTCGTTGTTGAAACCGAAAAGTAGATATATGCCAAAACAATAGATACTATATGTTAAACATAACCGTATGAATTTTTTTGTTGCTAAATTTCTTTTGGACTTTCTATGTACAAAATAAGCGATGAAAAGATAAATGATACAGATGGCAATCGCAGAAATACTATATATATTCTGGTCTTTGGTGTGTAAATTGATTAACATACTTGATACCAATATTGTATTTGAGATTTCGATTTTTATTTGTCAAGAAATTTTCCTAATATCAGACAGGAGTTCTTTCCAGTAAACGCAAAGGAATTAGAAAGAAAAAACTGTATTTTTCTATGCTGTGGTTTATTGGGGATATAATTCAAATCACATTCTGGATCAAATATCTTATAATTAATAGTCGGCGGAAGGAAGCCACATTCCATGCCCAGCAGAGTAGCAGCAATGCCCATGGCAGATGCAGACCCAAGAGAATGCCCTATTTGTGACTTTATTGAGCTAATAGCAAATTTATCAGAAAAAGCGTGTTTTCCAAACACCATTTTTGAAATTAATGTCTCTGTCTTGTCATTAAGTGGGGTTGAACTGCCATGTGCATTAACATATTCTATATCTGATGGAGAAAGTTTTGCGTCTTCCAGAGCAAGATAAATAGCCCGTGAAGCAGATAATCCATCAGGAGCAGGTTTGACTATGTGATAACAATCATTCGTTGAGCCATACCCAAGCACTTCTGCATAAATATGGGCTTCCCGCCTAAGTGCGTGATTAAGTTCCTCCATAACAAAAATGGCAGCGCCCTCTCCAATAACGAAGCCATCTCGTTCTTTATCAAATGGACGAGAAGCCTCTTGTGGTTCATCATTTCTTGTTGATAACGCCCTGAGAGCAGAGAAAGCGGTTATCGTCAAAGGAGTTATAGCTGCGTCCGATCCACCAGTAATTATTATATCCGCTTCTCCACTGCGAATAAATCTAAAAGCTGAGCCAATTGCATCATTAGAAGATGAACAGCCTGTTGATATTGTATGACTCAGTCCCTTAAAGCCGAATCTCATTGATATAGCACCAGAACATGCGCCTGCAAAAACAATAATCCCAGAATATGGGCTAACGCGCTTTCTTCCCTGAGTGATATATACATAGCATTGTTCGGATGCAAATTCCATACCATTAGTACCCGCACCGATGACAACTGCTATCCTTTCTACGTTTTCTTCATCAAGATTTAAACCCGCATCTTCCAATGCCATCTGTGTCCCCGCTATTGCAAATTGACTAGCCCTTGCCGTATGGGATAAGGTCTTGTTATCCATATACTTGCTTGGGACGAAATCCGTTACCTCGCCTGCCATCTGTGATGGCAAATCAGAAGGATCAAAAGAAGTTATACGGCGAACACCATTCTTAGAACCTAGAAGCCCTTCCAAAAATGCTTTTTTACCTATCCCGATCGGCGATACAACACCGATCCCTGTGATCACTGCTCTATATCCTTCAACTTTACGAGGTCGTAATATATTGACCGTCTCTATTTTTTTCTCCGTCTGATGCGACAAATCAGATTTTGCCCCTTTTATAACACTTCCTTCTCTTAATTGCTTGGTTAATAACGGTTCAAGCAAAGAATCTATTAAATTTAACGCTAATTGCAATTGATCACGCTTGATCGGGTTTTTGTGACGAAGTTTATTGATTAGTTCAAGTCCTTTGTCAGAAGGTAATTGAAATTCATCAATATATTTTATGAATTCATCTATGTCAAAGTCATCACATATTATTGGTATGCTTGTTGCAACAATTTGATGTGACAATCTGATGGTAAGATAGGTCAATCCCGAATGACAATGTAATATTTGAGGTTTATTTGATTGGCTATTATAAGAGCTTAAATGGCAATTTGAACATTTTTCTCTCATTATAGGAAAATCTTGTAGCCAATGACAAAATTCAGGATAGTTTTCATTGACGATGAACCTATCCGAATTTGCGAAGAATAAACTTTTACCTATTAATTCACTAAGAATAGTCTGTGATTTTTTCCAATTTTCATCGCTAAGAATAGTATCTAGTAGGTCGTTAGCAAAGAATGTGTTATCAAACTCTTTCAATTCATAAACCATGAGAATTCTCCATCATATAGTCGTTTGATAGATTATCGGATAAGATAGATTGTTAGGTAGAACAAGTTGGTGAATTTTATTAGATAAGATAATCCTTCATAGTTAATACCAATTAAGCATAAAATTTTAGAAATGTTTTGTCAACAAGATAAGTAAAAGTCAATATTCAAGGGGAAATGACAGATTTTTACCGTTGTGATGTATTTATTGTCAAATTATTGACATACTGAAAAACGTTTTTCCCAATTGAAATAAAAATTTATTTAATGTAGAATTTATTTTAAGCTAAATTCTGCTTTGTCAATTAAGTAGATAATAGAAAAGTTGCAAGGGAGGAAAAATATGTTATCCGATGAGGAAAAAAGGCTAATATATGAGGGGGAGATTGAAAAACAGAAAAAAGAAGAATTAAGCGAAAGTAAAGATGAAAAGGTAGATCAGCCTGATAAAAAAAATAAAAATATAAGAAAGGTGGATTATTACATAATCATATTATTATTGATCATACTTATTTTAACGGCTGGATTTTATGTTGTGTTTTATTATTACCAAACAATCCCTGTTGCGTCATCAACAACTGTTCCGCCATCCACTAGCTATACTGCCCCAACTGTCCAAAGCAATCCTGTCATTCAAACATCTAGCGATGGATATAAGCTAAAATTGTTAGAATGGCACTGGGTGATAGAACAAGGCTATGCTATCGTTGAAGGCGAAGTGCAAAATATATCATCTGTTCCTCTTACGAATGTCAACGCTGTTGTCTCTTTTTATGATTCTAACAAAAGGCTTATTAAATCAGCAGAGAATATAATAGCATACAGCCCTATCCTTGCCGGTCAAATATCGTTATTTAGAGTGAAGACTATATATAGTCCAGATATTGCTGATGCAAGCATTGATTTTAAGTATCTGAACGGTGAAAGTATCCCAGTTCAACAACTTTTCCAAACAGGTGGAATGTAACTGGTTTCTGATTTTCAATGGGAAAGAACACTTATGGAAAAAATTTATATGAAAAAAGCAGAAAAAAACAAAGAACTTATACATAAACTGAATCATTACCTAGCGATGTTATATGGTAATATTGAAATCTCATTATTGTCAACGCAAAACAAAGAACTCTTTGGTGAAAACGTGGATATAGTTGAGCTTCTATCCGAAGCCTATGAAACAAGAGATAAGGTAAAGGCGATTATTGACAAGATCTCTGAAAATATAGATGAAAATTCATAATAAACTCCGATTAAATGCCAAAGTATAAAAAAACTGATGGTTTGAAAAGTAATTCTATTAAGGGAATTTTGATCGATTATGGAGAAAGTTAATACAGTAATCTTGATCGTTGAGGACGATAAGATTGAACGCAGAAATATGGGCTTAATGCTGTCAAGTCAGGGATATAATCTGGCATTTGCGTCTGATGGAAATGAGGCTATAAAAAAGTCAAAAGAACTCAAACCTGACATAATTTTATTAGATGTTATGCTACCTGATATAGACGGCTTTGAGGTATGTGAATGTATACGTTCGGATGAGATACTATCTGAGGTCCCAATTATAATGATTACTGGTCTAGGTGACAGGGAGTCTCGCTTAAAAGGCATCATCAGTGGTGCAGATGATTTTATCTCTAAGCCTTTTGACAAGGCAGAACTGCTAGCACGCATTCAAACTATCGCTAGGCTCAATCGCTACCGACATCTGTTGACAATTAACACAGAACTACAAAAAGAAATCTCTAATCTATCAACTTTATGCGATATTTTAGGTTTATTAAATTCTTCTTTAGATGTCAATTCTACCCTGAAATTCATTCCCCAAAAGATCAAAGATTTGGTCAATGCAAAGGAAGTTTCAATATTCCTGAAAGATGGTCAGAGAAACAAATCTCATTTTCTAACCTTTGCATCGAAAGAAGATGAAAACCAAATAAGCAGATATGATGTTCCAATTGATCTGGAAACCGCTGAAAAGGTGATCTCTGCACAGGAAATTTCGATAGTGCAAGATTATAGGATCGCTGACGAGACAAGCAGTATCTCTGAGGAGAGTATTTTATATATACCATTTACGAGCAAGAGATATGACCCATTTGGCGTCCTTGAAGTCGTCATTGAAAAGCCCAAAGAGCTTACACAAAGGGAAATAGAGATCCTAAGGACTATATCGGACAATATAGCCTCTTCCATTGAAAGATCAAACCTATACAACGATCTTAGAAAGGCAGAGTCAATATTAAGGCTTCAAAATGCAGAACTAAGGCAAGCGATAAAAAGTAAATATAGCTTCGATAACATAATAGGTTCAAATAAAAAACTTATCAATGTGATAAAAACCGCAGAGCAGGTCGCATTGACAGATTCCACAGTGCTAATATATGGTGAGACAGGAACTGGAAAAGAACTGTTAGCAAGGGCAATCCATAGTAGTAGCCTCCGATCATCAGGTAATTTCGTCCCCGTAAACTGCGGAGCTATACCAAAAGACTTGCTTGAAAGCGAACTGTTTGGACATGAAAAAGGCTCATTTACCGGCGCTACTGCAAGACGTATAGGACGTTTTGAATCTGCTGAAAATGGAACGATATTCTTGGACGAGATAGGGGATATGTCACCTGATCTCCAAGTGAAACTGCTCCGTGTGCTTCAGGAAAACGTCATCCAAAGGCTTGGAAGCAATGAAGAAATTCAAGTAAATGTAAGAGTAATTGCCGCTACAAATCAAGACCTAAATCAATTAGTCCTCAAAGGTAGCTTTCGGCAGGACCTATACTACCGTCTAAAAGTCTTTGAGCTAAGATTGCCTGCACTAAGAGAAAGAATTGACGATATCCCTCTACTGGTCGATCATTTTATCAGACATTTTAATGAAAGGCTTAATAAAAATATAACTGGCATAGAAGAAGATGCCCTGAAAGCTTTGTGTAATTATGATTACCCGGGAAATATAAGAGAGCTACAAAATATTATTCAAAGGGCTATGATCTTATGTAAATCTAATACAATATCCATTGACGTCCTGCCAGATGATATTGTAAATGCTAACATCAGTTCAGCGATGATCATCAACGATGAAAGCCTGCAAATACCAACAAATAACGATGAGCTTAAATCTGCAAAAATCGATATCCAAAATAAATTAGAAAAGGCATTTTTAATAAAACTGCTCTCAGACTGTAAAGGAAACGTATCCCTAGCTTCTAGGAAGGCGAAGATCAATCGTTCATGGTTAACAGAGATGATCGGAAAACATAACATACAACTAAAAGATTTTAAGTATAATAATTGACTTGTATAACCAACAACTGTTGTTTTCTACCAACAACTTTTATTATAGAATAGATTGGTCTATATCGAACAGTAAATTAACAACGTGGATTGTTGAATTTAAGCATATTTTTATAACTAGTATCAAATAGTGAAAAGATGATCAAGGCAAGCATAAACTTATCGCTGACAGTTTTTATCGATTATCGGATGATCCGTTATAATTTAATGGCTAGAAAATGTTGAGATAAATGCTTTTTTCGTCTTTGGCATATTACTTGCTCAAAAAATTTTTCGGGTTTTGAAAAAAAGCTAAAGTTTTTGTGAAAGTATGACGATATATAAAATGGGGAAGTCTATCAAGTGAATTTTTTTACTTAAATCTAACCATCGTGAGCAGGTAATATAAAAAGATGAAAGTGTTCATAAACAAGATAACGTTTTCAATGTTACTTGCCTTAATCTTAGTTCCAGTAGGGAAGTTATATTCCGCTGAGATTAAAGATGTTCGTTTCAGTTCTGAACCCACAAAAACAAGAGTAGTCTTTGAGCTAGATGAAAGCGCTCAGTATAAATCTCAGTATGTTGATAACAACATAACTTTGAGTATATCAAAGGCAAAATTGACCGAGCCAAGCAGGTCTTTTGAGCTAAAAAATGGGCTAGTTAAAGATTTATTTCTCAAACAATCAAATGATGACACAGATGCGAAAATCTCTCTTGAGAAGAATGCTAAATACAAAATTTTCACTCTTGGATCGCCTGAACGTATTGTTATAGATATATCACCAGTTATGGATATATCGTCAACGGAGACAGCAGTAGCTAATGCGTCTATCATAACACCGATAAAACCTCCAAGACCGACTAAATCAGTCCCGGTAGAGAACCTGATAGAGCCAGAGGTTGTTGAGATCACGCCATCAGAGATGGAAACAGACGCAGGAATCGTTGACGAGAACAAATTGATAGACAAAGGGGTAGAAAACGCCAGTCCAGAAGGTATTACCATTACATCAGCAGAAGAGTTAAACGATGAAAAACCAACATGGTCATTTATTTCAAAATTTGAAACGCTCATAAATAAATTACCAGAAGTAAGCTATCATTTACTTTTTCTATATGCCTTTGATCTTATGGTCCTTGTGATCATAATATCTATGGGGCTTAAATTAAGGACAACATATAGGTTTTTCAGGTATATTAAATCTATCTTATCATCGCAGAACAAAGAGCCTGTTTTGGCTACAATATCAGATAGCATAATAAAGGAGAAAGCAAGACTAGAAAAAGAGGAAAGAAAGGAACAAAAAGATATACCTATCAGCGGTAAGATAGAAAAAATTGTTCCCAAGCGATATGAGACGTCCAATGGCAAACCTAAGATATTAGTTATAGACGACAAGGAGGTTACCTATAATCTGACATATCTTGTATCACAGGCAAATGGATATGAGACTATTTATGCGGTTAATGCAGAAGAAGGTCTGATAAAAGCATTGGGCGAAAATCCCGATATGATCCTAATTGATTCTAGCTCGCCGACTGTAAATGCAGTTGAGCTATGCGCCAAATTGAAGGCAGATAAAGATACAAAGAAAATATCAATAGTAATGCTTTTGGGAGAAGGCACTAGTGAAGCAATCCTCAAAGCACGTGAAGCAGGAGCGGATGATTATCTAGTTAAACCCTTCACAAGAAGGCAGTTGCTAGAAAAAATGAATAAATTTCTTGAAGGTAATAAATACTAAAGTTTGGACAATTTCACTTTCAAAATTGAATAAAATCGTTTATCCTCTAATATATAAAAAAC
>FWPV01008043.1_pt1 | contig 18703 bp, 19 predicted proteins | sample 2228371 | NCBI WGS metagenome assembly FWPV01 (sample SAMEA103939776, study PRJEB20133) | metagenome
ATTTTATTTCTGAGCAAAAAATGCCTTCATTTCCAAAAGATATATTCCGATCTATTACTCCTATTTTCTTAACATTCTTTGCTACTCTTCTTATTTCTTCCTTCGGAAAAGGTCTAAATACACGGACCCTAACAAGCCCAACTTTCTTGCCTGAATCTCTCATTGAGTCGATAACATCCTTAGCTGTGCTAGCTATTGTTCCTGATGTCATTATCAAAGTTTCAGCGGAATCACATCTATATTCTTCAATAACACCGTATTTTCTTCCAAACCTTTCATAGAATTCTTCATCTACTTCAGCAATAACTGATTTAGCCAATTCCATAGCGGAATTCATCTTATATCGCATCTCATAATACCAGTCCGGGAAGATCATTGCACCAAATGTTTTAGGGTTATCAGGATCAAGCTTATATTCCGGGTTATATTGTGGAAGAAATGCATCAACCTCATCTTGCTCTGGAATATCGACAATTTCATAAGTATGAGATAAAGAAAAGCCATCCAGGCATATAATGGCAGGTAGTAGAACTTTCTCTGCTACTTTGTATGCCTGAATAACAGTGTCTAAGACTTCCTGATTACTTTCACAATAAAATTGCATCCAGCCAGTATCTCTCTGCGAAAGGCTATCATTCTGCTCTGCCCAGATATTCCATCCTGGTGCCATAGCTCTATTTACATTTGTCATAACTATCGGCAAACGAGCACCAGCAGCCCAATGAAGCATTTCATGCATAAGAGCCAAGCCATGAGATGAAGTAGCAGTAAAAGCCCTTGCTCCAGCAGATGATGCACCTATACAAGCTGCCATTGCAGAATGCTCTGATTCAACCTTAATAAACTCAGCCTTCATTTCTCCGCTTGCAACCAGCTCAGAGATTTTTTCCACAGTTTGTGTTTGTGGAGTTATAGGATATGCAGCAACAACTTCTACTCGAGCTAGTTTCGCACCATAAGCGGCGGCATGATTACCCATCATCACTTTTTTCATGAGTTATTTCCCTTCTGTTACCATTTCTATCGCTTTTTTGGGACATTCTTCCGCACAAATTCCACATCCCTTACAGTAATCAAGGTCTATCAATGGTTTATTATCCTTTATCCTTATACTTATATCAGGACAAAACTTCCAGCAGACCATGCAGGAAACGCATTTCTCATAATCTATAACAGGTCTTTGTGATCTCCAACCACCAGTCTTATTAATCAACATCGAACCTGTTGAAACTACCATATCTGGCAGATCATCTATATCTTCAAGTTTTATTTCTTTAGACATCTAACTGTATAATTCACCCGCTTTCATATAGGCTTCCTCTGCTGCTTCTGCATTTTCTTTTGGCTTAGCAGGAGCAAATTCCATTATAGTTTCTAATAATGAATTAAGACCAATCTCTTTGGATATATATGCAAAAGCACCAAGTATCGCTGTATTAACGATGGGAGCCGTTGGAATACCAAGCTTATGCTTAAGTGCTATTGAAGTTACATCGATTGTAAAAACTTTTGCGCTAGAATTAAAATTAAAATCTTCACTTTTTTTATCACTATTAATTAATATAATTCCTGTAGGTTTTATTCCATCGGCAACATTAACCACATTTGCAAGATCAGAATCCAGCACGATCACATAATCAGGGTTATATATTTGTGATCTGTTTCTTATAGGTTTATCGTCTATCCTTGTATAAGCCATTACTGGGGCACCTCTACGTTCTGCTCCAATGAGTAGAAAAGATTGAACGTAGCGTCCTTCAAGAAACGCTGAATTAGCAAGGATATTAGAAGCTGAAACGGCTCCCTGTCCTCCTCTTCCATGAAATCTTATTTCTTTCATTATAGCCCCTAAAAACTTTCCTTATATTTATTTAGCTTGTTCTATCATTTCCCGTGCATGTGCTATTGTAACATCCGTTATCTTTTCACCAGCTAGCATTCTGGCTATTTCACTTACAACTTCATCATCGTTAAGTTTTTGCACCTCAACTACTGTTCGTTCACCAATAGTCCTTTTTTGGACACGACAATGAGAATCAGCCATGCTTGCTATTTGTGGCAAATGTGTAATACATATTACCTGCCTTGATTTTGAAAGCTCCTTTAACTTTTTACCAACAACCTCAGCGATCCTTCCTCCTATACCAGTATCTATTTCATCAAAGATCATAGTATTGGGTGAGATGGATGTTCCCGTAGCAAGAACAGCTTTCAATGCAAGCATGATCCTTGATATTTCTCCTCCAGAAGCAATTTTGGTTAAAGGTTTCAGCTCTTCACCAACATTAGGTGAAATAAGAAATTCAGCTTGATCAATACCATCAGAGCTAAATTGATATTTTTCACCATTATCTTCAATATATATTCCTTCTGTATCGACAAGCTCATTTTGTGTTAATTGAACTTCAAACACAGTCCTGGGCATACCTAGATCGTTAAGCTCTTTTTCTACTAGCTTTTTTAACTTTTCTGCATAATATTTTCTTTGCTTTGAAAGCTCAAGAGCAACCTCACAAGCTTTATTTCGTGTCTCTTGAATATCCTTTTTTATATTATCAATCTTTGTGGAACTAAGGAAAATATCTTCCAGATCCTGCTTTATTTTGTTTTTATAAGCAATAAGCCCGCTTACAGAATCTCTTAAATATTTTCTTTTTAATCTATATATAAGGTCTAATCTGGATTCTATTTCTGATAATCTACGAGGATTAAATTCTACATTATCACGATAGTCTAGCATATAACGAGAAATATCCTCCAGATCATATATAGCATTCTCAAACCGAGATTGAATTTCAGCCATTTGTGGGTCTATTTGCTGAAGTTTACTAAAATCGATCTTTATTGATTTTAGTATGTCCAATACCGGTGTAAAATTTGGTTTTTCACTACCATATAGCCTTTCATAGATATCATTTGAAAGCTCAAAAATTTGCTCTGCATTATTCAATATCTGACGTTCTCTGAGCAACTTTTCTTCTTCATCTTCAGCAAGCTTAGCAGATTCTAGTTCTTTTAGTTGAAATTCAAGAAGTTCTTTCTGGCGAAGCTTTTCATCTCGTTCGCGTAATAATTGCTGATATTCCATCTGTTGTTTTTGCATAAGATCATACAGTTGTTCCGCCTTTCTTCGATACATTCTAAGACCCCCAAAATCATCCAGGAATTCCAGATGTTTTTCTTTGCGAAACAATGTCTGATGTTCATGCTGACCATGAATATCTATTAGATAATTGCCTATTTCGCGAAGCACATTGGTTGTTGCAGATTTGTCATTTATCCAACACCTGCTTCTGCCATTTTGAGAAACTTCTCTTGATATTATTAAATGGTTATTATCATCATCATTCTGAAGGTCAGTTTCTGATAAAATGTTATTGACCTGTGGACTATTAGATATATCAACGTCCACTCTGATAACAGCATTATCTGCACCTGTTCTTACAATTTCGGATGATGCTCGCTCACCCAAAATTAAACCTATAGCACCGATAATTATTGATTTTCCTGCTCCGGTTTCTCCGGTCATAATATTAAGACCTTTGGAAAAGCTAATCTTTACTTTATCAATTAGAGCATAATTGCGAATATCTAATTCAACAAGCATAAGACTTACTCTGGATTTTTTATTGTTTCACCCCACTTAAGCTTAGTTCTAAGAACTTCATAGTAACTTCGTTTTCGTGATCTGATAAGCTTAATTGTTTCTTCTGCCTTTTCTATTTCAACCTTAGAATCTGGCTCAAGATTTACTGCTTCCTGTCCGTCTAATGCCAGCAAAATATTGGAATGAAGCGATTTAACGATTATTGAAATTTTTGAATCACCGGGAACGATCTGAGGGCGAAACGTAAGTGTATGAGGACAAATATATGTTAAAATAAAAACACTCAGGGTAGGACATACTATAGGTCCGCCTGCTGAAAGTGAATAAGCTGTTCCTCCACTCGGTGTTGAAACTATTAATCCATCACCATTGAAGGTTGCCATGTATTCATCGTTAATATATGATTCTAACCATATTATTCTTGAAAAAGCACCCTTATTTATTACAGCTTCATTGAGAGCAACACCTTCAAACTCAATATCTCTCGAATTATGTTTATAAACCCTGGCTCTAAGCATCATGCGCTCATCAATTTGAAAATCACCTTCAAGAACTTTTCCAAGCTCAGGATAAAGTTCATCTAAGGTAACCTCAGTTAAAAAGCCTAAACCGCCCATATTTACTGGTAAGATAGGAAGTTCCGATACACCTGGGACATGCGAAACACTTAAAACAGTGCCATCACCACCAAAAATAATAAGACAATCTGCATGCTTTATAAGTTCCGAGATGCTTAAAACTATGCAGTTACATGAACCATAGAATTCCGCATATTCATCAGTAATTAAAGGTTTTATACCTTTCTCTATTAACCATTCTGCTACCTTTGATGTTACTTCAATAACACCGGGTTTTGTTATGTTAGCTATTATTCCAATGGATTTTATTTTTTTATACATTTTAGTAAAAAAACTTTATAATTTCCGCTGTCCCATAAGTAGCAATACTTACGATTATCCCTGCAATTAAAACACCGCAAATAATTGAGAAAACAGCATGCCTTAACCTCATTCCTGATAAAAAAGCAGCCACAATACCCGTCCATGCCCCTGTAACAGGCAAAGGAATAGCAACAAATATCATTAAACCAAAAAATAGACCATATTTCAATATGCCTCTCTCTGTTCTTTGCCTGGTGCGATTAAATAGCCACTCAAAGAAACGGTTAAATAAAGGTGAACGTTTTATTAACCATTTGGATACCGGATCAAGAAGTAATAAAACGGGAATAACTGGAATCATATTGCCCAATACAGCAAATACATAAGACCTCCACCACACAAGTTTAAGTGCAAACCCAACTGGTATGCCTCCACGTAATTCAAAAATGGGAAGTGTAGATACAAGAAGAACAATTAGTTCTATAGGGACACCATGCAAACTAAGCCAATGAACCAAACTTTCTCGCAATACCATCTCCTTTTAGAAATCAATTTGCAAGTCAATATCCTTTACCCAGCTTGATAATTCACGCATCATGGCATAATCAGTCAAGTCAAGATGGAGAGGAGTAACTGAGACTCTGCCATTATGAAGTGCGGAAAGGTCAGTATTTGAGCGATCATTGCATTTTTGAAATACACCACCGACCCAATAATATTCTTTGCCTCTAGGATCAAGACGGTTGTGTATCTCAATATCATAAGTGGCGTTGCAATGTCTGGTAATTTCGATACCATCTATTTCAGAAAGGGGCATATTTGGCACATTTATATTCAAAAGAGTTCCATCGGGAAGCTTACGGTCTATTACGAATTTAGCCAAAACTGATGCTATTTGAGCCGCAGAATCATACCATATTTCACCACTTCTACTACTATCAATAGATATGGATACCGCCATTGAAGGTATTCCAAACATAGTTCCAGTAATTGCTGCACCAACGGTTCCTGAATGGTATATATCATATCCTATATTTTGTCCATCATTTATTCCTGAGACAATGAGGTCTGGAGGTGTTTCCATCAATTTATAAACAGCAAGCTCAACACAATCCGTTGGCATTCCATTTACAGAAAAGACCCTCTTATCCAGTCGCTCACACCTCAAGGGTCTGTCAAGAGTTATTGAAAGCCCGACACCACTTCTTTGCCGATCAGGCGCAACAATAAATACGGTCCCAAGTTTTTTGAGCGTTTCTGCAAGGATTTTCAGTCCTTTTGAATTTATTCCATCATCATTAGTAACCAAAATGTTCACCAACGCAGGCTCCTGAAAACTAAACGAATAAAACGATAGGTATCAACTAACGGATTAATTTTGCTTTTTTCCTGTCCATATATGGTCTTTATCGGAACTGATATTATTCGGAATCCAGCTCTGCTCGCCTTTATTAATATCTCAGACTCCATATCATATCTATCGGACTCAAGCTTTACTGAGCGAAGAACATCACTGGTAATAAGACGAAAGCCGGATTGGCTATCATCAACTTTCTGATGCATCAATAGTGAGCTAATATAAGATGTAAGCTTATTAGTAACCTTACGTATAGCGGGCATTGTTGAAATATTTTTCATTCTTGAACCAATGATTATATCAGCTTTTCTTACGTTTAATGCATTAAGAAAATTAGGTATATCATCTACATCATGCTGTCCATCGCTATCCATAGTAATTACTGCCTGATAGTTATGCTCAAGAGCATATTGAAAACCTGTTTTTAAAGCAGCACCTTTGCCTTTATTTACCTCATGTCTTATGACAATAGCACCTGCGGACTTAGCAATTTGATAAGTATTATCAATCGATCCATCATCTACAACGATAACATCGCTAATGACCTTACGAGCTTTAGATACAACCTGACCGATCATTTTCTCTTCATTATAACCCGGGATAAGAATGCAGATATCCATTTATAATTACAAGCCTATTTTAATCCAGCCAAATATTCTTTTACACCCTTCATAGCACAGAATTTTCCACACATAGTGCAAGTTTCATTATCACTGGATGGATTTTTTAACCTGGTTTCTAAAACCAATTGCGGATCGATTGAAAGTTCAGCTTGAGTATTCCAATCAAGGTTTTTTCTTGCCATGCCCATTTTTGCATCTCTTTCAATCGCAGATTTTATTCCTTTGGTAAGATCAGCTACATGTGCAGCTATTTTTGAAGCGATAACACCAAGTTTGACATCCTCGATAGATGGCAGGCATAAATGTTCAGCAGGTGTAACATAGCAAAGAAAATCAGCTCCAGCTTTTCCAGCCAAAGCACCGCCTATTGCAGCAGTAATATGATCATAGCCGGGTGCAATATCTGTTGTGATAGGTCCCAAAACATAAAAAGGTGCGCCGTTGCACAGCTTTTTTTCCAATAATATGTTGGCTTCAATCTCATTTAATGGCACATGTCCAGGTCCTTCGATCATAGCCTGAACACCGTAATTCCTTGCACGCGCTGCTAATTCTCCAAGAATAATTAGCTCCTGAACTTGTGGTCTATCTGTGGCATCTGCCAGACAACCAGGTCTTAATCCATCGCCAAGACTGAGAGTAACATCATACTCCTTTGCTATCTCCAAAAGCCTATCAAATTCTGAATAGAGTGGATTTTCTTGCTCGTTATATATCATCCATTCTATAAGAAAAGCACCTCCACGGCTAACTACGTCAGCTATTCTACCTTGTGCTTTAAGCCTTCTTAGAACTTCTAATGTGGTGCCACAATGAACAGTTATAAAATCAATGCCATCCGATACATGACGTTCTATAGCATTGAACATGTCATCGACTGTCATCTCTACAATAGACTTTTCGTTTCTAACAGCTTCAACAGCAGCATTATATATGGGAACACTTCCTACAGTTATCGGAGATTCAGCCAAAAACCATCTCCTGATTTCGTCTAAATTTCCTCCGGTGCTGAGATCCATAACAGAATCCGCACCGTAGCGTATAGCAATTTCAAGCTTTTTCATCTCATTTGATAGATCAGAGCTATCAGGTGACGTTCCTAGATTAGCATTTATTTTCGTTGTAAGACCAGTTCCAATGCCACATGGTTTTACACCATTACGCTTAATATTATGCGCGATTACTATAGTGCCAGATTCAACTCCTGACCTGATGAATTCTGGTGGTAATCCCTCTTGATCTGCTACTGCTTCCATTTCATAAGTTATTTTACCAGAACGAGCTGCTTCTATTTGAGTCATCAGCTCTCACCTCCAAAAATATTTTATATTTTAGTAATCTATGAGTAATACATTTAACATGACTCATAGAGTATTAGTTATATTCTAAATATATCAACAACCAAAGCTTTTGCTAAATTCCCTTTTACCTAACTCTTTACAAGTCTTTTATTTACCTGCTTTTCCAATTCATAAAGCTTATATCGTAGACTTTTAAATTCTAAAGAAATTTTAGCATCGTAAAGCTTTGATATTTCCTCCAGGACCCTCATTGATTCTTGCGATCTGCGAATATTTGCAGTAGCTATTTGTATAATATCTGTGCGAATATTCTCAGAAGAGGAGCTTATATCTTTTCCAACATCGTGTTGACTGTCACGAGAATTTAATAATTCCGAATCATTAACTGGTAATTGTTTTGCTATTATAGTTATCTCATGCCTTGCAGATTTAAGCTTTTCAGCAAGTTCGGTATCATCCAGCAAAAACCTTACAAGATCCTCTACTACCCTTAATCCTTCTCTACCACGATTTAAGTTGGCATCTATTACACGGGCTATTTTTTCCATATATAAATTCATAACAAAAAGAAACCAGATATATAACCTTTTTTAAGATTATACTATTATTATTTATGTATTGTCAACGGAATTTACTGGCAGAAAAAATGTATATGTACAATACCGAATTGAGTAATATAGCTCAAACCAGAAAATTTTAGTGTGATAATATTATACATGTTGCAATTTTTATTATTTATCGCAAAATATAATAAATTCTTGTGTTTATGTAAAAATTTGATAATCTGTTAATATATTTTAGACATAAAAATAAAATATTGTCGCATTTTATATACATATCTCATAAAAATAGAGCTATTCCAATTTAATTATTACTGAGCATAAATCTATGTGTATTATCGGATTAAAAATAGGTTGAACATTATGTAAAAACAATGGCATAAATATTGCTTTATATTTTCTATATGGATGTTTATATTTAGAATAACAAGAATTACAGGAAAAATATAATGTATAGATATTACTTTAATATGGGCAAATGGCACATTCTGGTTAAAAGCCTTAATCCCTGTCCTGAAGAGCTTGTTGTTGACTATGAGTTCAACTCGGACCCGGATATAGTCATTGAAATTGTTTTACCAGAAGATTTATACACCCATTTACCAAAGATTTTCGAGAAATTCAATATAGAAAAGGGGGCTATTGACTTAGTAAAATATAATCAATCTAATATAAATCATTTAAGAGCAATATTTAAAGACGAATGGCGATACTATGATTGCGGAAGTTTAGAATCATTATTATTCAGAACATTCTACACATTATCTCATAAAGAAGGCTATAAAGATGTTCTCATACATGCATCTGCGGTAGCCAGTGATGGTTCGGGTTATATGTTTATGGGACCTTCTGGAAGTGGAAAATCAACAATAGCAAAAATGCTGGCTAAGGAATGCATTCCACTTCATGATGAAATCATAGTATTACATGAAAATGACACCAATTTTTCTATACAAGGCAGTCCTTTTCATACTAACTTAATGATAAAAAATGAATTAAATCCATCACTAAAAGCTATGTTTTTTCTACAACATGGGAAGGAGTTATCTATCCAAGAACTCAAATCCAGCCATGCCTTTGTGTTATTATTTAATCAAATCGTTCCACCTATGAGCTTTAATGAAGATTATTTACAGCTAAATAAAAAATCTTTTGATAGGATTTCGAATCTATGTGATAAACTGGTGAACTCGATCCCATCATATATACTAAAATTTTCACTTAATGATGATAATCTCTGGCAAAAAATAGAAGGCATGATAAATTCGGAAAGATATATAATAAAAGATTAAAGGAGAAAATTTTGATGAACCAAAACGATATACTTGTACACAATGAAGATTTCATAAGCAGAATCATAGATGGCGAGGCTGTTTTAATGTCCCCTATAGGGGATGGATTACATGTATTTAATGAGGTTGGGACACGTATTTGGGAACTTCTGGATGGTAATAATTCTGTAGAAGATATTGTTGAAAAAATTTGTCAGGAGTATGAAGTGGAAAAAGACACCGCATACAATGATGTAATAATGTTTCTAGAAGAGCTACTAGAGATTAACGCTGTTATTCATAATTCAAATAAAGGATGAACATTCATGAGAGTATATGAAGATCTCACACATATTTTCACAGATAAAAAAATCCCTTTAGCAGGTCTTTTTGAAGTTACTTATGTTTGTAATCTCAAATGCCAGCATTGTTGTGTTGAAGATGAAGGAGAACCTGTTATAAACGAAGGGAATGAAGAACTCTCATTGGAAGAAATAAAATCTACACTTGATGAGTTATACAAAATGCACACTTTTGCCTTAGTCTTCTCTGGCGGAGAAGCAATGACACGCCCTGATATTTTTGATATTCTATCTTATGCTAGAAAGCTAAACTTTCGTATTAATCTTTATACGAATGCAACGCTCATAGATGAAAACGCTGCTGATGAGCTTAAAAAGCTTAAAGTAAATAATATTGGCATAAGCTTATATGGGGCGACAGCAAAAACTCATGATACCATCACCCGGGTTCCTGGGTCATACGAAGCTACAACAAGGGCTATTAGTTTGCTTCAAGAGAGAGGATTATATATAACTCTAAAATCATTAATTATGAAGCCAAATTTTTCTGAAACTAAAAAGCTTCGAGAATGGTCAAAAAAGAGAAATATATTCCATGAGTTCAGCTTTACAATACACCCTCTTTTAAATGGTTCCAAAAAGAATACAAATTTGAGGCTTAGTGATGAAGAAGCTGAAGAATTCACACGTCAAACATTGGATATCGAATTTGCTAGAGATAGTTTTATTGATCAAGAAGAAATACCAAATTCTGTTGCAATAGAAGATAGAGAGAACATCTGTCCTGCAGGTGTTACATCATTCAATATATCCCCTTACGGTGATGTTTATCCATGTGTTTATTTAAGATTACCTGCTGGAAACATTAGAAACACAAGCTTTGCATCCGCCTGGAATGCGGAAATAATGCAAACTTTAAGGAAGACCAGGTTTACAGATTTAAAAAAGTGCTCCAAATGTGATCTGGCAGAAGAATGGTGTGGAGTTTGCCCGGGGCATGCATTTCTCGAAGTCGGAGATTGGCTCGAGCCATCACCGGAGGCATGCAGGAGAGCAAGAATACGTCGTGAAATTTACGGAAAAGCAAGAAATTCCGCAAAAACTCATGTATAATATATAAAGGGTTACCCAGAGAAAATTTCTCTGGGTATGTTAAATGCCAGTAAAGGGGAGGTGAATTGATTGAAGAAAGCATATATGAAACCGATGGTAAAAAGTCAAAAAATGACCGCTTCAACATGGGCATGTAGGTTAGTTTGTGCTGCAGGTAATCCTAATCAGGGAGCTGTTCAGGGTTCTACATTATTTGTAGCGCTTCTGTGGGATCCTTCTGTAGGAAAAACACCGGTATGTCCACCATAATTTCTTCTTTTACCGGAGGTTTCGGGCTAATTCGTATATTAGCCTTTAACTACAATGAACCCATAACTTGATAGTTATGGGTTCATCTTCTTTATCGGAGTTTTTTGTTTCAAACTTAAGCTTCAAAATAAAATAACTAATAATGCACTGTGATACAGAAAAACCTTTAGTATCTAAAGAAATTATAGATGAGATGTGGAGGGAAGCTTTTAACGCAAGAAAGAGTTGCTGGTTAAAAGTAATGAGCAATAGCATGTTCCCTCTTATAAAAACAAATGATTATGTCTTCCTGGAATATATAAATCCTTCGCTTATCAACTCCGGAGACATTGTTACATACTTATATAAGCCCGGATTTTTGATATCTCATAGAATAATTGGGTCAGTAATCAGTAACAATCATACCTATTTTTTAGAAAAACCAGATAATGGTATTTTTTCTTCAACAATTTCTCCAGAACTAATACTTGGTAAAATAACGAAAATAAAGAAAAACAATAAAATCTACAATTTAAACGATGGAACAATTAATATAATTAATAAAGCTTTATCATTCCATTCAAAGATAGTTTTTTTATTATCTCAAGAATTATTACCAAAATCGTCAACAAATAAAAATAGAAATCTTACTTCATTTATGATACTATATATGTTAAATTTTATTTCCACTCTACCAGGTAGAGTATTCAGTATTATTGGGAGATTTTTTAAATAGAAAAACTTACAAATATCGCTACGATATAGAAAGGTAGAATACATGATGAAACTATCAAGGTCATTGAGTCTTTTAATAATATTACTCACTTTTATATGTTGGCAAACAGAAGGTAATGATGCTTTTCTTTATTCCTTGCCTGATGGACCGAGCTTTGACTTTCCTGGAGATGTGGCTATTGATAACGCTGGTAATATATATGTTTTAGATACCAGTAATAATCGCATTCAAAAACTTGATCCAGATGGTAATTTTTTAACCAGCTGGGGAACTAAAGGCTCAGGAAATGGACAATTTATGTTTCCATGGAGTTTGACTATAGATAGATCAGGAAACATATATGTGGCTGATAGTGGAAATCATCGTGTTCAAAAATTTGATCTAAATGGAAACTTTTTGGCAAAATGGGGAGAGTGGGGTTACAAAATTGGTCAATTCAATGATCCTGTAGGAATTGACACTGACTTATCCGGAAATGTTTATGTTGCTGATAGCAGAAACCACCGTATCCAGAAATTTAATTCAAACGGGACTTTTATACAAGAATTCGGAGAAATGGGAAATGGTGATGGGCAGTTCAGTTTTCCATCGGATGTAACAATAGATGATCTAGGATATATATACGTAGCTGATACTAATAATAATCGTATCCAGAAGTTTGATCTGGATTGGAATTTTATAACAAAATGGGGTTCCAGAGGTTCGGGTGATTCTCAGTTTATTTATCCATATTCAGCTGTAACAGATGGTCAGAATGTCTATGTTGCTGATTGGAACAATCATCGTATTCAAAAATTTGATTCAGATGGAAATTTCTTAACAAAATGGGGAGAAAGAGGAAATGATGAAGGGGAGTTCTATAATCCATCTGGTGTTGCACTAGACCGATCAGAAAATGTTTATGTTGCAGATGTTAATAATCATAGGATCCAGAAATTCGATTCAAATGGTAGTTTTCTAAATAGTTGGGGAATAAGAGGAACCAGACAGGGACAATTTTCCTTCCCTGATGATGTAGCAGTAGATTCCGCTGGAAATATATATATATCTGATGCCTTCAATAACCGAATCCAAAAATTTGCTTCTGATAAATCATTTTTACTGCAATGGGGAGGAAGTGGAACAGGTAATGGAAAATTTAATGAACCATCTGGAATAGCATTAGATTCTTTGGGAAATGTTTATGTTGTAGATAGAAAAAATCATCGTATCCAGAAATTTGACTCAGATGGGAATTTCATAGCCAAATGGGGTTCAGAAGGAACCGAAGATGGTCAATTTAAATTTCCAGGTGATATAGCGATAGACTCTGATGATAATATATATGTAGCTGACAGTGAAAATAAACGCATCCAGAAATTTGACTCAGACGGAAACTTCATAGCCAAATGGGGTTCAGAAGGAACTGAAGATAGTCAATTTAAGTTCCCATGTGGGCTTGCAATAGATTCTTCAGGGAATGTTTATGTGTCAGACTATTTAAGGTATGATATTCAAAAGTTTGATTCAGAGGGGAATTTCATCGCAAAATGGGATATAATAGCACCTGGAGAACAATCAATATCGTCATTAAATGAGTTTTCATTTAGGACCGAGCCATTTTTAACGAAGCACGAACAAAATTTATACTCAATACAAGGGACAGAGGAAATAGAAATCTTTGTCCCTAATGGTTTAGCAATAGATAACTCCGAACATATATATGTATCCGATAGCAAAAACGGTTGCATCAGGAAATTTGGTCTTGACGGCGTTTTTCTAAACAAATGGGGGACATCGGGACCTGGGAAAGAACAGTTCAATTGGCCAACTGGTTTAGATATAGATGATGAAAACAAGATATATATAGTAGATAATGCCAATCATTGTTTAAAAGTTTACGATTTAGAAAAGATCGGTATTGAAGTAGAGCTTAATTTATTTGCTGGTTGGAATCTAGTCTCTATACCAATTCAACTTGAAGATACTTCGATACAATCTATTCTTAAACCAATAGAAGGATCATATACAGCAGTATGGAAATATGATTCAACATTGAAACGATGGTATCGCTTCATAGCAGGTTCTACAGGAAACGATCTGAATAACATTAACCCTGGAGAGGGTTTCTGGATAAGAATGAACTCAGATGCTACCTTAAGATTAACAGGTAGTGAAATAACAAATGCTGATATACAACTAAAATCAGGATGGAATCTTGTTGGCTGCAATTCCCTGCTACCAAAAACTCTCAATATCGCATTAAACTCTATAAAAGATAAATATGTGTCCTTATGGAAATATGATAATAGAACTGGATGGAAATGGGATATAGAAAACAAGATAAATAACAACCTAAACGAAATAGAACCATGTTACGGATACTGGATATTTGTATCTGATGATTGTACCTGGAATATTAATGATTAATTGAGATCTGTGATAGTCAATATTAGCTCCAATAGGAGCGTCATTTTTGTAGTAAAAATTGCAAATAAAAGTTCATAAGCGGAGTCAGATGAAATCATTATGATTTCATCAAAGCGATATGTAAAAATTTTTAATATTACATTGGCTTATTAACATTTCGCTCCTGATGATCTTTGAAAATTTTGTAACACCTATTTCTACAAACATGTCGTCCCTTCGGGACTTATGAAATGCCATCTCAGTATAAAAAATACTTGTGTTCTTAGGTTGATAACTATGGGGCAGGTTTCGTTAGTATCTTATATCAATTTTTGCTAAAATAGCCACTCCTTTGGCAATAAAACTTAACTTAATATACAAAACCTACTACAACGACTGTATGTCTAATTACTTAAAATGGTATAAAATAGATTTTTTATTGACTCTACAGATAATATTTTATAAAATACGAGCATTCAAGTTTATGAATTGGTCAATGGGAACTATCAGACTCTAATTTGTGCCATTATTATTGTAGAAAGGAGTTTATTATGAATAAAAATGTCTTGGCTTTACTTTGCTTACTCTTTTTCATAATTGGTTTTGTAAGTATGTCTCAAAGTGCTGCGATGAATCTTGCTGGTGCCTGGTCATTTGATGAAGGTTCAGGTAAAACTGCCATAGATTCTGTAGCCGGGAATAATGGCACACTCATGGGCAGCACCAAGTTTGTGGCTGATGGTAAAATAGGTGGAGCTGTTCAGTTTCCCGGAAAGGGCGATAGCTATGTTCTTATTCCCCATAAAGAATACATGGATGCCGATGCCTATACCTTCACCGCATGGACAAAACTGGAAGCTGCAAGCTGGCAGTATGTGGCATGGAATAACGGACCTGTCTTTCCTGATCAGGGAGCTGCAAGACATATAGACATCTGGATCCATGATGCAGATTATCCAGTTTTTATGTGGAGTGAAGAAGGTAAGGCAGACTTTACTCAACTTCCAGGAAAGATAATCATCGCTGATGGAAAATGGCATCATCTTGCCAAATGGTATGATGGCAAAAGCATAAAAATGTATATAGACGGTAAACTGGATGTAGAGGCAAATACTGCAAAGCTAAAGAAAAACGGTAAAGATGATCTATGGATAGGTGCAAGACCAGGCGATGTCGCAGCTACCGGTTTGATTGATGAGGTTGGATTGTTCACAAAAGCTTTGTCTGAAGATGAGCTAAAAATTGTAATGAAAGAAAGTCTCACAAAGCTCGCCGCTATCACAGCAAGAGGTAAGCTCTCAACGACATGGGGTAATCTAAAAGGACACGAACAATAAGTTTATACTTTGCCTCAGTATTAAAAATTTGACTTTCATATAAAATCTTAACTCCTATGAGCTATATAAATTAAATATTTTTTATAAATATCTATTATCACGCTTATAGGAGTTTTTTTGTTATGTCTGATCATCAGGAAATTTTAGCATTGTATTTCTTGTTATAATATATTAAAATTTCTATAGCTATAAATTAATAAACAAGAATTAGTAAAGGAGATGTTTATAATGAAAGAAAAGGTAGAAACTGCACTTGATAAAATACGAAAAGCTTTGAAGATGGATGGAGGAGATATTGAACTAGTCGATGTTCTTGATGATGTAGTTATGGTAAGGTTAAAGGGAGCCTGTGCAGGTTGCCCATTTTCACAGATGACTATCAAGAACTTTGTCGAAAGAGAACTTAAAAAGGCAATACCTGAAGTAAAAAAGGTTGAGGCTGTGCCTCTGGAAGAAGAATATGAAGAGGAATTTGTAGAAGAAGAATAACATTTGATTTAAATTGGTAATAGATATGAAGTTCATCTTAGAGCCAGCTAAAAAATTACCTGTAGTAACAGAAGCCGATGTGGTAGTAGTCGGAGGTGGTCCAGGAGGAATTATGTCTGCTCTTGCTTCTGCAAGGACCGGGGCTAACACTCTACTTATAGAAAGATATGGCTTTCTAGGTGGAATGGCAACAGCAGGTTTAATGACCAGTTTCAACGGATTTCGCAATGAACGTCCTCCAAACCATGTTCAGACTGTTCGAGGCTTTGTGCAGGAACTCGTTGATCGTCTTCTTGAAGCAGGTGGCGCATGCGCATGTACTGCACATGGTAACTTCGGAGAACTAAAACCTGGCGAATGCCCTTATGCTGTTAGCTTTGATCCTGAGATACTCAAAAGAGTTGTACTAGAAATGCTCTGTGAAGCAGGAGTAAATTTGATGCTTCATACAGTATTCAGTGACGTAATAACTGAAGGAAGGAACATAACAAATATTATTGTAGAAAATAAATCAGGAAGACAGGCAATACAAGGTAAGATTTTTATTGATGCAACCGGCGATGGTGATCTATTAGCTAGAGCAGGTGCTAGATATGAGAAAGTAGAAAGTTCCGATGAGCATCTGATGCCAATGACATTAATGTATCGTGTAATGGGGATACCCAAACCATCATTAAATGAACATCGGCTCTGGATCAACGGATTAACTACCAGATGGGGTCCAGGTGTTAGTAATGTTGATGGGTCTAATGCGGAGGATCTTACAAACGCAGAAATAAAAGCCAGACAGTTGTTGGAAGAACATATAAATTCTCTAAAGAGTGAATTTCCAGAGGTTACTTTAGTTGATAGCGCTGTAAATATAGGAGTAAGAGAGACAAGGAGAATAATAGGATTATATACAATTACTGAAGAAGATGCAATTACAGGTCGTTCTCATCCAGATTCCATAGCCATAAGTTCAAACCCAATACCTGGCTATTACGGGAAAAGATATTTCTTTAACCATCTAGGCTTTGAAATACCTTATCGAAGCGTTGTACCTGTAGATATCGATAACGGCTTGATGGCTGGAAGATGCATCTCAGCAAGTCAGCCAGCCTTCCAATCAGCAAGGAGTATGGCACCGAATATGGCTATATCACAAGCAGTAGGAACAGCATCTGCTATGTGTATTAATGCTAATTGTCATCCTGCTGAACTTGATGTTAATTTATTGCAGGAACAATTAGTAAAAGACGGTGCGGTAATTCATGTCCCATTTGATGATGGAATAGAATAACTGAGTTGATATTAATGATATTTCAGTTTTGCTGTAAATAAGATATGACACACTGTTAAGGAGGGTAAAAATGGACATGAGTATTAATAAATCCATCGTAACATATACAACCCTTATAATAATAGGCTTAGCATTTGTAATACAAAGCGAAGCAAAAATAGATCCTGCTTCCGTTTTAGGAATGTGGCTCTTTGAAGAAAATCGCGGAGATACTGTGATTGATAGTTCTGTAAATAAGCTTGATGGGAAATTTTTTAATGATGTTAAGTGGACAAATGGTAAATATGGCAAAGCTGTTGTGATAACTGGTGAAAGTTATATCAATGTCGGAGCACAACCTGCCCTGAATGTAGGACTTGGTAACTTTTCATTAGTTGCATGGATTAAAACATCTGATGATCCACCTGATTGGCATGGCACTATTATCCACAAAGCTATATGGGCTGCTCCAAGACATGGATATGTCCTTTGTGTTCGTGGAAAACTTGATGCAGGAAACTTAGGCAAACCCTTACTCTGGGTCGGGTTAGGCACTGAACATGGTGTTCACTTGTTTGGCACTTTTAAAGTAAATGATGGGAAATGGCATCATCTAGCGGGGACAGTAGACCGTAATAGTGTTATGAAACTCTATGTGGATGGTGAATTCAACGCACAAGAAAATATCACAGGATACATAAAAGAAAATGAAGATAATGTTTCAAATTTCTATATTGGTGGCGAACAAGGACGTTCTCATGTGATAGAAAGGAGTATTGATGAAGTAGCAGTATTCAATACTGTGCTTTCAGATGCAGATGTTAAGGCTATTTATGAAAGAGGACTTGAGGGAGCTCTGGGATTCACAGAAGTTTCTTCAAACAGAAAGCTTGCTATCACATGGGGAGGATTAAAAAATCAATAAATATAAAGATAAATGATATAATATATTGGGTTGAAAACCCAATAATTTTCATATTACATCCTTTTCTTTGTTGGTTTTCGAACCAACCAGGAAGAATTTTGCATTATAACATTCTAATAAAATACTAGAGTTTGGGCAATTCATATAATTATAGATCGCATAGAATCAAGTATTTTGATATTTTGCGCGATTATTAAAAAACACTTTTATCGCAGATAATTGTCATATTTCCATCTGTGAAACATGCAAGCTTTTGTCATGGCAAACTATGACATAAAAGCCTAAAATATATGTAATATAAGACTTTATTAGTATTACAATATT